>Ga0208898_1000560_pt1 | contig 28782 bp, 50 predicted proteins | sample VirMetDEL_Mar_4_FD_184513 | JGI IMG/M metagenome (GOLD analysis project Ga0208898, IMG submission 184513) | Aqueous microbial communities from the Delaware River and Bay under freshwater to marine salinity gradient to study organic matter... | ecosystem: Environmental > Aquatic > Marine >...
CTTGAGTTTATTAAAGCCCCCATCGGAAAATCTATAGTAAACTTTCATATTTTGCTTTTACGGTGCGTTTAAGGTTGATTTTAAAGAAAGTGTACCAATTGAATGCGTTCTTTCGACAGCGGGCTTCATTTGGCTTCAAATCCTTTATGTATGTTTTTATTTCATCCCAAGTTTCTACGACAAGAAAAGGATGAAAAGGATATAGTGGGTCAAAATAATCAGCGTGTTCTATTTTGATTACAGGAATACAGTTCCATTCCAAGCATTCCATAATCCTAAAAGAATCAGCGTGATGCCATCCCATAGGACACGGCACAAGAAAAGAATCTTTATAAACTTCAATCATACCATCTACAGGAATACCATTAGGGTCATTGAAGTGAGTGGTTGTTTTTACCATTGAGTTTGGGATAGATTTTAATACATCTACAACCGATTGGCGGTCTTGCTTCATAGAACCTGCGAATACCGCATCAATGTTTCTTTCTCGGTCATCAAAAACAGGTTCGGGATTCATAAACCCGCTTTGAAAGCCCAAGGGAATGATGCTCACATTTTCAATGCCGATATAACGCTTGCCCCCGTAACTGCGCCAAACGTGTTTTGCGCCCTTGTAATATTTTGGGTCGAACGAACACCGCTCATCAGACAGGTGAACAAGGAAGTAAGGCAACTTTGCTTGTTCATACCATTCAATAACCTTCCAATAATCAGGGTCAGGGTCAGGAGTGTTGCAAGAAAAAATTAAAACAGCATTAGCAAATAGTAAATCATTGCCTCTTAATATGTTATCGCAAACAAATCCACCAAACAGTCTGTGTTCGATATACTGCTTTTCAAAGTTTGTTTGACTACCTTGTTTGGTCAACCACACAAGTTTTATTTTTTCCATACGTTTAAAAGTTCTTTTTCTATTAGTTCTGATTTTTCCATTCGGATAGCCTGCTCACGCCTTGTTAATTCAAGGTTGAAGACGATTTTCTTTGCTATGCGTTTAATTATTAAATTACTGACAAATCCTGTATTAATAAAAATTCGCCATTCATTTTCGCTTATGAAATTTATAGTGCCCACAGTTCTAAATGTTTAGTAATTGGGTCATAAGAAAAACTTCCGCAAGAGTACAAAAAGCGTTTTTCATCATCGTGGTCATAAACTTGACAAGTATCATAGCAATCAAGACTGTTCACATCCAAGGTAAATAGAACCGAACGACCAAAATAATTCACCATAATTATGTCCAAATGAAGTTCGTCACAGTTGTCACACGAATAAATATTTTCTACAATAAAAATACAGTTATGTTCGGACATACGGTTAAACGCTGTAAGTCCATATAATTCAATGACTTCAACTTCATTTAAAAGAATATTTGAAATGTCAATAATCTTCAAAAAATTCTCCGATGTCAGCACCATATTATCCATAAAAAACGCTATAAAAATATTTTGTAAAATATTATTCCTTCCACAAACTTACCGTTCTTAAATCACCATTTCCGTGGTATAAAACGTAAGATTTGAATCCAAAATCCCAACATTTCTGAAGCCAATTTTTCTGAAAAAGGTCGAATTCGCGGTCATTCCGATGGAACTCCGCAGAGATATATGCAAGTGACCGCAAAGCCGCGTCAGGCAAGGCTTCGCATACCATTCGCTCGGCTCCTTCGATGTCAATCTTCAAAAACTCGCATTTTGCCCATTTTTCTATTTTGAAAATTTCCTCTATCCCAATCAGGGCGCAGGATTCCGAATGATGTATGTCAAGCGATTTATCTGCAAAATCGCACATACTTCCCCCTCCGTTGTGAGTGAAGTCAGTATGGATTTTGAAGTCCGCTATTCCCGTTTTATCCGAAACACCCAATTTGTAGCATTCGATGTTGGGGTCGTGAGCAGAATTTTTGTAAAGGCAATGGAAAGTTGGTGTCATTGGTTCAAAGCAATACACGTTTGAAGCACCACGAAAACGAGCATAACGCGCAAAAGCCCCTATGTTCGCTCCAAAGTCCAATACGCTTACTCCTTCTTCAATTTTACATCCATATCGCTCATAATCGCTCCCACGGCTCTCAAAGCCATAGAATTGAAAGTTCTCATAATACAGAAAGTTGTAAGAATCCCATCTTGGGTTATCGTGAAAGTCGCCTGCATTAAAGTCGACGTTTTCGTTTTGAAGGTCACGGTAAACTATGTTACCGTATTTATCAAGTGTGTAAAAGGAACCTTCATTATAAGGTTCGCGGTTGGTTGACCATTTCATATCCAATTATATTTTTTTAATTCATTTATAACATCTTTCGCCTGTATGCTTGAACTACAGGAAAACTCTTCAGGTGTGTTTTCTTTCAAGGGACACCAATACCAATCTGTTTTATCAAATGTTTGGCTTAATGCCGACCAACAATCTGTGCAATGCGATTTTGATTGAACTCTAATGTGTTCTCCATTGCTCGAACCAAATTCATTATCATCATAAGTCCAAGGTGCAATCATACAGGTTTTTTTGCCTAACGCTAAAGCAACCCAACTCATTCCGCTTGAAAGCCCCACAAAAAACTCTGCATAACAAAGCATTTCTAAAACTTCGTCAAAAGGACGACCAATAACTTTCTTGCAGTTTTCAGGTGGTTCGTTCCAATATGGAGCCGTCCCAAAACCGTAGTGTTTATCAACCAATACTCCTTGAATGCCGATGTTCTCCAAGAGCAGGCACAAATCACGCCAACGTGGCGAATGTATTTGGTCGGTACGTTTACCTGAATTCCAATATTTGACTTGAGCCGTACTGTGCATCGAAAAAACAAAATATGGGTTTAATATTTGCCTTTTGGCTTTTGGCTTGTATTCCATTTTTGGTTTAACGAAATCCCAAACGAATTCTTGTTTTAAAGATTGGGGAATTTGATACAGGTCAAACGCAAAGCCTTTTTGAACAGGCAAGTCAAAATGGTAGTTTAAAAGAATTTCAGGGTTTTCTATTTTCGTAAATTCAATTTTAGGATATGCAGGAGCCAAGTATTTCCACATCCAATCAATACAATCGAAATAAACTTTTGGAAGATTGAAGGTTTGTCTATAATGTTCAACTACAGCAACACACGCAAGGGTGTCGCCCAAAGCGAATGAATTACATTTAATAGTCACATATATCTTCATAAGAATTATTTTCAAAAATAAAAAAAAGGCGGGGATTAACCCGCCTTACACTCAATTATTTACTAACACTAAATCATCGGTATAGAACCATTTTGTTAAATCAATATATTCCTTCATTTCTCTTTGGTGTTAAATAGTTCTTTTACTCTATATAGCCTTCCATTGCTATCAGCCCAAACGCTTCTGCAATTAATTTGGTTAATTAAATCTCCGTATATGTTATAACGATGAATCAATTTCCACTCAACCGCTTGCTCTGTGGTAATGACTTTGAATGTTCTATAAAACCACTTTTTCATTTCTCTTTTGTATTAAAGGTTTCATTGTACAAATATTCAGCATCTTCATTGTATTTATTAGGGTCAACAGGTATAAACTCTAACCCCATCATAATACAACTTTTCATCACCTTTTTTTCTCTTTTAATGTATGATTCTGCTAACTCAATGGCATCGTGTAAACCATAAGGGTCTTGAGTGTCTTGTAATTCCTTGAGTTGCTCAATCAACTCTTGTATTGGTGTTCTCATTTCTCTTTTGTTTTAAAGGTTTCGTTGTTTTTTTTGCAATGGCAATCAAACCTAACTGTGGATGGTGTATAAACTTATACGGATGTTCTTTAAGTTGGTGACTCTTGCCAATCATAATACTTTGTTTATTGTTCATTTCTCTTTGGTGTTAAAGGTTTCGTTGTAGTATTGTTCAAAAGTTGGCAAATCTGATTGTTGTATAGATGTTCCTACATTCTGCAATAATCCTTCATAAATTAATCTCATCTGCTCCTTCTCTTTCTCAAGTAGTGATTCTGCCAACTTAATTATCTTATCATTGTACATAAAAGGCATTGCCTCATCATCTTCTTGACGCTTCTTGATTATTTCAATCAAATCTTGTATTGGTGTTTTCATTTCTCGTTGGTGTTAAAGGTTTCTTCCTTGTAGTTCTTAATACATTCCTCCTCCATTAGGTCAACCCATTTTGAGTAGGAGATTTCTTCTCTCATATGTTTCCACTCTAACGCTCTTACAAATCCTTGCTTTAAGTATTTACCCATTATCTTTGGTGTTAAAGGTTTTAGTCTTATTAACAGACTCTTTCTTTTTATTCTCTTCGTATAGTCTACGACCTTTCCAGTCGTTGTTAAATCTTAATACTTTCTCTTTCATCATTAATCCATATCTAAATGATTGTTAGGTCTACCTCTCCAATCAGTACGTTCTCCTCGTTTTTCTTTTTTATATCCCCACTTGAATATTTCAATTATTATTAACCCAACGATACAGGTTATCATTATCATACATAAAATCCAAATAAATTCTAACATAATATAATACTAATTAATTTTTTGTCCAAAGTCTATCTAAAATAAAAAACCAAACTCCATTGATAATTGGTTCTACCACGGCATCAGTAACTGAACTAATAAAATCTGCACCTGTAAAATACATCACACAACCCGCAGCAATTAGGAAGTGTCCTAATGTGTAAACTAATGTTCTAAGTAATGTACCTTTTAGGACATTATAACTGTTAAAGAATTCATTCATTATTTTATAATTTTTACTTCAGAAGTTGTTTCTAAAACTACCCTCGCACCACAACTGATTAGGGGTTTTTGGTCACCACTACCACAGTAAGATAGTTTGGACGGACCGTTTATTTCTATTTCGTTACAGTAGTAATTTTTACTACCAATCTTAATGGTTATTACAGGAAGGTCCGTTTCCTTCGTTTTATTGGACCGAATGTTGTGTTGGTTAATATGAATTTTCTTAACCTTCGGACCTCCCTGTAAGATATCACCTTTAGTTAATGATATCACCATCTTTGGTATAGATTTCAACCGTTGCCGCTTTGCCACGATTGTCCAAGTAATCCTCAGCCTCCAATTCTTGGTCTTTGAAGAATACTCGTGAGATGAAATCCCAATCCCCATCAGGGGTTTCAACTGAACCACCCTGTAGTGAGAAGTGTTTAGATGTTGGAACCTCATCAGATTCAAAAGTTGCAAAAAACAAACCACCTTTGTTCTCGTCTACCATGTAAAGTACGTTGTCAGTACCATCCATATATTCAGGAATTGCGAGGTATGACTCGTAAGGATATTTTTCATCAATATCTTCATCATCACCAAGGTAGTCGTACATATCGCCCAAGTCTTTGTAATCGATTTCCAACACAACATTACCCTCTTCGTCTTTTACCTGACCCCAAAATGTGTCATTGTAGAATGGCTTTGAAATACGGAACAAATCACCTTCATCCCAAGTATCAATACCGACTTCTTCAAACTCACTACGGGCTTCCCATAGTTCGTCATATCCGTTATCATCCATAATTTCACGGATTTCATCAACTTGCTCGTTGGTGAGTGAATAAGCTTGAGCATCCATCTCCCAACCATAAAATTCAACTGTGTATTTCATTTTGTTTATTAATTTAAAAATTCTATTTCATTTGTTTCAGGGTTCCACTCCACATTAAATGGTTTATTATCGAAAGTATATCTTTCACCTAATACTGCGGCATTAAAGTAATGAGTATCACCATCAAACTTGTAACCATACCCACTGTGTATGTGTCCACACACATGTATCTTTGGTTTAACGACCTTTATTCTTTCTGACAATAGTTCACATCCCAAATTCATATTCTGACCTATAACGGTATCTAAATGACCCCATGCGGGTCCGTGAGTTATAAGTATATCGGTATTCATTGGTATCATTTCCCATTTCTCTTTTAACTCTTCACCCATTCTTGGTAAGTTAAAAGCCCAATTATAAAACTCAGGTTGCCATGGAGAACCATAAACTTTAACTGCGGTATTGTAGTCTTCACCAATTACTTCTAAATTATCTTGTAAATAAGTTACCTTATCATAGAAATCAAGAAGTTCTTGACACATTTCAGGACTATCTTGGAATCCCCAATCGTGATTTCCTGATATAAAAATCTTATGGGTGTAATTATCTAAACCATTAAACCACTTAAGAAATTGTTGTAACTCGTGTTTGTATCCCATAGACGAAACATCACCCGCATGGATGATGACATCACCACCAGGTAAAAACGATGTTACCTGATTGTGTTTTGTGTGTGTATCTGATATAAACGTAAGTTTCATCCTATTTCTTTTTGCTAATATAAACATTTTTATTTAATTAATCCCACCAACCACGAATATTGTGTGAAATAAATTTCCAAACCAGTTCTTCTGCTCGTTTTTGTTTTGCTTTGGACTCTTCGTAAAGTTTTTGTTTGGTTTCTTCCACCTCTTTATCATTGTCCCATTTTTCATATTCCCATTTGAGTTCGTAAAGAGGTTCACCATCGTAATCACTTTTAACATCCAATTCAACAAACTCCCAATCCAAAACCTTTTCACCATAAATCTCTTGGAGTTTGTCTTGGTATTCACAACCGTATTCCTCATCATAAACCTTTTGAAGAAGTTCAACTGCGGTTCGAATTCGTTTTGCTCGGATGTTAGCATCCATAGTCATTGCTCGGTCAGACTCCAAATGGTCTGCAGTTCTTTTGAGTTGATACTGAAACAAGTCAATAGCGTAACGATAATCAAAATCATAACCTTTCCAAATCATAGGAAGGAAGTCTCGAGTACGTTTTACCCTACGAATAAATTGTTTAATTTTCTGAATCATTTGAATAAATCTTTTAACTTATGTTTTACAACTTCTGATTTAAGTGCCTGAACGTAGTTGGGTGCTTCTGCGTAACTCTGTCCTAAAATGTAGAAATATTCTTCTTCATTATTTGCCTTATTCATATATCGAGACTGGTAAAAGGCATAATCATAAACACTTTCTCTCCACGTCTCATAAAACGCATGGTTGTACTGTGTTCCTTTTGCCGTGTTTACTCGCCTATTTGCTTGTTTCATTCCAAACAAATTATGATTTTCTCTAAAAATCTTTGACGAATACCTACCAGTCTCGATTCTTGATTGTGCTAAAACAATATAAGGATATTTCACATTCAAATCTTTTAACATTTGGATTAATTTTTCTTCAGAAAATTCATCTCTCATGTTTAAATCAACTACAATCAATTCTTTTTCATAATCGGTTAGGTGTTTTATATTTTGAATCCTACCGATAGAGTATGAAATTGAACCTGATACAACAATTAGACTAAGTAAGAAAAGTGTGATATACCACAAACTAATCTTTTTGTGTTCTAACGTTTCGTTGTTGTATGTAAAGAATTTCCCGATTTTAAATTTCATTGTGCTTTCTCTTTATTTTCTTTTGTGACATCTGTTTCTACAGGATTGTAAGGACCTGTTGTTCCTGAACTAATTTGTTCTTCTTCGTAGTCCCATTCATAACCCACATCGGAGTTATTAATTGGATGACCCATCCATTTACGTTTATTTTCCATACTAACTAAATTCTGTTGAGCTTGAAACCCTGAGTCCATCAATGATTTTGTCGTAATATTGAGAACTATTAAAAACAGAGTGACGTTCATTTTCACTGAAGTAGTTTTCATCCAGAACTAATCCATCAGGTTGACCCCAATCCATAGCCATTTTAATAAACTCTTCAACATCGATTAACCCACCATATTCATCAATAACTCTACCTTTACGAATAAACTCAAGTAATTCTTGTTTATTACTATAAAATTTTCCGTCATGGAAGTTCCAACAGAATTTCCAACCCATACTTCGCTTTCCGAGATGAATTTGCATATTATCCATGAACTCATCCCAAGGATTAAGTGGACTCCACTCATCTTCAGGGTTTTCAATAGTGCGAAAATCACTACTTAATTGTCCCACATCGAACCAATCTAAATGAGTAATTCTGTCATGGAGTTTTTGGTGTCTCTCCATTACTTGTTTTGACTTTGGTATTCTGTAAAAATTTGTTCCCATGATGTTTATTTTATTTCGTTCTACAAACTTAATAAAAAAAACGAAATAAAAAAAGGCCAATACCGAAATATTGACCTTTTGTAACCCCTGAGATTTATAAATATTACAATCCCATTTCTTTTCTAATCTTTGTTGCAGATATGTCACCTATCTCAGTTGGTGGAATTCTTTCAATGATGTCATAACCGACACCTCGACCAAACTCAATAGAACAAATGTCAGGAATGACCATTACTTGAACTTTTCCTGAAGTTATTTCCTCTGAGTAATGCTCTTCGATGTTTGATTTTACTTCTTGAGGTGTGAATGGATTTTTTTCATTTGGTTTTCCATCTCTAATACAAATTAGAACGTTTTTACCTTCATCCATCGCCTGTTTAAATAATTCCTGATGGCCTTTGTGAAGAGGTTGCCATCTACCTACAAACATTGCATACTGACCATCTCGTGATTGAAGAGATGATTCTACATGTACTTTTTTATCCCAATTATTCATAATTTAAAATTCATAACCTGACCAATCGACATTTGAAAATCCTTCATCTCTATTTAGGTTAATACCGATTGCCCTTTCACCAGGTTTATTTGGGTCCATATCGTTAATAAGATATCGTGGACCTCTTTCGATACCCATAATCAATTTATCAAACTCAATTCCATTGTTTGACAATTCTTTTATGGTGTGAGTGTACAAATTGTCAGGACGTGCTGTGGTTAATATAACCATATGTCCATCTTTTTTCCATTTAGAAATTTGTTCTCTAACCTTTGGTAAAAGTTCAGGTTGTGTAGATTGGTACGTTTCAAATTTACGATATTTGAAAATCGTACCATCTATATCACAAAATATTGTAGAGTTCTTCATATTATAACCCTAACTCATTAAGTATGTAAACTAATGATGCTTCGGGAGTATCTTCTGTAGTATCTACATCAATAAAATTCTCTGTTGGTGCTTCATAATCTTGAACATGGAAATGGTCTCTCTCACGCACATCTGTTGTGTGTACATACAATTCAACCATCTCATCACCCATATCTTCTTTGAAGGAATCTCTAACTTCTTTATATGGTGCTACTAATGAAACTAATACTGTAAAACCTTTTTTATTTAAGAATTTTGCTAAACCTTGAGCGAATGTGATATTCTTAATTCGACCTTCTTTTGAATAGTCCTGATTATTAAATATACCTCGTAAATCATCACCATCAATATGAATAATAGGTTTCCAATTTCGATTAACTTCTATGTATTCTTTTAAATGATTACATAAAACTGTTTTCCCGTGACCTGGTTGGCCTGTAAACCAATAAATCATGATTACCCTTCTACCTCCATTAATTCAATTTCGAAGTTTAGGTCTTGACCTGCCAACGGGTGGTTTAAGTCTAAGATTACATTTTCATCTTGAACCTCAACTACCAATGCATTCATAGGTTGTCCTGATTCACTTTGTCCTTGAATCATTTCACCAGGTTGTGCATTAAAGTCAGGTGGGAAATTTTCTTTTGACACAGGAATCAACCCTTTTGGGTCGTGTTCTCCGTATGCGTCTACACATGGAATATTAACGGTTTTCTTATCACCTACTTCCATACCCATAACGGCATCGTCAAATCCTTTAATCATTTGACCACCACCAGCGGTGAAGTCTAATGTACCTCCACGTTTATACGAGTTGTCAAACTCATTACCATCATTTAATGTTCCAATGTAGTGAACTTTCACTGAATCTCCTTGTTTTACTGCCATTTTTTCTTTTTTTTACTTTTCCCCGAATCTTAATTTAACTCTCTCAGAAATAGGTACGGGGTCTCCCATTTCATCGATTCTAACAAATTTGATGTTTGTAGATAGGATAACATTTTGTTTACCAGAGTAAACATTGTGAGACCTAGCTTCCATATATAGTGTCAGTGATGTATGTCCAAAGGACTTAACCTCACCGTAGATTTTAATTAATTGACCTTCTTTTGCTGCCTTTTTAAAAAGACACTCGTCAATTTTTATTGTTACCATTCTTGGTGAATCACATACTTGCATCGCATATGCCGCAGCACTTGCATCCAACCAAGCTAACAGTTTACCCCCAAATAAGTTTCCGTGAAATCCTAAATCACTTTTCTTAATTGGGTGTGTATTCAACAATTCCATCGTGTCTTCCTCCATTAGTATAATTCTTTAAAATCTCCCCAATCTTGTCCTGCAACATCTGTATTAGGGAATACGAATGTAAACTCTTTACCGTCAAACATAATTCTTTTTACAAATCCTGATGGTATGGTTGCACCACCTGGTACTGTTTGTCTTTCTTCTTCGAAGGTAACAATAATCTCAACCCACACATCATCGAAAATTTTTGCCAATCCACGTTCAAATTCTTCTAACTCTTTCCACGGTCCTCTGTTTAGACCTTCGTGTTGGAGTGCACAGTTCAGGTAAGAGAATGTTTTCTTTAGTGTTTCTCGGTCACAGTTAAATGCCGCTGCGGGTGCTAAGTGACCTCTATCCCATACATTATCTCTATAATCATTAACATCTGATGTATGAATACCATCGACAGTGTAGAAATCTAACCCACTCCTTGATTCAGTACCCATTGGACACAAAACTTTATACCTCAACCATAGAGGTTGTTCTAAATCTTCTGAATAGACTACTTCAAAAATATCAGTCTTTATGGTGTCTGTTGGTGTTGTCGACCACCCTGTCGGTTGTGCTGCGCAGTTGGTCAAAGATAATAAGACCAACGACAATATTGATAAGAATCTCCATTTCATATTTTAACTTTTTAAAAAGTATATGAAATAAAAATTACAATGAAAAGTTTTATTACATATAAATCTGTTTGAATAAGTCATATGTCTCATCCATTACATAATCCATCGTACATTTTTCTTGGTTATCTCCGTAATGTGCAGTATCAAATCCGACCCAGTATCCATCAGACCATTTTTCATTATCCATAATGTGTTCACTAAATGTTAAACCACCGTGAACACTAACAGGGATATTTTCATAACCCTTATCATAGAATGGATGACCTTCAACAATACGAACATACCCATTACCCCAACCCTTTTCCATAAAAGTAGGTGACCAAGTATTTCTCTTAATTACGATTGGTGGGTCCATACCCAATTCATGGTATACTTCTATCACATCGTTTGGGCTCACACCAATATAACGAATATCCAAAAGGGCATCATCACCCTTTTGTTCCACTGTCTTCTTGAATATTTCTTTTTTCGTCTTCATTTGGTTCTTCAATAAAAATTTCACCCTTTAATACCATTTCTTCATACAACAGGTTGATTTCTTCTTCTGTTAGGTTATTAATCCAATCTTCTTTTACCCTACCCATTTGTATATTATCTTTTTTCTTTTTATATTTGTTACAAATATATGTATAAATTATGAAACGGACAATTTTAATTCTCTTATTTTTAACTTCATACCTAACAGGATTTTCACAATCCTCATCAGTTTCATATATCCCAAATGAGGGGACTTTATTGGCATCTACCGATGAGATGTATGGTTATGGTGGGTTTTATGTAGGTAGTTTATTACAACAACCCCCACAAACCGTATTCACCGAACCTTATCCATATGTAAACCGATTTGGGTTAAATGTTGCCCTATTTAAAAACGGTATTAACTTAGGTGGTGGTGCAAAAGTTTTGGTGGATAACGTTACTGGTGATAAAGACTTCATCCCGCATGTTGTTGTTGTCTTACACCCAATTAAGTTAATTACTCGAGATAGTAGAGCGTTAGACTTCTCATTTCTTGTTGAGTTCTCTAATACTACGAATTATGGTTTTGGGGTGTCGATTCCTTTTTGGTTAAATAGATATTAAAATATATTTATATTAACAACTATTTATAAGGTATGAGTGCCGAATTTGAGGATTATTTTAATGAAGTAAAAAATTCATTAACACAACGTGTTGGTGGAAACAAACCTTATGCTGAAAAATTGGTACAAAAAGAATATTTCAGAATCAAAACTGGATTTTATGAGGATGAAAATCCTAGTGAGTTGATTGACGAATTATCTTTTACGGTAAACGAAAGTGTAAAAAAGGGTCTTATCACATGTAATAAATGTGGTTGGGAGTGGAAAAAATCTGAAGGTGGTAAAGATACTTATGACTGTCACAAATGTGGTAATAAAAACAATAATCTTAACGAATCATTAATTACCGAAAGAAGTAAAACAGATTTACCTGTTAGAACGATTGTTAGAGATATTACAGATTTTATTAAATTAAAAATGGATGATACTACTTACTTACCTGAAGATAAAGGTGGTGAGGAGATGGAATACCGTTTTGATGGCTTACCCCTTTTTAGTGTTGAAGTAACAACTGAATGGGACCCAACGATGGAACAAGAATATCTAATTGACGGTCAGACAGTAGATGATGGTGATATTATTGAAATATACATGAAAATTAATCCGTCATATTTCCCTCAAAGTTTATATGACATAATTGGTGATTTAAATGATAATGTTAGACATGAAATGGAACATGTATTACAAGATGCGGGGTATAGAAGTCCTGAAGAGGTTCGATTGGACGATGAACCCGTACCGACAGACAAAACGTATTATATGCAACCCCATGAGGTCCCTGCCGAGATTAAAGGATTTAGACGTTTGGTTAAATTAAGGAACCAACCTGTTGAACAAGTTATTAAATCATGGTTCGTAAGAAATAAGCCGATTCATCAATTACCCGATGAAGATATTGAAGAACTTACACAGTTCTTAACACAAAAATACAAAGAATATTATGGAAGATAAGAAATACATAATCACCGAAACACAATTAAAAAGTATAATCAAAACGGTTATCAATGAGCAAGGTCTTTATGGTGATGCTTCTGATGTGGTTGATTATGACTTACCTGAATATCTTTCAGATGTTATTATTTTATCTGACTTGGAATCATTTAATGATGTAGAAAAATCTGTTAAAGAACTACACAAAAGATTAATTCGTTTAGAAAAAGGATTAACCAGTGGTGGTTCTCACAATAAAGCCTATTCAACTACAACTGACTATTCATCACAAAACAAAAAATCAAGAGGTTTGGAAACTAAAGGTGATTCTGAAGAAAGAGATGAAGAGTTAAGACGTGAGATTGAAATGTTACAACAAATGATTAGAGACAATGAGTAAATTTGAAGAAAATATAGAAAGGTCAGTTAAATCATTGGCTTATATTACTGATATGAATGCCGGTAAAGACTATACCGTTGAATTAACTCATTATACTGCCGAACCACCTACAGAATCAAGACCTGGTGAGGTTGTATTTACTATATTAATTTCCTCAGAAACAGGTACACCAGAATTAAATGATATTGCCTATGAGTTATCAAAATACTCAAAGAAAACATATGACACATTGATGAGTTACACCTTTAATTCTGATGGTGTTTTAGTAAAAAGAACTAAGGAAGATTATTACGAAAGTGGTGATATGATGGGTCTGATTTACAAACTTAATTTCGATAACAATCACATTTTAAAATGTGAGTTCAGTAACTATTTTAATGTATTTTTAGAGGATTAAATTAATTTATTATTAATTTTATTTTTTTTACCCTAATAACATAGACAAACAGGATTTTTATACTATTTAATGGATAGAAATCCACCAAATTTATGTTCAAAAAATTAATCAACTACCTAAAAACACTTTTTAAAGAAAGAACCCCTAAACTAAAAAGACCATACTACGATTCATCGATGTTTTATGACTGGGATGATTGTCAGTAAAGAGTCACATTTTTATTTTTAAATTTTTTTTCGTATCTTTGTAATATGGATATGACAAAAGAGAATCTTAAGAAACTACACTTGGTCGAGTTGAAGAACTTGTGTAAGAAATATCGCCTACACCAAAGTGGTACCAAATCACAACTCATTAATCGTATTTTAGAAATTGAAAAACCAATAACCGCTACTATACATTCACATCCTGCTAGTCTTACTGCTCCTGATAAAAAAATTGTTGGTGTAATTAGTGATGATACTGAAAAGTCTCGTCAGATTGGAAAACAAGTGGAACAGAAAAAGGCACAGTTCCTTTATTATTCTATGGGTGTTAGATACTACGTGATGGATAAGGATTTTACTTTTTCTGAATAGAGTCAGAAATCTTATCAATAAGTTTTTTAATAGCTGCTGCTGATAATGTAATCAGTGAAGAACTTAACAAACCATTTACCGCCATTTCTAATTTATCACCTGAATTTGCCGGGTCAGAAATAAATGAAATAATAAAAGGTATTACAGGCAATAAGAAAGTATATGCTGGTATGTCCAACACACTATAAACATAAACACCAAATTGACTAAGTATCTTACTGAATTTACTCTGTATAGATTTAGTCTTTTCTAAAGCGTCTTTTAACTCGTCTAATTTCCCTTGTAATTTTAACATCTCCAAAGGTTTTTTCATTTCACCTTTGTATTGAAAGTATGCTAATGAAAGTGCCATAACAACTAACCCCGCGATTTCTTCTTTAGTTAAATGTGTATATTTTCCCTGAAGATATTCTGAAAGAGGTCTGGCTAATGAACCAATACCCGCACCGTAAGTAAGTAAGAATTGAAAACTTGTTTTAAGTTGTTGTTCTGCAGTTTTTACTATGTCTTTTGCAAAATCATAACTTGACTTAAGTGCCGAATCTACATCCTGTTTGAATTGTTCGGATAGTAAAACTCTGTATTGTTCCTCGTTTATTACAACTTTCATAAAAATGTTTTATAATAAATATATTGTGTCATATTTAATATCTCATAATATTTATGATAAATTGCTTTAAATGTCCAAAAAAAAGATTAATACAACAAATGTAGGTGATACTATAATCCTTCTTCGTATGAACGATAAGTTCTCAAGAGTTCCTATGGGTACTATAGGTACTATTAAGAGAATTGTACGTGACCCATTTGAAGAGGGTCATCATATTGTTGATGTTGAATGGGAAGGAGAATCTTCGAATTTAAATCTTTTAACCTCTGAGGACCTTTGGATGAAGGTAGATTTAGAAAAAATGAATGAAGAGGTGGAAAAAGTTGTAAATCCATCATCTAAAGTAGTTAAAAGTGTTTGTGATGCTAAAAAATTCTGTAGTGCTCAAGGACCAATTACTTTTGGACAATTAAAAACCCTTGTTAATTCGGCAAAGAATAAAAGATTAGCTAAACACATAGGTGAAGGTGGTTTTAAAGCATTTATACGTTTATTACCATGGTTTATACCACAGATTGCTCTTGCAGGATTTATAGGTTCAGGGTTAAGAGCGGCAAACAAATTATTTGCACCAACACTTAAAGAAACACCATCATATAAAACATGGTGGGCAAAAACAATAAATGGTATCTTTAGGGTTGCAGAAGGTGATATAAAACCTGAAGACCCGTTAAGTAAAATATTTTTTATTAGTGATGGTTTAATGAATCTAATGAATGATGAGAACAAATTGAAATTTGCTTATCACATTGCAGAATTAGCGGATTCGATGCCTGATGACAAACCAGTACCTGAATTCTTTGTTGAGAATGAATTAAGAAATTGGGTAAATCAAAGGTTTTTATTAGACCCTCCTTTAGAACCAAAAACTTTAAAAAGTTTTGATGATGTAGATATTGAAAGTTTAATTGATACTGACGATGACAATGAAGAAAACATTAATGAAGATGAATCTTCAAAATTCGATAAGTATGACCAAATGGGTCCTGTTCTAAGTAAACATACAAAAGTAATCTTTGACTTTTTGGTTAAACTGAGAAATTCAGGTGTTATGAATATGTTAGAATCGTCTCCATTTATGTATAGTGGTAGAGATTATCTTGAAAATTATCTAAGATTCAAAGACTATGAATTAGAAGATGACGAGTTAGAAGAGTTATATGATGCTGCCGATATGTCCAGAAATGCCATGGTTGGATTAGCTATGGAATACGTGGAATCAAAAGGTGAGGAACCTACGATTGAAAATATAAATCGCTCATTAAGATTCCTCACCAGACAATTATTTAACTACTACGTTAATAGAGTTTAATTATACATTATCACAAACCATCACTTTTTTAATGTCAATGTTGTAGGTTGGCATACCAAACATTTTGAAAAACCTTTTTATTTCCCAATTAATCTTATTGCGAATTTCACGGTTACGAGAGATTGTTGAACGAAAATAACTACTATTAATATTACGAGGATTGTTCCACCAGTTATTAATTGTACCGGAAACTTTCACATTAACAAAGATTTCGTTAGACCATTGATTGTTCTTTTTAATGTGTGTGATTTTGACTTTTAATTTTGCATCATCCTTATCAATAATAAACACCTCATTTTTAATCAATCTACGAATATGTAAGTTTTTTTCGTAAACATCAATAAATGGGCTGTCGTAATTAATTTTGTATTGTGGCATAGTCTTTATCTTTTATTATAAAACAAAGATAAAGATTATTTTTTAATCCCACAAATGGTCAGACAAAAAAATTGGATTTTGTTCTCCGAAATAACCACCAAGAATATTGTAGTGAAAATATTCTAAAGCTTCTTCATAATCGACCATACCACCATCAGTGAGAATCTCTAATATTTTTTGAGTTGAATACAACACTCGTGGACCATTTCCAAACTCTTGAGTGATACCAACAATCGCGGTTTCCATTCCATTTAATAGGATTGCACCTTCAGCATATTCATTTATAAGTTCATCTGTAACTACCATAAGACTATTTTTTATAAAAGTAAGAAAGAAACATTTCATTATCAAACACTATTTATAAAAAAAACTATTACTATGAGAGGTTATTCAATAATGTCGGATGAGGAAAGACAAAATATCATTTCTCAACACAAATCATTTTATAACGGTTATGCCGTTGGAAACGTTCCATCAAATATGACACCATTAACTGTATATGATGCTGCGCAAGATAAAGGTGGTGTTAATGTAAATAACAGAGGTGAAGTAAGCCAATATGCTAATCATCAAATTAATGAGTCGGTTGTTACGGAGGCTGAAGGTAAAGGATGTGCTAAATCAGAAGGTGGTTCTGGTTGTATTAAAAAAAGAGGTAACGAATGGATTATTTTAAATAATAAAAAAGGTGGTGTCTGGAGAGATGGGTTTACATCTGAAAAAGATGCTCAAGAAGCCTTAGATGCTTATCACGTAAATGAAATCGAGGCAGATGATATGGACGTATCTGACGTTCAATCAGCATACGACTTCGATTCAAAAGGTCCTGAGCAGTTTGACCATTCATATTCTGATGATTCATATGATTTAGATTTAGATGCTATCATGCAAATGTTTGGTGGTTCAGAAGATAGTGACGATATGGATGAATTAGAATCTGATATGGATAACGAATTTGACGGTCACGAAATGATGAGAGGTGAAAGAAGAGCATATGACTTTGATTCAGACGGTGGAAATGTTGATGTTTATGGTGAATCAAAAATGAGTGAAAAAGAAAGAGCTTGGGAAGATTTCTTAGAACTTAATCCATCTATTAATTCTAACACAATCAAAGGTGCTAGAAAACATTTTGAAGATATGTGGAGTAAAACTAATTCTGACGTTAATGAAGAAGAAGAGACTGAGGCTATGTGTGAACAATGTGGTTTATCAGAAGCAATGTGTGAGTGTGGAATGTATGAAGAAATGGATAGTGATTTACACGAGTCATTCAAAACACAGAAAGACCGTATAACTGAAATGTTTAACAGATTTAAAAATTATAACTAATGAGAAAGACTTTAAAAGTAACCGAATCTCAACTACAAGAACTTATTAAACGTAAGTTGAGAGAACAAGAAGAGGAAGAAATTGAAGTTGAAGAAACTGAAGGTGACGATATGAATATGAGTGTAGTTGGTTCAAAATTATTACATTCACAAACTCAAGCACACATCTTCCATTTACAGACAGACTCATATGCCGAACATAAGGCGTTACAAGGATATTATGAAGGTATAGATGACCTAATGGATAGTCTTATTGAGTCATATCAAGGACAACACGATAACATTAAAAATTACGAGAGTTTCCCAATGATGTCTTATTTAGGAAAAGAAAGTGTAATTCAATTCTTTGAAGAACTATTATCATCAATGAAAGAATTGACAGAAGATTATCCTTCCTACCTAAAAAATGTGATGGATGAAATTGAAGTATTAATAACCTCAACCCTATATAAACTTAGAAAGTTAAGTTAAATTAAAACCCCTCCTAAAAAGAGGGGTTTTTTGTTATTCACAACTAAGTTCTTTCATTTGTTGTTTAAACTTTCTAATTAATACTTCATAACCTGAAATATCTTTAGTTTGTTCTTTGTAAAATTCAATGTAATTGAGGGCCACATTTAGTTGGTCTTGATTTATTGCAGTCATTACCACTTTCTCTGCCTTTTGATACCAATCTGTGTTTACCTGTTTTTCCATAACTTCAATCATAGTTCAAATGTAAGAAAAAAAATCAAACAAAAAAATTACTCGAGTCTTCTATGTAAAAATTTTGGTGCGTTTCGGTCTTTTTCTGACATTAGTAAATCTTTATCGTCATCGATGGGAACATAAAGACTAATCACGTCCATAATAGTTTCATGATTATTAGTGATGTTTCTAACAATCGGGTCCAGTACGTTTATACTACCTTCATGTTCCTTATTATAATAATTACCACATTTATATGTAAAAATAGTATCGTCCTCTAAAGACAGGAATCCGTGAGCAAAATAAGGTGGTACAAAAAGAGATAGTTTATTCTTATCATTCAGTTCAAAATATTCAAATTTACCATATGTCTGAGACTCTTGTCTTAAATCCACAATGAAATCCACTACGGACCCTTTTAACACTCTAACTAATTTAGATTGTTCCCACATACCTGTTTGGTAATGAAGTCCTCTAAAAACGTTCTTATGTGATACTGACATGTTATCCTGTAAGAATAACGTACTGAATAAAGAGTTGTCGTTTTGTATTGCCTTTAGTGATGGTATATTTGAAAGTAACTTTCGGTTTGAGTAATTTAACTCATTCCATGTTTCCATAAAATACCCTCTATCATCTTCATATACCTTTTCTTCGATGATATATACATTGTCAAATGAAGTGGGATGTAATTTCATATGTTTTATTTATTATTTTTCTTTAAATAATGACTTTTTAAAAAATCTGATATATTTGTTATTAAAATAAACAACTTTTGTAAAAATAGAAATGGAAGTTTTAGAAATAGAAGATTATTTTGTCAATAGAGACAACAATATGCTTACGGTTTCTTTTAGAATGGTGGGGGATAAGGAAAACACTATTAGAGAAGATATAATAGAATACAACTATATAGAGGAGTTTGGATATAATAGTAATTATATGTCAAACGAATATGACGTTTTTGATGACGAATGGGACGAATGGGACGAGGAAGAGGATGAGGAAGATATTTATTTAGATGACGATGATTTGAGAGCATTTTTAAATGAATATTATGTTGTATTTCCTCACAAATTACCTGAACAAGAACACATTTGATGATATTTATCATTAAATGGACGACATTAAAAACATCATAAAAAACTTACTTGGTAAAATCTTTTTAACCAAATCTGTAATGTTCGGATTGAACGAGTATAAAATAACGCTCGTTGTTAGTCCTTCTATGAAGATTTTCGCAATAGACTCACGTCCTGAAAAACTCAAAAATAATTTACCTTTTGAGGAAATGACATTTCTTAATACTGGTGACCTTAGTCAATGGGCTGAAGAGAATGACTATGAGATTACCTTCTCAACAAATAGTAAATCTTTAGCTAGAAAATTATTTCAATCTTTTGGAAATGTATTGGTAGAATCTGTTTCAGAGAAAAAAGAAAAAGAACTTAATGTTATTGTTTTAGAAGAACTTGAAAGGTCTACTTTACCCGAATCCGTAAAAACATGGGCAAAGGACAATCCTGAGAAATTTATGAAAAATATTAAGTATATTCAGGAATTACTTAAAAAATAACTTTATTGGTTATTTATCTGTTACTATTATATTTATAATAAACTATTTTCATGAATTTACTTTCAGAAAACATCGATAGAATTAAAGAACTTATGTTTACCGAAGAATGGATTGATTTGGATGACATCCAAATTGATGATGTTGCCGTTGACGGTGAATTAGGTGAAGAGGAGGGTGATGCACCTTCTTCTCCTGCGATGAACACATGGGAAACGGGTTTAAACAGAGGTGTTGCCAATCCTGTTGCTGTGGGTAAATGGAGTGATTTGTATCAACCACAAAGAGATAAAGGTAATCCGTTATGGTAAACAAAAAAGAAATAGAGGTATTAAATGAGATTCTATTGAGGATGTCGTATGAGTTAGGTAAAACATTATCCGAGAATAAGTCTATATTAAACGAACAACCATTACCTATAGATTACTATTATTATGACAGCAATGGTAATTTAAAGACATTACCTAATTTAGTATCTAATTACCCTGCAGGGTCAACACCAGCAAAAAAAGTATATCCGAGTATTGTTGATGGTTCTAAGTACCCTAAACAAAGAATGCCAGGTACGAATTTATCCTTACAACCACCAATTTTAAAACCTTATAATTGGAAAGGGAAACCACGTCCAGAAAAACCTAGAGAATATAATGGTCAAGTTATGTCCTCACCGGGTACTAAATTACCTAGACAACCATGGTCTTACTATAATAATAATTTAATGAATCGAGAGGATGCAAATAACAGGTATAAGACCGATTTGGAAAATTGGGGTGTTGCAAACTTCGGTCCAAAACCATCTCCGCCACTTAGTTTAAATCAAGGAGCACAAACCCTTAGGGACAAAGTAGACAAGTATGTGAGTTATTATGATTATCTACAAGATTTAGAAAAATACAAAAAAGATATGACATGGACGTGGAACCTCCAAAGTATTGGTCCGTATATGAAAGAACTTCATGAATGGAATATGAAGGTAGACCCTGATTATGCCCAAAACTATAATTTAGCGACTCTTTATAAACAAAGAAACAATGAGTATTGGGATTGGTATTGGAATGAGGCTGAATTTTCTAACCGTGGTGGCCAAAGTTGGGAACATCAGAGAGATAAAACAGCATATCCATTAATTGATAATCGGATTAATCGTACGTTGATAAGTGGTAAGAGGAGTGAACTACAACTTGACCAGTTGTATCAAGCGATGGATACAACCGAAAAAAGAGAAGAAGAAGAGTATGCGGAAAATATGAGCACCATTCATACAATTCTACAATACGGTTCGATGGCACTTACGGTTGTTGCTTTAACTGCGGGTGCGGTATTATCAGGTGGTTTGGCAACACCGGCATTAGTAACATACGCATCAGGTATTGGTTTATCGATGGATTTGATAGATGCGGGATTATATGTTTATGAAGGTAAACCAAGAGAGGCTGCATTAACACTTATTTTAGGTGCAGTAGATTCCACGCAATTATACAAAGGTATGAAAGGACTTAAAGGGATGTCAGACATCACCGAGACGGAAATTAAAAATATAAGGTCAACATTAAATGCGAATAAAGGTAAAACTTTAGATGCTTTACGTGCGGAAGGTAAGTTATCATCGAAACAAATATCGGTAGCTGAAGAAATAATTAAAGGTACTAAAGATTCCCAGATTCTTAAATTAGCATCCACAAACATGAGAAAACTTGCCACCAAAGCATTAACTGATTACGCAGTAAAATCAGGCCCAAAGTTTATTAGTAGTGTTGTTAACTTGGTAAGTAATTCAGGAAAGTTATTGACCGGAGTAAAAAATATTGCAAAATATGCAATAATAATAGACGGTATACAGTATTCGTATAATGAGTTGTATAATATTTTTTCAGGAGAAGACAAAGAATCACAAAGTATTATATTATCATTAATTAATGCCTCATGGTCAGAAGTTGAACCTCAAATTATAGAAAATAATAAAAAGATAGAGCAATCGGTTGAAGAGGCTGCCAGTAGTGTCAATACAACACTAGATACTGAAGGTTTAACTGTTGACCCTGATGAAATGTTACAAAGACTTAATCAATTAGAGAAAAGAAATATACCACAAGAAGAAAGAACCGCAATGGCTTCAGCGGTTAAAAACAAATATGTAAAATATAATCTTCCAACAACAGGTTTTAAAACCAAAGAAGAGGGTAACGATTTTAGAAAATGGTTTAATGAAAGATTTAAATCTATTTCAAAATATTTAGAATTAGATTTAGAAGGTCCTCATGATAATAGTTTTATAAGAACTGCATATCACACAGAATTTAATCCAAATGAGACTATTGGTCAGTTATATCTAAAAGAAAAAGATGAAATTAATAATTATGATGACACTATGGGCGACCCGATGTAAATAAAGTATTTATTTAAAAAAAGAAAAATGGATAAAAAATTAATATCAGAAATTTCAAGGATTCATGAGTTAATGGGTACTAAAAATCTAATAACCGAGCAAGCAATTACAAGAATTGCAGATGACTTATTAGATTTTGTAAAAAGTTGGAGGTCTACCGGTACAAATAAAGTAATTAGAACTGCCTCTGAATTTGATAATTTAAGTGACGATGCCAAAAAATTCTTTGATGAGTTAGAAAGTATGGTGAATAGCAAAAAAGATGATGAAATTTTAGACTTATTTAATCAAAATAGAAATAGTGACGTTAGTACGTATATCACCAGAATGGAAAATAAAATTTATGATGATATACATACTAATACTGAAGATTTAAAACCTTGGAAAGATAATCTTGAAAGATATAAAACAGAAGAAGGTTTTAGTGATTCTACTATAAATGAATTTATTGATGAGGAAATCGATGCACGAAATTGGTCGCAACAAAAGAAAGATTTATATAAAAGAAAGTTAAGAGAAGAGCTTGGTATTACAAATAAATCTACAGGAACTAAATTAAGTGATGCAGAAATAGCCCAAAGAATGGACGATATCACTGGTTCAAAATCTTCTGGTGTTGCAGATGATGTAGCATCAATAGAGACAAGAGCCGAAACCTCATTTGACCAATCTAAATTTTATGAGAGTATTGATGCTCAGTTTAATGAATATCAAAAGATTGCTGATGACCTTGTTAATGCTACTAAAAATACTGATAAACCCTTTGTGTATCCTAAAAGATTAAAAAAGGTTAAAAATGCCGAGGAATTTAAATCACAACTACAAACAGAAATTGAGGTTGAAGTTAATAAAGTATTAGGTGATAATAGACTAAAAGCAAAATTAGAGGATTATGAAAAAGCACTTAATAAATTAACTAAAGCCGAAAAACAAGCGGCAATTACAAGAGCTGTAGAAACTGCGGCTAAAAATACTAAAAGTAGATTTATAAAAATATTAGAATCAATGTTTAGGGCTGGTAGGTTACCATTTGCTAAATATAATCAAATGAAAAAGTGGGTCGGTAATAATATAAAGGCTATACCTGTAGTAGGTGAAAATCTTGTTAATATATACAGTAAGACAGTTGGTAGGTGGTGGGTCAAGCTTATATTAAATTTAGCATTAACAGGTTCTAATATGTTTACTGAATATAGAGTTAGAAAATATTATGATGAAGATATGGTTTTACCAACTTGGTATAATACAGTACCTTTCGTTGGCGGTGCGTCTGATTGGGTAAGATGGTTCACGGGTATGGTTTTCGGTGGTGAAGCTCTATTATATAATATTATTGCTGTGACTACAAATAACTTGGTGTATTCAGATGAAATGGAGGATAAACCGAGTTTTGTTCTTGGTGCAAAAATAACTGAATTTAAGGACAGTGGTATGTTACCTGAAATACAATTTAGTGGAGATGACGAAACTTTAGAAAAATTCAGAAAATTTTTAGGAAAAGTAACTCCGACTGGTAGTGCTTCAACAGCATTAACAGAATTTTTAAGTGCGAAGAATATTTCAAGTGCGCTTAATTTTTGGGAAAATTTCACTGAAGATGGTCTTATGGATGACTTTTTTGGAATGCCATTTAATCAAATATATTTAGTTAAAAATAAATTTTATTATGTAACAGAAAATGGAAGATTTGAAATTTTAGACGCTGAAGGTGATAAGCCATATATTGAGACACTTAAAGATGGTAAGAAAGAAAATATATACATAAAAGATATATTTTTAGATAAATATCCTAGATTTTTAGAGGGTTATGAGGTTTCAAGGGAAGAGGATAAAGTACCTCTTGAAATTGTTAAACAAAATACTATAGGTAGTGTTTTCCCAGACAATAAAATGTTGAATCCAATTTTAGATGGAAAGTTTGAGGATACTGTAGGTATATATGTACCAAGTAGTGTTAAGAAAACGGCACTTACACAAGTGTCTGATAGTGACTTAAGAAATAAATTAAATAGTAGAGATATTTTAACTTTTGATTTTTATAAAGCTATGGATGTCATACCTAATGAAGCGAAGGGTGAAGGATGGTTTAAACCCAAAGAAGGTGCTGATAGGATTGATGACTTCATATATTACAACGACAACGGTACACCTCTTAGAATAGTTCTCACACAAGCTAGAGAGGTTAATTATGAACCAAATACTTATTATATATTAAATAAAGAGGGTACTGAATGGACAAAACTTTCAGATTTTTTAGATGAAAGAGCACCAAACAATACTACGTCAACAAATGAATCTAAAACACCAAAAGAACAATTTGAAACTGAAAATCCAGGTATTAAATTAACCTTAAAGGCATCTATAGGAGATTTGGCGGTCTATGAAGGTGATAACAATAAAAGATATAAATTATCAGAAGGTAAAATAGTAGAATTTTAATATTATGAAAAAAAGAATACAAGAAGAAAAAGAAAGAATCATATCTCTTTTTGGTATAAATGAGCAAGAAGAAGATATGGGTAAATTTGAAATGGGTATAGAAAATATTGTTGCATCTCCATTAGAGAAGTTACAAAAAATAAAGTTTTATGATGCCAAAATGAAACCAATAGAATTTTCTTCTAATGAAGAGGATTTGGTGGTAAGTAAAATAGACGATATTGACGGTAAGTACGGTGATAATGCTATTGTTAGAGCGGCAGTTTCAGTAAAGGGTGGTAAAGATGAACCTATAATCAAATATGGTTCATTCGCAACCGATTCAGAAATAATAGATAGAGATAGTATTTTTGATAAGGATGAAGTTGTCAGTGACGGTGATAGTGTTAGAGATTACTTTGAGATTGAAATGTCTGGTCCTGATATTGATGACTATAAAGTTGTTAGATTAGGTGTTGAAGATTTTGAATCAGAAGATGAAACTGAAATGGATAAGGGTAAAGTTGAAAAAGAAACTGAACCTCAAGAACCAGTATCAAAGGAACCTGAACAACCATTTGAGGAAGAAATGAAGTTAAAAGAAAAGAAAGGTTTAGCTACATTATTGGATACGGATGAAGTTTCAAACGATTTTACAAAAAGACAAAAGAAAGTTTTGGAAAAATTGAAAGGTGAAGGATATTTATTGAAAAGACCTGAGAACACAGAAGGGTATACAAAAAAGAAAGTTACCTCAAAAGAGTTTACAGAGTCATTCAACGTATGGGAACCAAAAAAATAAGGTTATGAGTATAAGAAAGACAATCAGAGAAAATTTATTGGAAGTAGAAACAAAGAAAAAAAGTCTTTTACAAGAGTCAAAGATTATTTCTTCACGATTTAAGATAATCGGTGAAGGTGTAAACACAAAATCTAAGATTCAAACAAAAAAGACCTTTGATAAGATTTTATCAGAATGTAACTACCTTAAAAAACAAGGATATAACGAATCTTTAATCAACGAAGGGTTCTTAGAAGTTATGTCTGATTTATTCAATAACGAAGGTCCACAATTTTGGGATAGTGTAAAAACAAAACTATCAGATTACATCTCATCAAAATTTGGTGTTGATAACTGGATGAGAGATAAAATGATTGAAGGTATCGGAAGTGTTGAAATTGATGAAATTCCTTTATTATTTACAGACTGTAGATTCTTAGTTCAGAAGATTACAGATGCAGCCATGGAAGGGTTTAATGAGAATATACCTGTAGAAGGAGGTAGCAATACAGTTCCTGGTATATTCAGACAATCTCTTGATAATGTCGTTGGAGGTGATGACTTTAGAAGGAATTTGGAAGACTCTTTCACTACTGTCGTTTGTCCAGCCATGGGACAAATCAATCAAAACATGGCAAACAAACTTGAGGACTTCAAGAAAACGATGTTCTCATAAACTTTCTAAAAGAAAGGAGGGGTTCTTATCTAAGGAAGGTGTACGAGAGTACACCTTTTTTTTATTAGTACCGCGAGCCGGACTCGAACCGGCACGAACATTACTGTTCAAGGGATTTTCATACCCACTACGACTTTCGTCGCCATATATTATGTTTGGGGTCTGGACTTTCTCTTAACCCTCGTCTTTACGTTAGGGTCCTTCCCGTCAAGTCTCTACACGTTCCCTTTCGGGCTTCGCTCGGGATTACCATTTAACAGGCTTCCCCGAATTTGAGAAGTTCTACATTGAGGATTTCTCCTCAAGCACTCAAATGTTTTTTCCTCTGTATGTGTGTGTTTGTGAGTGACAATTAGGGCAAACTATTCTTAAATTAGAGAATTTATGATTTGTCCTATCTCCATCTATATGGTCAAGTTCTAAAGATAATTTCTCACCTAACCATTCATCAATACCACACACTTCACAGTTTGGTGTCTTTAATCCCTCATCTATGAGACGTTTCCTTAGCTTATTAGTTTGATAATATGGGTGTTTACCTTCAATAATTTCACTTAGTAATATTTTATTACCATTATGTTTTTTATTAATCCCTTTACCTGATTGATTTGGGGAGTAAACACCTAATTCTAACGCTCTTCTTTTTAAAGTGTTAAAATGTATTTTCAAACGACTAGCTGCACGTGACATAGTGAGTTCTTCCTCACAAGCTTTAATGATATCTTCGTTAGTTACTTTCATACTAATAAATATCAAACACTTGTAAAAAAGTCAGACATACAAACTCTTTAAGTCCCTCGTGTCTACCATTTCACCACCGCGGCATAAATTCAAAGAACGTACAATTATGGTTACCCTTAATTGTTATACAAATATACGTTACAAAAAACTCTTTGACAAGTCCTGTTGGAAATCTTCCCAAATATTTTCAACAGTTTCACTAACAACAACAGAAAATACTGTTGGTTTGTAAGGTTTGATTTTTAATTTCATACCAGCTTCTTCAGGAGTTCTATTATCTTTTAAACTATTACACCTACTACAACAAGTAACCATATTCTCCCACGTATTAAGCCCGCCACGAGATTTAGGTAATATATGGTCCAATGTGAGATTCTTTTTAGAGCCACAATATCCACATTCATGACCATCTCGTCTAAATACACGTTTTCTACTTACTTTAACACCTTTTGAACGGTATCTAACGTAGTTTAGTAATCTAATAACTAAAGGACGAACAAAGTTACCAATAGTGGTAATAATATCTTCATCACCTTTTTTTAATATTTCAGCCTTACCCTTATCAACTAAAACAAAACCTCTTCGTAGGGTGGTTACATTTAATGGTGAATAATCTGAATTTAATACAAGAACTGTTTCCATATAGTTTAATTATATCGATTAAATTTAACTTATTTTATATTGTTAGTCAAATGTATATTTATATATAAATAACTAAAATTATGATTTTAAAAAAAGGTTCAAAAGGAAATGAGGTTAAACTTATCCAAGAATTTCTTGGAATTGAAAACGATGGTATTTTCGGACCGGGTACGGAAAGAGCTGTCAAAAATTGGCAAAGGGAAAACGGTTTATTGGCCGATGGTATTGTGGGTCCTGCCACTTGGAACGTTATGGGTATTGTTAGCACTGACAATACAGAAACGACACAGACAACACCAGAGGGATTAATTATCCATAAAGATTACCTACCTAAGGGTGAATATTTTACGGGTCCTGTGACCCCTGAATATTTGTTTATACACCACACTGCAGGATGGAATAACCCTTATAACACCATACGTAATTGGGCTAATGATAGTAGGGGTAAAATAGCAACAGAGTTTGTCATTGGTGGTCAATCTGTAAAAGGTAATGATGACAAATATGATGGTGAGATTGTTCAAGCATTTCCTCACGGTGGTTATGGTTGGCATTTGGGAACAGGTAACAGTTATATGCATAGAAACTCTGTTGGTATTGAAGTTTGTAACTTTGGATACCTTGAAGAGGGTGGTTACTTTAAATGGGATAATGTAAATAGAAAGAATGTGTGGATTGAAAAGACACCAGGTAAGTTTTACACTTATGTTGGTACTGAGGCTGCAGAATCACAAATTGTTAAGTTGGATAAAGAATTTAGAGGACATCTATATTGGCATAAGTATTCTGACCAATCGTTGTATTCGTTGAAGGAGAACATCCTTTATATTGCAAATAGAGATAATATTAATATTACTGAAGGTTTACCTAAGTGGATTAGAGAAAAAGGCGCAGATGCTTTTGAATATTCTTCAGATGCTAGAAATGGTAAGATTCGAGGACTATTGTCACACACTAATGTTCGAAAGGATAAGGTGGATATGTTCCCACAACAAGAGTTAATGGATATGTTACTTAGT
>Ga0208898_1000563_pt1 | contig 28691 bp, 41 predicted proteins | sample VirMetDEL_Mar_4_FD_184513 | JGI IMG/M metagenome (GOLD analysis project Ga0208898, IMG submission 184513) | Aqueous microbial communities from the Delaware River and Bay under freshwater to marine salinity gradient to study organic matter... | ecosystem: Environmental > Aquatic > Marine >...
CTTAGATGCTTATCTGAGTATGATTCAGTAACTGCTTTATCTTTTGATTATGGTCAAAAACATAAAGTAGAACTAGAACGTGCCCAACAATTAGTAGGTTATCTACTAAACAATGGGCTTAATGTAACATATCGAGTTATTAAACTTGATGGACTTGTAGACCTACTAAACTCAGCTTTAGTAACAGGTGGAAAAGATGTGCCTGAAGGGCATTACGAGCAAGACAACATGAAAGAAACTGTTGTTCCTAACCGAAACAAAATATTTGCTTCTTTAACTCAAGCAGTTGCATTATCAATTGCAAACGAGAAACAAGAACAAACTGATATTGCTTTAGGAATACACGCAGGTGATCATGCAATTTATCCTGATTGCAGACAAGAATTTAGAGATGCAGACGATGCTGCCTTTAGAATTGGTAACTGGGATGCTGATAGAGTAGGTTATTTTACACCTTACTTAGAAACTGATAAACTAGGAATTTTAAAAGATGGACAAGAATTGGTTAAAGAGCTCGGAATTGAGTTTAATGAGGTTTACAAACGTACTAATACTTCATATAAGCCCTATCCTAGCGGCAATAGCGATTACAAGTCTGCCTCATCTGTTGAGCGCATTGAAGCATTTATCAACCTTGGTGTGGACGACCCTGTACAATATGAGGATGAAACTGGACCAGTCGATTATAACGTTGCGAAAGCACATGTTGAAAAACTATTAGCAGAGCACGCAGCATAAAAAAGTTAATTTTACTAATTACTCTTATTTAGCTAAGTAAATTGGGTCGTTAATAACGACCCTTTTTACATATTTATTGCCACAAACCTAGCTATAAATGTCTACATTAACAGGAAGAACGATTAGATCAACTTATGATCAGTTAATACAATTAGAGGATAATTTAATACAAGATGGTTTTGGAACCCATTCCTTAAATGGTTCTTATAACCTTACAGGAAGTCAATTTATATCTGGTAATCTTTATATAAATGGTACCGCCTCTATTGATTATATAGTTTCTTCTTATGAATCCTCATCTATTATATATAGTTCAGGTTCAACAAAATTTGGAGATGACACCTCAGATACACATGAATTTACTGGGAGTGTTACAATATCCGGTTCACTTTTTAGTGATAATCTTAGTGGTTCTTTTAGTGGTTCCTATTTTGGTTTAGTTGATTCTGCCTCAAATGCCGCAAGATCTATAAGTGCTTCTCAAGCTGATAATGCTACAACGGCTTCTCATGCTTTAACTTCTTCTAAACTTAATACGATTAATGAAGAATCAACTGCTGCTCAACAAAACGTATTATTTGCAGAAAATCTTAGTGGAACTAATGAAGTAAGAACCGATGTAGCTTTTAGATATTTACCTAATACTGAAACTTTAACAGTTACTAGAGTATTAGGATATTTAGAGGGTACTGCCTCATTTGCTGAAACAGCTTCTGTAGTATTAGGTAGTATAGAAAGTGCTTCTTTTGCTGAAACTGCTTCTTTAGCATTATCTACTTCTGTAACAGTTGAAGTTACAACTTCATTTGCCCAAAGTGGTGATGGTCCTTTTACAGGTTCATTTTCTAGCAGCTTCTATTCTTTTCTATCCGGATCTTTTACTGGTTCTTCTTTAGGAACATTTACAGGATCTTTATTTGGAACAGCATCAATAGCAGATAATTCTACTTCTGCTTCCCATGCTAATAGTTCTATATCCTCTTCATTTGCTGAATCAGGAGATGGTGTGTTTAGTGGATCATTTAGTGGATCCTTTGAAGGAGATGGAACAAATCTAACAGGTGTTGCTTCACCAACAGGATCTTATACCGGATCCTTTACAGGAAGTATGTTAGTAGATGATGGATCAGGTTCATTTAGTGGATCCTTTGAAGGAGATGGAACAAATCTAACAGGTATAGATACATTTACAGTAACTAACTCATCTAATAATAGAGTAATTACATCAATAACATCTACTTCAGGTAATGCCGAACAAAATTTAACATTTGATGGAACTACTCTTACTATAGGAGGTAATATTAATACTGGACAAGGTATTACAGAAGTTTATCTAATGAACCAAAATGTTAGAACTTCAGATGCAGTTAGCTTTGCTTCTATCACAGAAACCTCAGCTCAAAGATATAAAGAAAATATTCAAACCTTGGAATCCGGAGATAGTATTCTTAAATTACGTCCTGTAACATTTGACTGGAAAGAATCTGGTGAAAAAGATTATGGTTTAATCGCTGAAGAAGTAAACGATCATTTACCAGAATTAGTTAAGAAAAATGAAGAAGGAGAAGTAGAAGGTATTAAATATTCTAAATTAACTTCATTATTAGTTAAAATAGTTCAAGAACAACAAATTGAAATATCTAATTTAAAAAATCGATTAGATAGTTTGGATATTTAAAATAGTTATATTATATTGGGACCAAATTGGTTCAAGTGACTGTAAAACCACTTTAAAAAATTAACATATGACACAACTCAAACGTATTGAGGACTACGATAAAGTCCTTCCAATCCTAGAGCTTTATACAGCAGTACAATCAGAAGGTAGCCGTCAGGGTTATCCTACTATTGTTGTTAGAACATCCGGTTGCACCCACCGTTGCTATTTTGGCGAAGGTGGATGGTGCGATTCTTGGTATACAAGTATCCATCCAGAAAAAGGTAAATATAGTTTTCAAAACATTATTGATATGTACAAAGAACATCCTCATATCAAAGAAATGATGTTAACAGGTGGATCACCCACAATGCATCCCGCATTAGTAAACGAGTTAACACATTTTGCCCATGAAAATAATATATTCATCACTATTGAAACTGAAGGATCACATTTCCTTCCTACTGACTATCCCATTAATCTTCTTAGTATTAGTCCTAAGTTTTCCAATTCTATTCCTGTACTTGGAGTGGAAACTCCTCAAGGAGCAATTACAGACCAACGAATGGTTGACAGACACAATAAATTTAGAGTAAATAAAGATGCAATTAAAAAAAGTATTGATTATCATGATGACTACCATATTAAGCCTGTCCTTGATAAAGAACTTTCTATGGTTGGAGAAGTTGAAGAATTTCTTAAAGATCTAGAAATCCCAGATGAAAAAGTTTGGGCAATGCCCGCTGGTGATGATAGAGAATCTCTATTTGAAAGTTATGGACCCGTAATGAATTTCGTAAGAGATAGAGGATGGAGATATACTGGTAGATCACATATTATGGCATTTGGTACTGAACGCTGTGTCTAAAGAAAAAGCTTTACAAATTTTAGAAGAAATAGAAAACAATGTAAACACTTGTTGTGCTATTACTATGGAACCTGAAGAAGTTTTAGATTTAATAGTAGAATTAAGAAATTTTTTAGAAAAGTTATGACAGTAGGACACAAATTAAAAGTAATCCACGATATGTGGATGAAAAAATCAATAGAACCTTCTCATATAATAAATTATTTAGATCATTTGGATCTTACATTAGGATTTATTACATTAGGGGGTATTTCAGCAATTTCAAAAGATAAAAAAGAAAAATACGAATGGACAGTAGAAAAAAACAACACAATAATTTAGAAGTAGTACCCGTAGGTTTTGCTAATGGGATCGCCCCTGGTTTTCCTTTTTCAGATAAGGAAAAAGAATCTATGATAGAAGAGGCTGCTGAAGCCTATGGTCAATTTTTAGATGCACTTAAATGTGATTGGAGAAATGACCCAAATTCAGAAGATACACCTCGTCGTGTAGCTAAAGCTTATGTAAATGATCTTTGGAAAGGTAGGTATTCTGAAATGTCAGCAATTACATCTTTCCCCTCTGATGGATACGATGGTATAGTAATTGAGAGAAACATACCCCTTACTTCGATGTGCTCGCATCACCACCAAACCATTAGAGGAGTAGTACATATTGGATACGTAGTTGGAGATGAAGGCCGTGTAATTGGTCTATCTAAACTCAATCGTATTGTTGAATTATTTGGTAGAAGAGGAGCAATCCAAGAACAACTAACCTCAGCAATTCACAACGCTGTAGATAAAATTTGTGAGAACAATAAAGGTGTAGTTGTTACTATAGTTGCTACTCATAATTGTGTTAGTTGTAGAGGTGTAGGACATCAAGGTGCTTCTATGGTTACTACTAAATGCAGTGGTGTTTTCTTTGATAAAGATAATGTAGCACGTCAGGAATTTTTTGATTCAATTAAAGTTAATAATGGAAATCATCCCGTATAATGTTAAAAGCACAAGGCAAAATATATCTTAGTTGGGATGACATTAAAAATGTTGTTGAAAAACTAGCTGAGAAAATTAATAATTTAGAAAAAAAACCTTTTTATATTTACGGAATACCTCGTGGTGGGCTAATTCCTGCCACTTGGATATCTCATAAAACAGGAATTGAATATCAACAGATAAATTCTGCTCAAATTTCTAAAATGGCAGATTTATCTCATATTTTAATAATTGATGATATTTGCGATTCGGGTAAAACTGTAAAAAAAGTAAGAGAAAATTTTCCTAAAGTTAAAGTAGCTTGTTTATATTATAAAGAAAACGAAATTGCTAAACCTGATATTTATGGTGAGCTCGTTGGGGATGAATGGCTTTATTTTCCCTGGGAAGAGAAAGAAAAAATAGGAAATAGAGACAACACTTATGGAGAACTTTGATCCAAAACAAAAATCTAAAGGGTTAGGAGATACAATTGCAAAAATAACCCACGCTACTGGTTTAGATAAGGTAGCAGATAAAGTAGCAAAAATGGCAGGAAAAGAAGATTGTGGTTGTGGAAGACGAAGAGAAATTTTTAATGAATTTTTACCTTATACATCAACCGAAGAACCACCAAAACCTCAAATAGACGCTGAACTCCCAGATGAATTAGATGGAGAATATGTGGTTCTTGAAGAAATCCATTGTACTTTAGAAGGAATTGGTCCCACAGTTTTAAATAAAGGAACTAATTTAACCATTTATAAAGAACATCCTTTATATAAAGATGTCCCTTACTATATTAAAAAACATATAATTAAAAAGTTATGAGTAAACAGTTATCACTATTTGAAAATCTCGAACCAGGAATGGACCCCAGCACTGGATTAAGTGCAGATGTTCCTTTTGTTAACGAGGTAGAAACTTTTAATGCAACATTTGGTAAACCAAATAATTATGAACCAACAATCCCAGAAGAAAAAGAATGGAAGTTTGTCTACGACTTCATCCTTGAAGAACTCCAAGAATATAGAGAAGCTTGCGAAAGGGGCGACATTGTGGAAGTTCTGGACGCTTTGTGCGACATTGCTTATGTTTCCCTTGGGAACGGTACTATGTTACATGGCCTTAAGAGCAAGATATGGCCGGCATATCAAGAGGTACAAGCTAGTAATTTATCGAAAGCTTGCTCAACTGAAGAAGAAGCCATACAGACCGTCAGCAAAAGAACTGAGGAACAAGGTGAGGCCTGTCATTTTGAAAAGGTTGCGGAAGGAAGGTATATTGTCTATAGATCCAGAGATAGAAAAGTAATGAAATCTATTAATTATTTTAGACCAGACTTACATCAGTTTTTTAATGCTGAAGATATTCAAAGAACAAAACCACAACAACATATAGGAATTTAACAATATTTATTATTGTGAAGAACTTCCTAAAAAACATACGCAAGGGAACATTCCCTACTATTATAGCATTCTCTGCCCTGTCAGTTAGCGCTTCGGCCGCTTTTTATAGTGTAAGCGGCCTGAGCAAACTATTTGCAGGAGCATCATTTGAAGTAATTATTATGGCTGGTTCACTTGAAGTAGCTAAATTAGTAATTGCTTCTTTATTATATCAATATTGGGGCACAATTAATAAAATACTCAGAGTTTATTTATCTATAGCTACAGTAATTTTAGTATTAATTACTAGTATGGGTATTTATGGTTTTTTAAGTGCAGCATATCAAGATACTTACAGACAATTAACTATTAAGGAAAACCAAGTAGCATTTTTAGATCAAAAGAAAGTATTTTATGAGAAAGATGTGGCGAGATATGATGAGGAGCTTGAAAGAATATCTAATAACATTTCTACTTTATCTAATGCGAAAGCGTCCTCGATTCAAGTACGAGACACGACATCATCTACAGGCTTTAGACAAACAATTAGTACTACCGAACTTCGCTTATCCCAAAAGCGTATTGATGTTGAAGAACAAAATAGAAAAGCTGTTCAAGCAAAAAGAGAACAAGTAGCAGATTCATTACAAAAATACCAGTTAGCTATTTTAGATTTAGAAAATAACGCTGAAGTAGCTGGTGAATTAGGTCCATTACAATATCTATCAGGTTTAACTGGTATTGGTATGGATAAAATTATTAACTATTTGTTACTAGTAATTATTTTTGTATTTGATCCTTTAGCCATTTCACTTGTAGTAGCTGCTAACTTTGCTTTTGCTAATGCCTTTCCTAAACGAGAAGAAGAAACACCTATACCTGATGTATTTGAAGATGAAGAATTTGAAGGTTGGGATGAAGACATAAAAGAAGACTTAACTGAACACGATACTTTTCTAAAAGGAACCGAAGTTATTAATCCTAAAGAACTTGAAGTTAAAGACCCCATAATAATTGATAATAAAGAAAATTTTTTATCTAAATTAGATGAAATTGAAGCTCGGATGATGCAAGATAATATTATCGAGGAACAATCAAAAAAAATAGAACAACTAGAAAGTGAAATAGACTTAGCACACGAGGAAATTAACGAATTAGATCGTGCTGCTATTAAGTTAGTTGATTCTATTAAACATATAGATGATTATTTAAAACATCATGGAAAGTTTTATGCTCCTAATATTGCTAATTGGAATGAAGTAAAACTTGGTTTTGCTGAAGAAAGTGATTATATTGAACAACGTAAACCAAGGTCAAAACCAAAGGGAAAAACAGATCCTTATTTAGATAAAAATAAAGACCCTGATTATCCCCAAAAAGATAATGATAATGTAATTACATATTAAGGGTTTTAAAAATAAGTTATGTATAAAAAGATTTACGAAGTAGGTAATAAAAGACAAACCGGTAAAGAGAATACCCATTTAATTCATCTGTGGACAGATGAAGGTTATGAAAAAATCGAATGGGAAAATCATTCCTATAGAGAATGCCGTGAAGATGAAGCTGAATTTAGAGGTTTAAACGGTGAACCCTTAGTACGTACCCATAACTGGAATAGAGATACAAATAAACTCCATTTTGGAGATATATCAGCACACCAAAAATTTTTAATTGAAAGGTACGGTATTGATGATAGACCTTCTACTACTTGTAGAGAAGTATTTTTTGATATTGAGTGTGAAATGGGTGGTGCACTTACAGAAGAATATATTTCTAATGCACCAAAACCCATAACTTCAATTGCATGGTATGATAAACAAGCTGACCAGTGGGCTATTGTTATTTTAGATAAAAAAGGTCAATTAAAACGTACTAAAGCAAAAAATAAAGAAATTATACCCTTTAGACATGAGGCAGATTTGTTAGATTGTTTTCTTTCCCGAATGGAAGAAATCCAACCTGATATGCTCGTAGGATATAATAGTGATTATTTTGATATTCCTTATCTTTATTATAGAATGTGTATAGTATTAGGTGATAGACAAGCTAAGCGTTTATCTCCTATTGGTATAACAAAACATGCTAAAAATAATCAATATTGGTATAAAAAAGATATGTACGTTGATATCGCTGGTGTTGAATCAATGGATTACATGCGCTTACATAAAAAGTATGGGTGGGAAGATGAACCAAGTTGGAAACTCGATGCAATCGGCGAAAAATACGTAGGTATCAATAAAATTGAATATGAAGGTACACTAGATGATTTATTTGAGACTGATATTCAAAAGTTTATACAATATAACTTTGTGGATGTTGAAATATTAGTTGAATTAGATAAAAAGTTGCAATATCTAGCATTAACAAGAAACTTAGCACATAAAGGTAAAGTAAAATATAGTGAAGTATATGCTTCTTCTAAAATACACGATGGAGCTATTTCGGCATACTTACTTTCTCAAGGAATCATTCCTCCAAGTCGCCCTCATGGAGAAAAAAAATTAAATTATGCTGGGGGGTATTTATTTTGTCCTAAAGCGGGTCTATACAAATATATGTTTGATGAAGATTTAACTTCACTATATCCTTCAATTATAATGTCTTTAAATATAGGACGAGAAACAATTGTCGGTAAAATTGTACCTGAATCATTACCAGATAAATTAGTTGAATATGGACCTTATGGAGAAAAACCAGATCGGAATAATTACCTAGGTTTAAATGATTTAAAAGAAATGGAACCCCATGAATCCGTTATAGTAATGGATCCTAATAAAAAAAATAATCCTAGAGCTACAGTTCCTGTTGGAAAACTTATTAATATAATAGAGCAAAATAAATGGGCTGTAGCGGCAAATGGTACCTTTTTTAGAACAGATAAAGAATCTGTATTATCAACTATTTTGAGTAAATGGTTTGATGAAAGAAAAATGTATAAAGATGAAATGAAAAAATCATATAAAGCAGGAGATACTGAAATGGGTGAATACTACCACTTAATGCAATACACAATGAAAATTTTACTTAATTCCCTATATGGAGCTACAGCACTAAATTCGTTTAGATATGGAATGCCTTTGTCTATATTAAGTGAAGCCATTACATTATCAGGGTGGCGTATTATACAGGAATCAGCATTAGTTGCTAATCGTCATATGAATAAAATTTTAAGAAATGAAATAAAGTTAGAAATATAATGGAGATATCAAACCGCCCTTGGGGCACATATGAAGTGCTACTTGATTCACCTGAATGTAAGGTAAAACGCATTACAGTAGCACCTGACCAAAGATTATCATACCAATACCATTTAAAAAGATCTGAAGTATGGACTGTAATAAAAGGTAATTTATGTATTATTTTAGACGATGAAAGAGTATTTAGAGGACCAGGTGAAACTATTAGAATACCTCAAGGTGCTAAACATAGAGCTTGGAATTTAACAGACGAAATAGTACAATTTATAGAAGTACAAACTGGAACTTATTTTGGTGAAGACGACATAATAAGAATAGAAGACGATTATAACAGAGAATAATATGGCATTAACAAAACAATCATTAAGAAAAGGAGTTCATGTATTAATGAACGACAAACTTGCTACAAAAGAAGAACTCATAGAAATGAGTGAATCTTGGAGTGAAAAACGTGAAGTATTTTTTAGAAAAATGCTCCAACAAGGAGGTAAATTTAAATTTGATGGAATTCAATTTGAAGTAAAAATTAGAGCTAATGTAGCCGAAAGATCAGATGGATATGTTGATGCGGGAATAGTTCAAATACCTGGAGAAGATAGTAGGTTTTAATGAAGCATTTAGAAGAAACACCTTGGTTTATATGCGATGAAGATGATACGAATCTGTGTGCTTATGTAGATACAGATTCGAATTATTTTAATGCTGAACCTCTATTATTACATTTATATCCTGATTTTGAACAAAAAACAAATGAGGAAAAAGATGAAATTTTAGAGAAGGTTGCTTTATATTACCAAGATTTTATTTCTGATCATTATAATAACCTTGCTAAAGATTGTTTTAATGTTACTGACCATAGGTTAGAAATGAAAACTGAATGTGTTATTCGTTCTGCCTACTTCAGAGCCCCTAGACGTTATGCTCAATGGATTACTAAACAAGAGGGTATAACTAAAGAATCTTTAGATGTAAAAGGGTTAGAATATAAAAAATCAAATTTTCCCAAAGTATTTGGTAATTTCTTTAAACAAGTAGTTGAAGATGTTTTAAAAGGTACACAACAAAGTGAAATTGATGCTCGTATACTTGATTTTAAAAAGAAAATACTAAATGATATGCCTATTGGGGAATTAGGTAATCCTACAGGAGTTAAAACATTAAACAAATATATTGAACGTAAGCCTGTAGGGGGTGAAGCTTTTACAGTTATACGTAAAGGTGCCCCCGCTGCTGTACGAGCTACCATTAAGTATAATGATTTACTTAAATATTGGAAGTTAGACAACCAATATGAAACAATAGTTCAAGGTAGTAAAGTAAAATGGATTTATTTAAAAAAGAATCCATATAACATTGATGCTTTAGCTTATCTTGACTATAATATTCCTCCTAAAATTGAAGAATTTTTAGATAAATTTGCTGATAAAGAAAAAGTATTTGATACTATATTATTAAATAAATTAGAGGGATTTTATTCAGATCTGGGATGGAGATTAGTTACAAACCCATATATTAACCAATTTTTTATATGATTAAAGGAGTTATAGCAGGATCATTTGATGTCCTACACCCAGGTTACATAGATATGTTTAGTCAAGCAAGTATTAAATGTGATAACCTAACAGTTTTATTGCATGATGATCCTTCTATTGAACGTCCCCATAAACTAAAACCTATATTATCTATTTTAGAAAGGACCAATATGTTATTAGCACTTAAGGCTGTAGATATTGTTAAAACTTATAAAACAGAAAAGGATTTATATAAATTATTATCAAATTCAAATTATGATATCCGTTTCCAAGGTGTAGACTATAAAGATAAATCATTTACAGGAGATGATTTAAATATCCCTATTATATGGATAACTAGAAATCATGGATGGTCTACAACTAAATTTAAAAAATTAATTGCAAAATCGTTATGATTTACATTTTTGATGTTGATGGAACCTTAACTCCATCTCGTGGATTAATTAATCCTACTTTTAAAACATTTTTTCAAGCATTTATCAAAAAAAACCGTGTATGGTTAATTTCTGGTAGTGATAGAGATAAAACAATTGAACAAGTTGGATTTGATATATGGGGCTCAGCAGAACGTTGTTATCAAAATTCGGGTAACCAACTTTTTATCAATGATAAACTAGAATATCAATATGAATTTGAATTACCTATACAATGTGAAGGTTTATTAGAAATGTTTTTAGAAAGGTCTGAATATCCCTATCGATATGGAAATCATATTGAAAAACGTGAGGGTGCTGTTAATTTTTCTATTATTGGTAGAAATTGCACTCAAAAGCAAAGAGAACATTATAGTGCGTGGGATAAAGAGCACCAAGAACGTAAAGAATTTGCTTGGGAAATACGAGAACGATATCCGTGGTTAGATGCAGTAGTAGGGGGAGAAATTAGTATTGATATCTATGAAAAAGATAAAGATAAAGGACAAATTGTAAAAGATATTAAAGGTAAATTTGAATTCTTTGGAGATAGATTACAACCAGGGGGAAATGATTTTCCAATACAACAACAAATTATATCCCAAAAACGAAAAGGTTGTAAAACCCACCATGTAGAAAGTTGGAAAGACACAGAAAAGTTATTACATTCACTAATATGAAAATAGAAGTATCAAATGGAGAGATAGTTGATAAAATGACTATCCTAGAGTTAAAACTAAACAAAATTAAAGATTCGTCTAAGTTAGATAATATCATAAAAGAATGGGAAATTCTTAATGATCATGTTATGGCATTATACCAGGTATTTGGAGACAAATTTTTTTATAATAAAGTAGACCAACTATCAGAAGTTAATAGTAAACTCTGGGACGTAGAAGATTGGATTCGTGAATGTGAAAAGGAACAACGTTTTGATAAAGAGTTTGTGGAATTAGCCAGATCTGTTTATACATTAAATGATGAAAGATCTCAAATAAAAAGACATATTAATATATTAACTAAATCTAATTTAATTGAAGAAAAGTCATATAGTAAATAATATTGAAAAGTATTATTTAGGGGGTTTAACTAAAGAAGTAGTATGGAATTTAGTAGGGGGCAAAGCCACAATTAATTTTGCTACTGAAACTAAAGATGCTGTGGGAATGGTTATATTTGATATGCCTTTACCTGATGGTCCTTTAGCTATTTATAGTACAGATGCCCTACTAAGATTAATTGGTATTACAAATGAAGAAATACAAATTGAATTAAGTGAAGGCCCCACAGGTTTAGTTGACAAATTAAAAATACAAGACAATAAATTTGACTTAAACTACCACCTTAGTGATATCAATTCAATCCCAGAGGTACCTAATGTAGCAGAAACTGATTATGATTTTTCATTTAAAGTAAATGATGAATTTATTATGGGGTTTCTTAAAGCACATAATGCATTAGAAAAAGTAAAGGATGTTACTTTAAATACTACAACAACTAAACAAGGAGAAAATGTAGTTGAAATTGTATTAGGTGAACGTTCACAACATTCACATAAAGTTAAATTTACAGAATTAGCCATATTCGAATCACCAAGTGACCTCTTACCATTCTCAGCTAATGTATTACGCGAAGTATTAGCAGCTAATAAAGGCACAGAGGGTACAATTTATGTAAGTAATAAAGGGTTAATGAAATTAGAATTTAACTCTGAAGAAAGTAGTGCAAAGTATTTTGTTGTAAGACAACAATAATATATATTTATAGAAAAATAACTGAGACTCTAGGGCGAGCAGTTATGTTTTATGTTTAACCGGTGAGCTAAAGCCACCACAAATTTTAATGATATGAGTACATTATTTTATGAACGAAATCCGTTCGACATTTTAGTTAGGAATTTTTTCCAAGACGCTGGAGCATACAGACCTCTAGCAGAATCCAAATTACCCCACCCAGTAGATATTTACGAAAGAGACAATGGTTTAGGCCTAGATATAGCCTGTACTGGAATCTCTAAAGACGATATTGAAATTCTTATAGAGGGTAATATAATCAGAGTAAATTACGATAAACCAAAAGAAGAAGATTTAGGTGAATATATCCATAAAGGTATCGCTAAAAGATCTTTTAATTTAGGTTGGAAAATTGATAGTAGATTTGATCTATCAAAAGCAACAGCCGAATTTAAAAACGGACTGTTACAGATTATTATACCTTTTGCTAAAGGTTTAGAGCCAAAAACTTTAAAAATTAGCTAAAAAGTCTCTGCCCTAGAGCTAGGTTATTTAAAATATTATTCGTATATTCACGTAAATAAACAAGTTATAAAATATGGCAAATCCAAACTTTAAAGGTCGACCAAAAGGATCGGGCAAATCAACATTTATCGAAGATCCTGTACTGGGAGATTACAAAATCGCTATTGATGAATATAGCTTTAATGTAGTTGATACTATTAAAAACAAAACTGTAAGTTTTTCTACTTCACTACCAAGAGCTTTATTACAAGTTGCAAAACACCAAATGCTTCAGGAAAAAGTTTTTAGTTTAGAAGAATATGCGAGAGAATTTAAAGAAACACATGAGAAACTTCAACAATCAATTTTAAAATGAGTAAAGCACGTGGACAATCACCTATGCGTAGGTACAAAAGACGAGATCAATTTAAATTGACAACTAATCAAGGAAATAAAATCAATAAAGCTAAATTTAGTAAAAAATGAGTAAATTAAAACCAGTTAATGGTAATATTGTTCTTCGCCCAGTAGAAGAAGAAGAACAAATGGCAGGTAATATTATTATTCCTGATATGGGTAAAGAAAGACCTGATATGGGGGAAATTATAGCAATTGCTCCTGTTTATAATTTTAATAAGGGAGAATATCTAACTTCAGTATTAAAAGTTGGTATGAAAGTACTAATACCAAAAATGGGTGCCCAATCTATTACAATCGACGGAGAAGAATATTATATAACAGCACAAAGTTCAGTGCTATCAATTGTTGAATAATGACAGAAACAAGTTTCGGAACAGAATTAAAAAATAATCTCTTAGAGGGAATTAAAAAATTAAATAACAGTGTTGCATCAACTTTAGGCCCAGCTGGTAGAACCGTTTTAATTAAGGAAAGCACCGGTGAAATTAAAGTAACTAAAGATGGAGTTACAGTAGCTAAATCTTTTAATGAATTAGAAGACCAAATAGAATCTATTGGTGCTGAATTAGCTAAAAAAGTATCTATTAAGTCGGCTAATGAAGTAGGAGATGGTACTACAACGTCTACAGTTTTAGCTACAGCTATATTAGAAGAAGGAATCAAACAAATTAATGATGGTTCAAATCCTGTAAGTATTAAAAAAGGCATTGATGAAGCTGTATCTATAGTAGTATCTAAGCTTAAAGAAATGGCTACTGAAATTACTGATGATTCTCAAATTAAAGAAGTTGCTACTATCTCAGGCAATAATGATATTGAAATCGGTAATTTAATAGCTACATCCTTAGATAAAGTAGGTCGTGAGGGTATTGTAACTATTGAGGAATCTAAAACGGGTGAAACATCACTTGAAGTAGTAGAAGGGATGCAATTCGATAGAGGATTTAAATCACCTTATTTTGTTACAGATAATGATTCAATGTCTGCTGTATTAGATGATCCTTATATCTTAATTTTTGATGGCCGAATTACCCAAGCTTCTGAATTATTAAATGTATTAAATAAAGCAAGTGGTGAAAATAAACCTATTTTAATTGTAGCAGAAGATATTGATAATGAAGCATTAGCAACACTTATTGTTAATAAAATGAGAGGTACTATCCAAGCTGTAGCCGTTAAGGCCCCAGATTTTGGTGATAGAAGAACTATGGCTTTAGAAGATTTAGCTACAGTTACTGGTGGACAAGTAATGTCTAAAAATAAGGGACATAAACTTGATAAAATGCAACCTTTACAATTTAATGATTTGTTAGGTTCAGCTCGTAAAGTAACAGTTACTAAAGAAAATACTACAATTATTGATGGGAAAGGAACTGAAGAAGCTATTACTGAAAGAGCATCTCAAATAAAAACCCAATTAGATAATGCTACTTCAGCATTTGAAAAAGAAAAATTACAAGAAAGATTAGGTAAATTAATAGGCGGTGTCGCAATTATAAACGTTGGTGGCAATTCTGAAATCGAGATCAAGGAGAAAAAAGATCGAGTAGAGGATGCTTTGTTTGCAACCAAAGCAGCCCTTGATGAAGGAATTGTAGTAGGTGGCGGCACCGCTCTATTATATGCTGCTGGTGCAATTGATCCTTTAGGTAATGATGATGTTGCTATTGGTCGCAGAATTGTAAAACAAGCAATTACAGAACCATTTGTTAAAATCTTAACTAATGCAGGTCATGATATAAATGATATTAGATTTGCTTCATTTAAACTAATCGATTCAGGCGATAGTTTATGGACTGGATTGAATTATAAAGACCTATCAGTAATTGATTATAAAAAAGAAGGTATTATTGACCCTAAAAAAGTAACAAGAATTGCTTTAGAAAACGCTGCTTCAATTGCTGGTACTATTCTCACCACAGAATCAGTTGTATACGAAAAACGAGAAAACAATAATAACCAAACCCCAGACCCAATGGCGGGAATGGGAATGATGTAAATTTAATTAATTATGAGTGCAAAACAAGAATTGTTTGAACAAATTGCAGAGCAATTTGCCATTTTAGAGAGCGAAAACAGTGGAACAACAAAAGCTTCCCAACAACGCGCTAGAAAAGCCGCAGGTGAAATTAAAAAACTAATTACACCCTATAAAAAGGCAAACATGGACGCAGTAAAGTCCTAAAACTTAATTTAGGGGAGCTTTTGCTCCCTTAATTATTTTTCGTACATTTAGGTCTAATCAAATAAATAGGTTATGTTTACAGAAAAATTAGTTAACAATTTTTTAAAAAAGCAAGAATTAATTATAAGTGAAATTAATTTAGCTATTGAAAATTTTAAAAAGAACAAAGTTCTTAAATATGAATTAGATATAGATGAATTTAAATTAGATAGACGTTCTTTAAGATCATTTTTAAATCAATTAAAAAAAGATGTTCCTAATTCTGTAAGTGCTGTATATTGGTGGTATACCCCTGAAGGAAAAATTTTGAATCAATCTTTAGCTTTAAAATATGATCAAATCAAGAAAAAAATAAAATCTAAACATGGTGCTATGATGCCTTTACGCCGCAAATCAGGATTTAGTGAAAGAATGGTTTATATTGGTTCAAAAGCTAAAAGTAAAACTACCTATTTAAGTAATAGAATTGAACAACATATAGGAATAAATTTGGCTTCTAGTAAAGTTTTTAAAAATACAAGTATTAAATTCAATGAATGGTATACTGGGAAAGTAATTTTAGTAGTTTTACCTTTAGGAGAAACCGGTAAGTTTGGAGCGAATTTTATTGAAGAAGAACTTAAAAATAAAACTCAAACTTTTATAGGTAGAAGAGAAAATTAATATGATAAAAGAACATACTTTATTTACAGAACGTTTCCGCCCAACTGATCCTAAGGATTATATTGGAAACGAAGTGTTTAAAACAAGTTTAGACCAATGGATTAAACAGCAAGATATACCACATATTTTACTATACGGCCCAGCTGGTACTGGAAAAACTACTGCTGCTAAACTAATTGTAGCTAATCTAGATTGTGACCACATCTATATCAATTGTTCTGATGAAAATGGTATAGAAACAATTAGAGAAAAGGTAAAATCGTTCGCATCCGCCGCGACATTCCGCGCTTTAAAGGTGGTTATCATGGATGAAGCTGATTTTTTAACCATAAACGCACAAGCTGCTTTACGCAACGTTATTGAAACGTTTTCTAAAACAACTCGCTTTATATTTACTTGTAATTATGTTGAACGTGTAATTGATCCTATACAATCTAGAACATCAGTATTTGAAGTATTACCTCCATCTAAATCAGAAGTAGCAAAACGTTGTGTACAAATTTTAGATGAAGTTGCTTGTAATCGCTCAACTGATGATATAGTTGCTATTGTAAATAAAACCTATCCTGATATTCGTAAAACATTAAATTTACTACAATCTTGTATTATATCAGAACCTGCAGGTACATTTTTACAATTAAATAAAGAGATTGTTAACCAAAAACAATATACAGATCAAATCATTGATCTAATTAAATCTAATGATGGTAAAGCATTTAATCAAATACGACAATTAGTTGCTGATTCAAATATTAGAGATTATAACGAATTATATAGGGCCTTATTCGAAAACATAGATACATTTCATAATCCTGTGTTAGGTACAATTATCATTGCCGAATCACAGTATCAATCCGTAATGGCCCCGGATAAAGAGATTACCTTTATGTCTTGTATCGCTAATTTATTAAAACCATTCTAATGGAACAACCACAAATGAATTTGGATCTATCCAAAACAACAGCAATTGACACACCTTCAGGAGGTAAAATTTGGCAACAAGGAGTAATACTTAGAAAAGTATCTAAATTTGTCACAGGAACATCAGATGATGCTCTAGTCCCAATTCCAGTATTTTATGATCCAGAAACTAAAGAAATTTTAGACGAAACGATTCCACGTGAAATCCGAGAAGAATATAAATAATATATTTGGTTGGTTAGATGAAATAACCTATAATAAAAGGGAATGGTTCTTTTTCTCTCAACAAGAAAAGGATCTATTCAACCCTTTTATGGTTCATCGTTTTATATCGATGAAAGAGGAATATATTGATCTAGCAGATACAATACAAAAGTATGCTATAGATAAACGTCTTATATATCAATTTTATTGTTCTACTTTACCAAAAAAGAAAGAATTTTTTAGGTACATAAAATCTAAAAGTTATGTGCCTAATAAAGAACTCCTTATTATATTATCCAAATATTTTGAAATTAGTACTCGTGAAATTAAAGATAATTGGGAATTTTTTAAAGAAAGTGATTTAAAAAGTTTACTTTTACAGATAGGTATAGATGAAAAACAAATTAAAAAATTATTAAAATGACAAAAGAATTATACAAAATGTTAGAAACCTCTGCACAAGCAGATCGAGCTAAAGCACTATTATCTCTTGAGTTATTAGGTAATAATGCTGTTGGAATTGGGGATCATTCTACTGAAGATTTCTATAAAAATGCTGAAGAAGCCCTTGTAATGTTAGTAGATGCTGAAGATAGATTAAATACATTAAGTAAATATTTTTTTACTGTTAAAGAGAAACAATTAAATGGATAAGATCCCACCTTTTGCTGAAGAAATTAAAAATCTTAAATCTACACATAAAAAATTTATTAGTACGTATGAAAATTTTTTAAGCAAAAAAGAATGTAAACAATTTATTAAAATTTTTAATAAATCTAGAACTTATAATAGACAAGAATCAGAAGGTATAAGTCCTCTATTAAAAAAGGATGATGCTTTTAGTTATAGCCATAACCTGGATCTTTTAACTAAATCTGATCATGAACTGTTTAAAAATTTTCATCATCGCCTTGATTATCTTTTACATCAAGAATACCCAAAAATATATCCTGGAATAAAAAATATACCCCTTTATTTAGAAGGTATAAAAATCCAAAAAACAATCCCTGGAGGAGGGTATCATATATGGCACTCTGAACTTTCACCTAAAACCCCTTCTAGAGCTGTAGTATACACTGTGTATTTAAATAATATAAAGGAAGGAGGAGAAACTGAATTTCTTGACCATCATATGAGAGTATCCCCTAAAAAGGGTTTATTATGTTTATTTCCTGCTTCTTATACCCATTTACATAGAGGTAACCCTCCTTTAAATAAAGCAAAATACCTTATAACAGGATGGTTTAATATAAACCTACAAACAAAGCAAAGTATAGAAGAAGAAATAAAGCGTCTAGAATTAAGATTAAAAAATAAACAATATCAACAATAAATAAATGGGAGATTCAGTAAAAAAATATAAAGAAAGTAAAGAAGTAAAAATAACTCCTGAAAGTTACCCCAATTATACAGTAGTTGAACCTAAAGACAAACATGTCCAATCAGTAAAAAACAAATTTGAACAACGTTCTCAAACTGGTATTAAAAAATATAATACAACATTAGAACGTGAAGACTTAAATTTACAAGAGTGGCTAAACCATCTTCAAGAAGAATTGATGGATGCAACATTGTATATTGAACGATTAAAATCAGAGGTTGGAAATAAACTACGCTAAAGATAAGGTTGTATCATTCTCGCAATACTCTACTTTTAAGTCTTGCCCTCATAAGTGGTATTTGCAGTATGTAAAGGGTCATAGAGACGTTAAGCCAAATATGCATTTTGTTTTTGGAACTGCTATGCATGAGGCATTACAACATTACTTACAAACTATGTTTGATTCAACAGCAAAAACTGCTGATGAAATTAACTTAGAACAATTCTTTAAAGATAAAATGATTAAAGAATATAGTAAGTATAAGAAAAAACATGGTCATTTTGCTACACAAGAAGAACTACAAGAATTTTATTTTGATGGTGTTGCTATCTTAAATTGGTTTAAAAAGCATAAACGAGGACGTAGAATGTATTTTTCACCTCGTAGACAAGAGTTAAAAGGTATAGAAGTACCCTTAATTTTACAACCTATTAAAGAAAGACCTAATATTAAGTATATGGGTTATGTAGATTTAATTATCTATGATAAGCGAAGTGAAAAATATACTATATTTGATATTAAAACGTCTACTAAGGGATGGAGTAAATGGGAAAAAGGTGATGAAATAAAACATCAACAATTATATTTGTATAAACAATATTATTCTGAGTTGTTTAAAGTTCCCTTAAATAAAATAGAAGTAGAATTTTATATTGTAAAACGTAAAGTATTAGACTTTGATGATGAAAAGTTAATGTCACCTCATCAAGCTTACCGTGTTCAAAATTTTAAACCTGTAGATAATAAATTAAGATTAAAAAGAGCTAAAGAAGACTTTACAGAATTTATCCGTGAATGTTACACCCCAGAAGGCAATCCAATTGATAAAGAATTTGATAAAAAAATAGATAAACCTTGTGACTGGTGTGAGTTTGGAAAAGATAGAAAATTATGCGGAGCGGCGTTAGCACCTGAAGAAAAATTCTTTAGTTTTTAATAAAAAAAGAATATCGATATATTTATATACAAATAATATAACGTTATGAATAATAAAGAAAAGTTACAATTAACAAGTGTAAAGGTACACAGACACTTGTTCGATGATTTTAAAATTGAATGTGTTAAAACAAAATTCTCACTACAAAAACTTGCAGATCGGTCTCTTTATTTGTATCTTACAAATGAAGAATTTAGAAAACAAATTCACAATCAAACAAATTTAAATTTAGATTAAATAAAGTTTTATGAAAGAAGGTTATTTACCTAAAGAACAACGTAAAACCATATTGTTCTTATGTGATGATATTCGCATGCACTCAGGGGTTGCCACAATGGCAAGAGAAATAGTATTAGGTACTTCCCACCGTTATAATTGGATTAATATTGGTGCTGCTATTAATCACCCCGAAGTAGGGAAAAAGATTGATTTAAGTCAAGATTCCGGAAATAGAGCAGGGATTCCTGATGCTTCTGTATTTCTATATCCTCAAAATGGATATGGAGATTCTATGCTAATCAGACATATGCTTAAAACAGAAAAACCAGATGCTATACTTTTCTTTACGGATCCTAGATATTGGGAATGGTTATTTCAAATAGAAAATGAAATAAGAACCAAGATTCCTATGGTATACTTAAATATTTGGGATAACTACCCAGCTCCTATGTATAATAAGTCTTATTATGAATCATGTGATACATTGCTTGCTATTTCTAAACAAACTAAAAATATTAATGAAATAGTATTAGGAGATAAAGCTAAAGATAAAATTATAGAATACGTACCCCATGGTATTAATGAAGACCAATTTTTCCCGGTTCCCAAAGACCATGAACAATACCCAGAATTACTAAAAGCTAAAAAACAAGTTTTTGGTGATAAAGAATATGACCATGTATTTTTCTTTAATTCAAGAAATATTAGAAGAAAAAATGTTTCTGGTTTATTAGCAGCTTATAGTTTATTTAAAAATAAATTACCTGAAGATAAAAAAGATACAGTAGCTTTAGTATTACACACTCAACCTATAGATGATAATGGTACCGATTTATATGCTGTACGTGATTTATTTCTAGGAGAAGATCCAAGTGTAAGATTTTCTAATGGAAAACTATCCGTTCAAGCTATGAATTATTTGTATAATATAGCTGATACTACTGTATTACCCTCTAATGCTGAAGGATGGGGGTTAGCATTAACAGAATCAATGATGGCTGGTACCATGATTATGGCTACAGTTACAGGTGGTATGCAAGATCAAATGCGTTTTGAAGATGAAAACGGTAATTGGATAACATTTAATTCTGATTTTCCATCTAACCACAGAGGTACATATAAAAAACATGGTAAATGGGCTATACCTGTTTTTCCAAAAACTAGAGCAATAGTTGGTTCACCTAAAACTCCCTACATTTATGATGATCATGTTGATATAGAGGATTTAGCTGATGGATTAATGACTTCTTTTAATATGTCTAAAAAAGAACTTAAAGAAAATGGACTAGCAGGACGTGAATGGGTTACATCAGATGAATCAATGGCTTCATCAAGAAAGATGAATGAAAATATGATAAAATACCTTGACCAGTCTATAAATGAATTTAAACCTCGTAGAAATTTTAACTTTATAAAAGTTGATAATAATCTACCAGTTAAAGAATTACGTCACAAGTTAATATATTAGTTATGAGTAAACCTTTTGTAGTAGTAAGTTGTCCTATTGACACATATAGTGGTTATGGGAGTAGAAGTCGCGATGTAGTTCGGGCAATAATGAAATCTGAAAAATATGATGTAAAAATTATATCTCAAAGATGGGGTAATACCCCTTATGGTTTTTTAAATGAAAACAATCCTGAAGACAAAAAACTTCTAGATGCTATAATCCCACCACAATTACAAAGACAACCTGATGTTTGGATAATGATCTCAGTCCCTGATGAATTTCAAAAAATAGGTAAATTTAATATTGGTATTACAGCCGGTATTGAAACTGATATTTGTGATGCTAGATTTTTAGAGGGATGTAATAGAATGGATTTAATTTTAGGATCCTCTGAACATACAATAAATGTTTTTAAAAATACTAATTACGATAAAAAAGATCAAGCGGGTAATACTGTAGGTACTTTAAGTTTAGAAACCCCTGTTGATGTTTTATTTGAAGGAGTTGATTTAGAAAAATATTTTTATATTGAACCTAAAGATTTACCTCAAACTGAATTAGTAAAAACTTTAAATACTATAGATGAACAGTTTTGTTTTTTATTTGTAGGTCATTGGTTACAAGGTCCCATAGGTGAAGATAGAAAAAATACCGGATTATTAATAAAAACATTTTTAGAAACATTTAAAAATAAAAAAGGTGCTCCTGCTTTAATTTTAAAAACAATGAGAGGTCCTGCTTCAATTATGGATCGAGATGAAATCCTTAAAAAAATAGATGCTATTAGAAAAACTGTAAATGGTAAATTACCTAATATCTATCTATTACATGGTGAAGTTGAAGATGAAGATGTAAATCATTTATATAACCACCCTAAAGTTAAAGCAATGGTTAATTTAACTAAAGGAGAAGGATTTGGTAGACCTTTATTAGAATTTACTCAAAGTAAAAAACCAATTATAGCTTCAAATTGGAGTGGACATTTAGATTTTTTAAATAAAGAATTTGCTAACTTAGTTCCCGGAGAATTAAAACAAGTCCACCCTGAAGTAGTCCAGGATAGCCTAATATTAAAAGAATCCAAATGGTTTTCACCTGATATAAATTATACTTCATTATTAATGAAGGATTATGTTAATGGTTATAAAGGATACGCAGAAAGAGGAAAACGTTTAGGATATTATTGTAAAACTAATTTTTCGTTTAATCAAATGGTTGATAAAATAGAAGAAATTATGGATAAACATGCTCCTAAAAAAGTAGAAATAAAACTACCTAATATTAAGAAAATTTCATTACCTAAAAAAAATGAATAAAGATAATTTAGAAATCTGCCCTAAATGTGGAGGTGACGCAGCTTACACTACACAATTAAATGCAACAGCTAAAAATTATTTTTGTTTTGGTTGTGGTTTTACCTCTAATGATTTAATGATTGCTGGAGAATTTGATTTTGATCAATATGAAGAAACACTCCCAGAACTATATAAAGATATTAAAGTTGATGATGGTTCAGGTCGTATTTGGTATCCTATTACAATTAACATAGAAGATAAAGGTACGGTATTTGCTAAAGGTACTAACTATGAAGATTGGGTGTGGGCTGGAGTTAAAGTAAAAGAAGTATCAAAAGAAGAACAAAAAAAGTTTAAAATCCCTGGTACCAATAAAACCTATAAGTATAAAACTGATATGACTACTTTAAAAGAGTACAAACAAGGGGATTTTATAGAAGCACTAGATTACATTAACTTTTTTGAAAAATAATATGATATCCTTTTTTATAACAGCCTATAACGAATATGAAGATTTAAAACGTCTTTTAGCACAATTAACTCAAGTTATGAGTTATACTGATGAATTAGTTATTCAATTAGATAACAAAGCAACAATTGAAGTAATTACTTTAGTGGATGAATTTATTATTAAAAATAAAGATAAATTTGAAATTAAAAAATGTCACTTTGATTTAAATGGAGATTTTGCTTCATTCAAAAATAATGGTAAAAATTATTGTACTAAAGAATGGGTATTTCAAATCGACGCAGATGAGACATTAAGTGAAACATTTTGTACAATCCTACACCAGGTATTAGAAGTTAATGAAGAAATTGATTTAATAGCTGTGCCTCGTGTCAATATTGTTAAGGGTTTAGAACAAAATGATGTTATTCAATGGCATTGGAGAGTAAACCAACATGGTTGGATAAATTGGCCTGATAACCAACATCGAATCTTTAGAAATAAACCTGAAATTAAATGGGTAAATAAAGTTCATGAAAAAATAGTAGGATGGAAAACATATGCTGAATTACCATCTGAAGATGATTCGTATGCTTTATACCATATAAAAGATATAGATAGGCAAAGAGCACAAAATGCGTTTTACTCAACATTATAAATTAAATTAAACAGTTATGGAAAAAAAAGTATTAATAACAGGAGGTGGGGGAATGGTAGGTTCGGCAATGGAATCTCCAATTAAATTAACACGTGAATACTGTGATTTAACTAACCCCAGACAAACAAATAGTTTATTTAAAGCAATTAGACCTGAAGGAGTAATTCATTGTGCTGGTAAAGTAGGAGGTATTGGGGGTAATTCAAATTATAAAGGCGAGTACTTTTATGATAATATAACGATTAATACTAATGTTATTGAGGCCGCTAGACAAGCTGGTACTAAAAATCTAGTAGCATTTTTATCTACTTGTGTATTCCCAGATAATGTAAAATATCCACTTACCGTAGATCAAATACATTTAGGAGAACCACACGAATCAAATTACCCATATGCTTATGCTAAACGAATGGCCGATGTTCAAATCAGAGCATACCGTGAACAATATGGGTTAAATTATACTTCAATTATACCTTCAAACATTTATGGTCCTAATGATAATTTTAATTTAGATCATGGTCATGTAATGCCTATGTTAATTCATAAATTATATTTAGCTAAGAAAAATAAAACAGACTTTACTGTATGGGGTAGTGGGAAACCATTAAGAGAATTCATATATTCAAAGGATATAGCTAAAATAGCAGAATGGGCTTTATTTAATTATGAAGGTATAGAACCTTTAATTGTAAGTGGTGATGAAGAAATATCAATTAAAGATTTAGTTGGTTTACTAGTTGATGAATTCAAATTTAAAGGTAAAGTCAAATTTGATAAAACCAAACCTGATGGACAATTAAGAAAACCTTCTGATAATTCCACAATTAAAGAATTATTACCTGATTTTGAATACACCCCGTTTGAACAAGGAATAAAAGAAACAGTTAATTGGTTTAAAGAAAATTACGAAGATGCCAGAAAATAAAGTTGCACTTATAACAGGTATAAATGGTCAAGATGGCTCTTATTTAGCCGAATTTTTATTAGAAAAAGGATACGAAGTATGGGGTACAGTAAAACGTAATTCTGTAGCTGAAAACCAAACATCTAGATTAGATGATATATATCCTCAATTATTAGGTAAATTACAATATGCCGATTTAACTGATTTAGCATCATTAATTTCTGTTATCCAACAATGTCAACCTGACGAAATTTACAATTTAGCAGCGCAAAGTCACGTTCGAATTTCATTTGACCAACCCATTTATACAGCACAAGCTACTGGCGTAGGTACGCTTAATTTACTGGAGGCGATCCGTCTAACTAAACCTGATGTTAAAATGTATCAAGCATCAAGTAGTGAAATGTTTGGTAATAACATAGATGAAGACGGATTCCAACGAGAAACCACCCCCTTATCCCCAGTATCACCTTATGGATGTGCTAAAGTATATTCATATAATATTTGTAACAACTATAAGAACTCTTATGGCATGTTTATATCAAATGGGATTTTATTTAATCATGAATCACCAAGACGAGGTACTAATTTTGTAACAAATAAAGTAGTTAAGGGTGCTGTAATGATTAAAAAAGGTTTAAAAGATAGTTTAGCATTAGGTAATTTAAATGCTACCCGTGATTGGGGGCATGCTAAAGACTATGTTAAAGCCATGTGGTTAATGTTACAACAAGATAAACCAGATAATTTTGTATGTTCTACGGGTGTATCCCACTCTGTAGAAGACCTAGTTGCTTATACATTTGGTAAATTAGATTTAGATTGGAAACAATACGTTACACAAGATCCTAAATTTTTACGTCCTGAAGAATTAGAAGATTTAAAGGGTGATTCTACTAAATTAAGAAAATTAGGTTGGAAACCTAATTATACATTCGAGACAATGATTGATGAAATGATTGAGTATTGGATGGGGATCTTATGAGATTAAAAATTAAACATTTTGATGCTAAAGTATTTGAATCCAAAATGGAACATCTTAAGGATGTTGACTTTACATTATTTGTAGATGATATACCCCAATCAGCTGATGAATTAACTGATTTAAACATTTTAGTATTACAGGAACCTAACGAGTATTTTGGGTTACACGATTGGGCAATTAAAAACCAACACTTATTTTCTTTAATTTTAACTTGGGATGACAAGGTTTTAAATAATTGTGATAATGCTGCGTTTTTAGCTTTTGGACATACTTGGTTTACACCTCATATTTGGAATAAATCATATGATAAAAAATTCCAAGTATCTCATTTAGCAGGTAAACTACAAAAAACATATGGACATAGTTTACGTCACGAATTATTAGCTAGACAAAATGAAATAAAAATAGACAAAGTATTCCATCACACTTATGGTGATAGAAATAATATTGAGGATGCCCGTATAGGCAAAGTAGATGTGTTTGCTCAAAGTCAATTTGGAATAGCAATTGAAAATACCCAACATAGAGGATATTTTACAGAAAAAATATTAGATTTATTTTTATTAAAAACTATCCCTGTATATTGGGGTTGTTCTAATATAAGTGATTTTTTTAATCCTTATGGGATATTTGAATGTAGTAATGTAGATGATATGGTTTTTACTCTTAACAGTTTTGATGAAACTACATATACACATTACCAAGAAGCTATAGAAGAAAACTATCAAACAGCTTTAAAATATGTTGATTATGAACAAAATATAGTTGATTATATAACTAAAGTATTTACCGAAAATGGAATACTTATTTAAAAAATACAAATCAGATTGCACCGTGTTTTTTGAAACAGGAACACATATAGGTACTGCTGTACAATCAGCTTATGATTTAGGTTTTGAAAGAATTGTATCTATAGAAATACAAGAACGCTTTTATGATTATTGCATGCAACGATTCCAACCATTAGATGCTTGGGATCAAATAAAATTATTTCTAGGTAGAACTGAAGACAATATTGAAAAATTAATACAGGAATGGGTAAATGGTAAAGCAATGTTTTGGATTGATGCTCATGAACATAGTAGCCCTTATAAGTTAGAAATAGAAGCAATAATGAAACATGAACGTAATGATCATGTTATAATAATAGATGATATAGACAAATATTCAATCGATGTAAATTGGATTAAAAATACCTTGTCTAAGCATAATCCTTTATATACATTTAGAACATATGAGAAAAAAAGTTTGGTATGCTCCCAATAAGTTTGAATCTTATGGTGAGGAAGAAATTAAAGCAGTAGAAAAAGCACTCCGAGATGGTTGGTTAGCTGGGTTTGGGCCTTATACTACTGAATTTGAAGAAAAAATTGCTAAAGAATTTGGCAAAAAGTACGGCGTATTTGTCAATTCAGGTTCATCAGCCTGTTTATTAGCATTAGCGTCATTGGATTTAGAAAAAGGTAGTGAGGTAATTACACCTGCACTCACATTTTCTACTACATTAGCTCCTATACTACAATTAGGTTATAAACCTAAATTTATAGACAGTGAATCAACAACTTATGTACCTAGTGTATCTACAATTATACACGCTATTAGTAAATACACTAAAGCAATTATGATACCTAATTTAATAGGTAATGTCCCTGATTGGGAAGGATTACGTAGTGAATTAAAGCGCCTTGGTAGAGAAGATATCTATATAATTGAAGATTCAGCAGACACAATCACTAACACACCTTCTACAGATATATCAACTACTAGTTTTTATGCCTCACACGTTATTACAGCAGGTGGAATGGGTGGTATGGTAATGTTTAATGACGAAAAGCATAAAAAACGTGCTTTAATGTATCGTGATTGGGGACGTATTGGGGATAATAGTGAAAATATGGATGAACGATTTGCACACGATGTAGATGGGATACCTTATGACTATAAATTTTTATATGGTGTATTAGGTTATAATATGAAGTGTACTGAAGCATCAGCAGCCTTTGGTTTAGTCCAATTAGAAAAATTCCAAACATATAAAGACATAAGACGTAAAAATATAGAACGTTATTTAGAACGTTTATCTATTATCAATGAAATAATTCTACCAGATGATAGTAGAAAACCTAATTGGTTAGCCATTCCACTACAAACAGAACGTAGGTTAGAGTTATTAACATTTTTAGAAAAACGAAACATACAAACAAGAGTTACTTTTGCTGGAAATGTTACTAGACATCCAGCATACAGAGAATATTTACGACCATTTAAGGTAGCAGATGAAGTAATGAGGAACGGGTTTCTCTTAGGTGCCCATCATGGAATGACTATAGAAGATGTTGATTATGTTTGCGATTGTATAGAAGAATTTTTTTGGAACAGATATGAGTAGTATAAAAACAGTATATGTAACAGGTGCATTTGGATTCATTGGCAGTTATGTAACTAGAGCATGTTTAGAAAAAGGTTGGCACGTTTATGGTGTTGATAAAATGACATATGCTTACTTTGAAGATGCATATGATGAATTCCTAGAACACCCTCGTTTTTCATTTGAAAGAAGCGATATAAACGATTTAGACTTTTTATATGAGTGTGACTATATAATTAATACTGCTGCCGAAACCCACGTTGGTAATTCTATAGTTAAAAGTGAAGATTTTTTACATTCTAATGTAAATGGAGTTCATAATTTACTTGAATTAATTAGAAATTATAGAGCAGAAAATGGCAAAAAACCAACTTTATTACATTTTTCAACTGATGAAGTATATGGTGATATTGCAAAAGGAGAACATATTGAAACGGATAC
>Ga0208898_1000567_pt1 | contig 28651 bp, 42 predicted proteins | sample VirMetDEL_Mar_4_FD_184513 | JGI IMG/M metagenome (GOLD analysis project Ga0208898, IMG submission 184513) | Aqueous microbial communities from the Delaware River and Bay under freshwater to marine salinity gradient to study organic matter... | ecosystem: Environmental > Aquatic > Marine >...
GATGCACCATTGCATAATTTCAACCGGTTTTTGCGTTGGGTGCCATCGTTGTTCGTTGTTTTTTCTAAGCATTCCGTGCCATAAATGCGCCTTTTTTCTCACTGCTTTTTTTAAGTTTGTCCATGCAAGCTCGCAATCTGCATATAAGTTTTCGCCGTTTAGTTTGTCCCATACAAGCCAGCATGATGTTGGAGGTAATTTGTAATAGTTTCCTCCAAAAATAATTTGATGAACGCAAGAATCTCTTGCCATTTGTAAAACCCACTGACTGACTGTTGAATCATCCCAGTCACCTCGGTCTCCATAATCGCGTTGCTTGATGTGTTTATTTTTGCCGGTGTCACCTCTTATTTTATTGGCTTTGATTCCATAAGGCGGGTCGGTAAGCAATAAATCAAAGTTGCCCAGTTGCGGCACAATTTGCCGACAATCGCCGTGATAAATGGTCACGCTCTGGTCCTGGTAATATGGCTTCATTGATATGTAAAAGATGAATCAACACTTTCAGCCCAGCGCCCACACATGCGGTGGAACTCGTCGGTGGACATTGGGTCGCGCAATTCGCTCACAATCTCATCACCAACCAAGCGCATCACGCGGCAGCACTCGACCTGGCCGCGCTCATCATGGCCAACAATAAAGATGGTGAAAACTCCAGTCTTGAGCAGCGCGTTGAACAGGTAAAGCTGACCTTTTGGAATGCCGCCTAGGCGCACCTTGTGCGTGTGTTTGAACTCAAGGCGCAAAAAGTTGCCCCTGACTTCAACCTCGCCATCGCAATCGGTTGGCAGTATGCCGCGCGGAAATGCGCCTTTCAGCCATCCAAATGCGCCCATGCCGCGTGATTGTAGCCAAGCGGCTGGGTCGCGAATGCCGGCGTCATAACACCGGTCAAGAAAGGATTGGGTGTCCATCATATTGCAGTTTTGTTGATAGGTTCTCGGCTTCTCGCTTGAGCTCCCATAGCCCTTGAGTGTTCACAACCACCGTGTCTGGCGTGATGCCGTCCACGCTGCGCTCGCTCACATGGTCACTGGCTAGGCAATCGGTTTCTGGGCGCACCACGCGCACCACATGACCGCCTTGGTCGATTATCCACTGCGCCTCAACTAAAGTCCGCACATCGTCCACAATCACCCAGCGGTCCTGGCTCTCGATTTGCTCACGCCATACGGTTGCCAGAATGCGCAACCAGTAATCCTGGCCATGCAACGCCTTGCAGGTCTCGCCTATGGCTTGCAAAAGGGGACGAATTTTCTCCTTGTTTTCGTCCTTGATTTCCTTGCCAGTGATTTCGGTGGCAATGCGCTTGATGGGTGAGGCAAACGAGGCGCGGTCAGATGGCAGCAATTCGGCCATGAATGTGGCAAAAGTTGATTTACCAGAGCGCATTTTGCCAGTAATGCCCAATATCATATCGGCGCCTCCTCTGTTTTGGTGTATTCGTGAACCGCACGGAAGCGCCCGTTGTATTTGGTCCAGTTAAGCCCAACCTTGCCAGTGCGGCCATGGCGATTCTTTTTGACCAGAAATTGCAAAAACTCTGGCTCGTTCTCGTCCATGTGTAAAAAACTCACCGTGTCGCTGTCTTGCTCAATGCTGCCAGATTCTCTTAAATCGCTTAACCTCGGCTCGCCGTTGCGCTCCTCGATGCTTCGGTTCATCTGAGCCAGCACCAAAAATGGCACGCCAGTCTCCAAGGCTGCCTTTTTCAAGTGCTGGCTAATCTCGCCAACCTCGCGCACTCTGTCCTTGCTGCGGTAGGCGGGCGGCACCAATTGCAGATAATCGACCACAAAAAGCTTGGTATTCATCTCCTTAGCAAACCTGCGCGCCTGGCTGCGCAGTTGGGCGATGTTTAGGTCAACTCTATCCTCGATGTGTATGGGTGCGGAGGCGCAAGCCTGGGCGGCTTTGATAATGGATGGCAGGTTGCCTACTCCTGTCTCTAAATAATGCCCCATATCTTCGCCGCTATGGTTTGCGATAAGGCGCGTGCCAAGTTGCGCGTGTGGCATCTCATAGGACCAGACAACCACATGCTCGCCAGCAATGGCTGTGTTGAGCGCCACCTGTAGCGCCCAAGCGGTTTTGCCGCCTCCAGGGCGACCTGCCACCACGTTCATTGAGCCAGGCTTAAATCCTCTGATGATGTCATCAATTGGCCCCATGCCTGTGTGCAAGCCAATTGTCTTGAGGCCATTGGGGTGCGCCTCCTCTAGCAATTCAATAAGAGAGCGCCAGGCCTCCTTTTGGTTTTTTTTGCTCGCGTGGCTAGTGGTGGCGGCGAAAAAGTCCTGCTCCATGCTCTCGATGAGGCTTGCTGTAGTTACATCCTCGTCAGCAATGCGGCGCATGGTCTCGTAATAGCGCAAAAACACGCCTCGCCTTTTGGCCGTGTCAAGCAAATCTGGCAGCCAGTAACGCAAATTGATGGCGGTTGGTGCCTTCTCCAGCGCATCAAATAAATACATGCCAAGGCCATCGCATTCGTTGCCAAGGTTCACCGCGTTGATTTCTTGGCCTTGCTCATCCAGGCGGCCACATGCCTGCCAGATGGCGCGGGCGTTGTCATTATGCCAGCAATTGGCATCAACACCCGCCTCGATGGCGTCTTGGTAGGCTCCCAATGCAATGCACCCAATTGCGCCTTGCTCGGCCTCGTGGTTAGCCGGCACATCGACCGGCAGCATTAATTTGTCTCTCATCCCCATTTCTCCTGTTGTTTTGGTTTTGCCTCATGCTTCACCTGCATATGGCTAAAGCCTTCCAGCAGGCCAAAAGTTGCGTGGCCATTCTCTAGCATCCAGGCCAGCCAATCGCCTGTGCCTCTAGAATGCGGATTTTCGGACGCTGGGCGGCCTTTTGGGTGCGCACCCTTACGCTCTACCAGTGATGGGGTAAAAACGCTTTGTGGGGCATCCTCGTGCGTTCTAGGGGCATCCTGGTTTTCATCCAGGCCCGCCCGCTCGCGCCCTTGGCGCTCGTTATCTTCAGACTCATCCATTGAAGGCGATTGTTGATTTGCCGCTTTTTGGCCGCTTGTTGATTTCTCGGGTGTTCCTGTATGGCTATATATAGATATATAGGCATTAGTTTGGTGCTTCAGCTGAAGCATCGCAAAAGGGGTTGAGCGCCTCTTTTCGTCGGCTCGGATGCCCTCAACTGGCGCCAGGGTGTAGCAGTTGGCGCGCTTCTTGTTGGTCGATTTAGTGGTCTTGGTGAGCCATTGCAGCGCCACTAGTTCATCTAGGGTCTGCCTTAGTTTGTTGATTCCAATGCGCAGAGTGGCGGCCATCTTGCGCTTGTTTTCGTAGCAGTCACCGCGCATCATGATGTAGAGCAACACCTCGCGCTGGGTGATGCTGAATCCGCGCTCAAATACCCATTGAGGCACAAATCCGCGTTGGATGGCTGGCCGGTTCACAGGCTGGCCCTCTGGTTTTTCCAGGTGTTGCCGTCCATGATTGGCGTGCGGCCTTCCAGGTGCGCAATAAAGTCGTCTTTGCACAGATTCTTGATGCCGGCCCACTCAATCAACTGCTCCAGGTAAGGCCCGCGGATAAACTCAATCAGTTCCTCAACGGCACGCGGATGGTTGTAATGGTTGCCGTATTTGTAGGCCTGCAACTTTTTGCAGCGGCTTCTGACTAGCTTGTATGGCCATTTCTTGGCCACCTTGCCATCCACCAAGATGCCGTTTCGGCGCAATATGTGAATATCAAGCACCGCCTGCTCCATGATGGCGCACGCAAGCGCAACATAGGGCTCGGTCAAGTTTTCGTTGGGCGTGAATTGGTAAGCGTGGGCTATCATTCGTCGCTCTCCATGTCGTCAATGATTCGATAAGCTGCGCCTAACTCCACCGCCAAATCTTGGGCGGCTTCTTTCCAGTAGATGGCACTGTCTCGCAGTGCCTCATTGAGTTGCCGAAGTTCCTCAAGCTGTGCCTGGCCCTCGTCAATGATTGGGCAAGTGTAAGGCGGCACCTTTGGCGCCTCTCGCTTGATGCGGTCATAAATCTTGATTGGGTTTCTCATGCTATGGCTAAGGTGATTGCTGCGATTTCGTCGCGCACGCGCTTGCTCTTGGCTAACTTGGCTTTGACCGTCTTAATTGCGTGATAAACGGAGGCGTGGTTTTTGCGGTTGTAAAAAGCCGCAATATCGCAGTTGCTCATATCGTAAAGCCGCCAAGTTAAATACATTGCAACGTGCCTTGCCCAAGCAAGCGAATGTGTGCGTGCTTGGCTGGTTAGTGCGTCTTTTGGAAACTCATAAAAATCCGCTGTGGCTCTGAGGATGCGCCTCTCTGGCGTTTCTGTTTTTGTTTTGGTGGTTTTACTATTTCGCATGGGTCAACATGGCAGCCAGGCACACTGTCAAGCTCTTCGCCTGGCTCATAAACTTTGATTGATTTGGCCATGAACATGGCAGCAGCTTTTTGCCCAATTGGGCTTAGTTTGTGCCAATGTTCGCGAGGAAAAACTTTCAATAAAACAATTGTAAAATTTGGCTTTTTTGCGGCGTATAATCAGGCCATTGGTCAAACTCTAGGCAGTCAACTAGGCGCTCAATGTTGGCCATGGTTTCCTTGCCAGCCTGCACCATGTCCTCCGGTGCAAACTCATATTGGCCGGCCAGGTAATCGCCGCCAGTCTCAACCACTAGCCACACCCATCGCTTGATAGGTAGGCCCGCCCTGGCAGCAATGTGTGTATAATTAAACTGCTGCATGTAATATTTCAGTGCCTTGCTCTGGCGTCTGAACGCCATCGGATGCGCGCCGCCTGGCGCCGTGGTTTTGATGTCGTAGACGGTAGCCGTCGTGGGGTCGTAGGCATCAATTCGGCATTTGCTTGGCATCGGCCAAGCTGTTTGGCTAAAGACTGAAACCTCGGCTTGGCAATCAAGAACCTTGTTGCCTTCTGGCAATTCACGCATTGCTCGCGCCATGCGCTTAAGTTGGTTTAGGTCGTCCTCCTTAATGGCATTTTCGCCATAGGTGTCCCACCATTCGCGGCTGGCTTTCTTCCTTCGGTCGGCAAACTCATCAGGGCAAACGGTGATGGTCTTGGTAAAAATGTCCGGTTCCAGCACATAAGTGTGGAACATCGTCCCAAGTGCCATGGATGGCGTGCGCTGAAATGACGTCTGCTTGGTCATGCGCTGCCAAAATGCCTTGGGGTTCTCCATCAATTTCAAGTCGGATGTAGCCAGGGCAGGCTCGGCGCGATAATCGCGCTCTGCCATGCCCTGGAACACACCGTCAAGCGTGCTTGAAAAGACAACCTCAGAATGGGGCGTCAGTGGTTTCATCAATGGCAATTGCTGATTTGTCTGCTGCCTTGTATTCATGGCTTTGCTGCACGCGCTCCTTTTGCCAATCGAGCAGTTTATCCCAATTGACGCTAGGCTTGCTAGGGTCATAAGCCATTAACTCGGTTCCGGTTGATTCAATAGCCATGCCCTCTGGCACTGATGAAACGCCGTTAACGCCTGCCGCTTGCTCGCCGCGTCCGTTGGTGTAATGGCCAACCGTGACCAGGCACTCCTTACCTAACAGGCTCTCAGGGTCAAAATTGCGCAACTCTGCCGCTGTTGGGGCAATCCAAGAATCAAGGTATTTTCGAAGCACTGCTTTTGGGTCAGTGCTCGCGGTAAACTTCTTGCTGATTCTCATTGGCATTGGCTGGCCATCAATTTCAACCGTCTGCTTTGGCAGCTCCCATGTGATATTAAGAGTGCGCCTCATTTTAGTTTCGCCCTTGTAGGTCTCAGGGCCGGTCCCTAAGTCCACAATGCTAATGCAGCGGCCTGGGTGCGTGCCTTTTGGCACTAGTTTGCGTTCAGTGTTTGTTTGTTCGCTTATGGTATTCATTTTTTTTAGTGTGTTTTTTTTGCTTTTTTTTGCAGTGATTTGAGAAAGGAACCGCTGACAAAATGCGGGCGTTGTGCTCGGCCTTTAGCAACAAAAATTGATATTGTAGGCCATTGGTCGTAGATAGCACGCTGCCGAATTCCCATTGCCGAAACGCCAGTCAGGCGTGCAATGTCGGCAAAGCTGTAAATCTTATCCGCATCAAAGATGTGCTCACTATTCGCCATCTTTCTGTAGGCTGGCGTGTCTGTGTTGATGTCTTGTGTTTTCATTCGTAGGTCCACTCATGATTGTTGATTTTGCCAAACTCTAAGGGCTGATAAACTTCCCACCTGTCGTTGTGGTTGTGGCAGTAATAGACGACACCATCATCCCCTAGACCTAACAAAGTGTTGGCCCACGCATCGGTGCTTTTTCCGTCCATAATTTGAATAATTTTTGGCTTATATTCTCTCACCATTCGTTCTTATCTGTTTGTTGTAGTCGCACCTCCAACGCCTCTAGGTCGCAGCATTGGAGCATGAGAAAAAGCATCTTCATTGGCAGCATGGCCCACCACTTGCCGTGATTTTCTCGGTGGCATATCACTGGCACTTGGCCATCCTTAGCGCCAGTGGTGGCTTGATGCTGAAATGAGCGGCGGTCAAAGGTCTGGGTGCGCTTTACTTCCAGGTGCAAAAAAGGCAAGTCGGCAATTGTCACATCAGCGGCATCATGGCCCTGGTGGTCCTGGTGGTGGCCGGTGCGTTTGGCATCAAAACCAAACTCGTGTTTTGCGATGTTGGTCACCTCGCGCTCGCCGCCTTTGCCTTTAGTGCGTGCGTTCATGGCTTCTGTAAATTATGAGCGGCCAACTCGACCGCTCGACCACCTGGCTTCCTGAGAGCATAGTCGTGTTTGCTCTGGCTTAATGCCTCCAGGTGGCTGAAATTGCGGGCAGTCACCTCGACCGCCCAACCTGCCAGTTTATCAAGCCCAAACGTGATTTTGTTGGTGCGGCAATTTGCCGCCTGGCAGGTCATAAAAGAGGATGCCCAAAGCGCCTTGGCGTTACCTAGCGCCTCAGAGGCGATGTATCCTTGTTGGTGCGCAATGGGCATGTGAATCAACGGCGGGCGTTGTGGTTGGAGCCTTTGCAGGCTTCTTTGCCGTCTGGGGTTGTCGCTAGGTAGCCAGCGGCGGCGCATGCCGCCAAAAGTGTTGTAAGTGTGATGAATATTGCCATGGGATGTTTATTGTTGAAGTCAAACATACACACGGTGTCTGTATACCGCAACAAAAAAGTGTTGAAATTTGTTATCAAAATTAACAGGCTTTATGTGTGCCTAATAAGCGAGCAGACAACCGCGTGCGCAAAAACTTTGCCCTACCAAGCGAAGTTGATGACATGCTGCTTGATTTGGCGCGTGCAACTAATCGGTCGGCCACTCAGGTGCTTGAGCTTCTGATTGCTCAAGAGCACTCCAAGCGTTCCGCACTAGGTCAGTTGCAAGATATTCAACCGTTGTTTCCTGAGCCGCCGCCAGCGCCTCCAGTTGCGCGTAAGCGTTCTCGGAAATCGAAATAATCATACCGTCATTATGTGCGGTAGGGGTAAGACAAAAACCGTCCAACCATGGAGAATGTGAACAAGTTTGATAACCATGGCCCAGCATACCTGGCCAAGCAGTTGGCCAATGTTAGGCAATCAGTGGACGCCCTTGAACGCGTGGCAATGGAGCAGGGCAGGGAAGGTCAGGCAGCAGTTGAACTGAGAAAAACGCACCAGCAATTGGAGCGCTTGATTAGCGAAATGACAGACTAGAAATTGCCAGAAATTGGCAAGAAAAGAGGCTGAAATCAGCCAAAAATTAGTAGGACTCGAACCTACAACCAATTGATTAAGAGTCAACTGCTCTACCAATTGAGCTATCGAGGCACGAGAATTAAAATGGTTTCGATAGGACGGTTTGTCAAATGCTAATCGGCTCTAATGGGCAAAAAGAGGGGAAGAGAAGCAATGACAACACACAAAACATGGGGTCACTTGATTGACCTGTATGGCAGCATTGGCAAGCAACAGACCATTTGGCGCAAGTGTCAGGAATTTAGGCAGTTGCGCTGGAAAAAACTCCGTCAAAAAGCCATCAAAGACACCGATGGCACTGATTTTTTAGAGCTTCTGAATGCCGGTGGCGCCATGACTCGCGTCTACCTACACGCGCTCCAAAATATGGCCCTTGAGTGCGGCGATATTTACCGCCCAATCCTGGCCGCCAAATGGTGGCCCAAGTCACCCAAAATCCCTAAGCGCGCCATCACTTTTGAGGAACATTGTAGGTTGAGTCTCAACGTATCGCGCAGGTCGTGGCGCTGGTATCTGACTATTTTATGGGAAACAGGCGCCGCCCAGGCAGACGCGGCAGACTTTCGCCTTGAGGCAATCAAGGATGGCGTCATGACCTATCACAGGCACAAAAATGGCCGCCGTGCCGCCTTTAGGCTATCCAAGGCAATGATTGAGGTTGTTGCGCAAGCCGCCGGCGAGCGAAAGGTTGGTTATATTTTGCCCACCATCCAGCGAGAAGGCACCAACTGCCGCGCCACCGTCTTTCGCAATCTCTGCAAACGCCTTGGCATCCAGGGCGTGACCTTGCACTCCTATCGCTACGCCTGGGCGGTGCGTGCCTTTGAAATGGGCATCCCTGAGCGGCTTGCTATGGTTGGCCTCGGTCACAACTCAAGCGCCGTTCATCACGCCTACGCCAGCGGTGCGCGCCTTGTGGCCCCTGCGCTTGAGTAAATCAAGAGCGCTTGGTTTGAATAAGCGTTATTTGCGCTCAAGCCAGCAGCAGTTTAGTTGAATAAATCAAGAACGTTTTTAGGGTCAAAAATCGTTTTATTTTGAAGCTCACCATTTGTTGATGGGGCATCCCCACGCCTCTAGGGCGCTCTTGAACGCCAACACGCAGCCACATTTCATGCAGCGCTCGTATTTTGTGCCGCCGCTCTCCATGTGTGGGCATTGGCGGCAAATATCAAGCCGCCGCTGGCGCTCCTTGGCGCTCACGCGTTTGACGCCTTTCCTTAGCAGTTGACCAGCGGCATCAAGCAAGCTCTTGGCCATGGTGGCCATCGTTGGCTTTTCCTTGGCAGTTAGGCCAGGGTTTTGTGGCGTGCGTTTAAAACACAACTTTTGCGGCCTGCGCTCAAAGTCTGTCATCATATTGCCCAGCGCCGCCGAACTGGTTTTCGTGCATCGTCTCAACGTGGTCGTCAATGGTCACAGTGCCAGTGGGTAGGCTGTAAGTGTTGCCAACGGTGGTGTTGCTGCCGCTCACCTTCAATTGGCTATCAAGCACGCTCACTCCTTGCACGTTGGCGGTGGTCAAAGATGGCATCACTGCTGTGTCCTCCACTCCAGTTGATTCAGTCACGCCATCTGTGTCAACGCTGGTCACCTTGTAGTCATATTCCATTAGCGCGCCTGCCTGGCTAAAGTTGGCAACGTAGTCGGTCAAAAAAAAGTTGCTGCTGCCGCCATCATAAATCAGCACATACGCGCCGCTGCCGGTTTTGCGCCTGATGCGGTAGCCGCTTGCTCCGGCGCTAGTCCATGACAAGCTCACCTTGGACAATGAAGGCGTTACTGTGAAAGTGCTGGGGTCTGTGACTGGCATCAAGAAAATGGCACTTCAACAAATGCCTGGATGTCGGTTGCAGTGATGTTGCGGCGGTTCCAGGCATAGGAGCCAGTGTTGGCGTCATCTGTGTCCACATAATCGCTTGTTGGCGGTGCGCTGGCGCTCAACACGCCGCCTGTTGTGACCACACAGTCGCCGTCAAAATATGATGACACAGCGCCGCCAGGGGTGTGCGTGGCTTCCCAATCATAGCTTTGACCACTCACCGCATAATCTGACTCGACGCCATTGGTGCCGGTGCCGCCATAACCATCGCCAGTTGCCACCGCAACGCGCTCAACCACCCTAGTCTGTGTCTCGTCAATCGCCCCATAGCCAATGGCGGTGTTGGTGTCGACAAGGGTGCGCAAATCATCAGGCAGCGAATTAAGCGCCTCCTCGGTCAGTTTAAAGCGATAATGGACGTCTCTTTTGTAGCATTTCAAAATGCAGTTGTTGGAGGCGTCTGAATCAATGCGGCATTGTTGATAGGCGTTGCCGGTTGGAAAGGCAGAATCGCGCCAGGCGCTATCGCTGAACACAAGGCTATAGGATTGAGGCGGTGCGATGTCATTGGCCCACACAGCGCCATTTGAGCAATCAGGTGGCGAAGTGTTTGAAAAGGCGGTGATGTAGGTGCTTGCCTCGTAGTCGTAATGCTTGAATTGAAAGCTCACCGGCAAATAGAGCCGCGCTTTTCTTAGCTTATTGACTGCTTGCGCCAACTGGTTGAAATGGTCGGCATAGGTAAACATTGATGGTTGCGGTCCAAACCCGCGCACCTCATCACTTCGCACGCTGCCAGGCAATGCGCGGTAATGCTGTTTACCGTTCGCTGCATACATCAATTGCTCAAATGTCCAATCGTAAAGCCGCTTGTCATAGCAAGCGGTTAAGCCATTGCCGTCGATATATTCGCGTTGGGTGTTGGTCGAGTCTTCATCAACGTATCCCTCGCAAATGGCCCGCAAAATGGTCTCCATCCAGGTCAACTCATCTGTGCGCGCTAGGGTGTCAGTGGTGTTATAATCGGCATTGCTGTCCTCGTAAACGTAAGGGATGAGCCTTGTGAAATAAAAGCGCGGCATGCACGAGCCATTAATGACGCTCGTATCCCATCCGCTAGAGGCGTCAGCATCTGGCGCCATGTCGCCAATCCGTTGTCCGCATTGTGTTGCGCTGCCATCAATAAACGTGCGCAGATATTCAACAACCGCGTTTTCATCGGTGCGATAACCGCCGTTAGCGCTTCCTGTGCTATCCGCCGCGATATATGCCGCGCGGCTGGTAGCATTGTCTGCAATCGTGCTGGGTGCGTCCTCGTTATAGGAAAGGCGCCGGTCTAACTCAACGCGCACTTGATTGCTTCCAGCATCGCGCACGCTCACAACCTTGTAGTCTGGCACATAAACCTTGCACGACTTGTAATGGCCATTGGCGCCAATGCAATCGGTGGCGCTAGAATCCTCGCAGTTGCCGTAATTGGCTTGAGTAATTAAATGGCTGCCCGCTGTGCCTGGTGCCACCTCGCCAAGCGGCACGGCGTGCGTGTTGAGCAAGTAACGGTAGCCGGTCGGGTTTTCTGAGCGCTGTAAATAGGCGCCAGGGTAAGGCGTCACATGCGGCAAAATCTCTTTGCCTACTGGGTCGCCAGCGCCAGCAACGTTGGTCCAATCCTTGGAAAACATGGCGCACCTGTCATGGCCCCAGCCAATCACATCGCTGTAGCCGCTCGGCTTGTAAGCGCTTGATTCGCTGTTTTGATAGCCAATTGACTGCATGAACATGGACCACTGGTTGGAATAGCCAGCCTCTGGCGCAGCCTCGCGGATGAGCTCATATTCAAGCACGGTCTCAGTGCCTGCTGTTTTGGTAAAGGTATCGACGCCATGAACGCCAGTAAACTGCGCACCAGCGGCCACCGTGGTGCCGTTATACGTGATGCTTGTGCCACCGCTGACCGTGTAGACAATGCCTGCCTGGATAGCGCCGCTTGCAATCGCGCTTTGGCTTGGCGCAATGTCCTCAAACTGGTCGGCGTATGATAGGCCAAAGGCTCGCCGGTTGAAGTAGAGCACGCTTTTGCCACCGCTCACCTCATAACCAACCAGGCCATGACGGTCGACCATGCGCAGGCGCTTGCGCACTTGCTCGGCAACGGTGCGGTAAATGGGATTTGCATTGATGGCAACTGTATCGTCTTGAACGTCTGCGCGGTTGCCGTTGTAAATCATCCCGTGGCGAAGGTAAGCATCGCTGATATCTTTTGGCGTGCTAGTGTCCTTGCCCTCGGCGTCATAGGTGACATTAGAGGCGCTGCCGCATCGCAGCACAAGGTAGGCGTCCTCGTTCTCTGGCTTGTATTCCAAAAGCTCGGCAATCTCAACATAACACTCATCGAGCGCACCCATGGCGTCTATGTTTTTGACGCGCACGTTGCCGCCTGCTGGCACTTCAAACCATGCGCTGGCAGAGTTGCTGCCGTTGGCAATGGTTAGCCTGGTAAGTTCAGTGCCGTCGACCTCAACCGCAAACGTTTTGTCGCCGCTTCCAAAGTCTCGATAAGCCAGCACACCGGCCAGCACAAAGCCGCTGTGGATGTTGTAATTAGTGGTTGCAGTAGGATTGCCGCTTGAATCCATCAAGCCGCCATAGGTGTCGGCTGCCGTATTGTTGGCAAACGCAAAGCGCTCATAGGTGGCCTCAATGGTGCCGGTGCCATCGTCTTCGCCATATGCTGGCGCTAGGTAATACTGCCGCGTTAGGAAGCCCTCAAAATCAAACGCCTTCTCCTCGACCTTGTAACCACTTGCCGCTTGCTCGGCTTCGGTGCCTCTGAATTGTTCAACGAATGCGTTAAGCGCTCGCGCTAGTTGGTCGCCTGCTGGATGCGCCAGGCGTGCGTCATTGTATTGCCCATCATATGGCCCTTCCATGTATGACGCAATTGGCAGCCTGGTAATACTGCCATCCCAGTGGAGCAAGATGTAGTCCTTGGACGCCTTAAACCATGAAAACACCGCATTGGTTTGCCCTGGGCAAGTGCTGTATGTGGTGGTGGTGCTGGTGTCCGTGTTGGTAAACTTTAGGCTATAGTCGGGCAGGTCGGGTGAGTTAGCGCATTGCCCATTGTAGGCTGGACGAGGGATAAAGCCACCGTAGCTACGCTGAAACCAATTGAAAAAGCCCATCCTAAAATGCGAGCGGGCTGCCACCAGTGCATTGGCTAGGCTTAAATCTGTCGTATTGCTGCCATCAACCACGCCGCGTTGATAGCGGCCAATGTCCCATTTTTCCGAATCAGTAGATGGCGCACCGCTGACGTTGTGCAGCAATATGCCTTGACCGTCTGCGCTATCATAACTCAGGCGGCCCGCTTCGCTCTTGATGTCGTCGCCGTTGCCAAAGACAAAGCCGTTGATGGGGTTGCCAATAAAGGCGCCCTCTGGTTGGCCGGCGGCAGTAGTTGGAAAAGTTGCCTCGTCTGGCTGGACGTGCGCGTATATTTTCCACCATTCGTCCTCTGGTGCGAAGTTGGTGCCATTGGGCGCGCGTAGCACGCGGAATAGAGAGTGCCAATACCAGTGCAGGCGGTAAGTAGGGTCGCCCACGCCGCCAAGTAGGCGGTCATTGAATGCCTGGGCAAGTTGGTTCCACTGTCCGCTCGTGATAGTGGCGCCAGCGGTAACCGTGGGCGCTTGCTTGTAGGTCAGCGCCATGAGGCAGTCTTACACAATGGTATAACGCTTGGTTATCTGCAATTTGCAGTTGGTCGCCGTGTTGCATTCAACGTAAATCATGCCATCGCTTGCGGTGCGGTAGCGTGAATCAACTGGCAGCAAATGTTTCTCGCCGCCTGCAACAGTAATCACCTTGTCTGCAAACGTAATGCCAAGCGCATCGTATTCGTCAGGCTCATCAAGCTTGATGGTGAAGGTAACCGTTGTGCCGCCGGCGTTGTAGAAAATCATGAAGCCCGCGCTGGCAAACTCAAACTTTACGCCGTTGCCTGAGCCGTTGACTAGCGTGGTGAACGCGGCCACCTCGTCAAGCTCAAGACCTTGATTGCCGTATGCGCTTGTTGAGAAATCGCGAAAAGATGTGGTTGGAATTTCGACTGCTGCCATGGTGTCAGATTTTGCTTAAAATTGATTTGATGAGCCCCCAGGTGCCAGCGGCCTTTTGCTGGGTCTTTAGATTGCCCAAGATGCCGTCTAGCTTGCCCTTAGCGTTGCTTTTGTTAAGCGCTGCCTTGAACTCTTGCGCCGCCTCAACGCCGCTCACAGCGGCCTTTTTCCATTGCCTGCCGCGGATTGCAGCGCCAATGCCAAGCAGCGCAATGATAGCCTGGCTTGCAATGCTGCCAACTGGTTGCGGCGCTAGTTGGCCGCCAATGGTGATGCCAGTCTTGACGTTTGGCTTGGTCACCCAGTTGGTAATTGATTGCTCGGTGCCATCTGGCAAAACTTGCGTTGTGACTTCGGCCTCATAAGCCCAGCCGGTGGCCTGCTCAAGCGCCGCGCAACCGCTCAACATGAAGAGCGCCGTTGCTAAAAATCCAATCTCAATTGCGTTTTTCATTGCGTTTCTTTTTAAACTCAATCACTGCGCTGCCGGCCTTGGCGATAGTGTAGACAAGGGTTGCAATTGCAATGGCGATTCTCAGCCACTCATCAATTGTGCTACCAGTTACCGTGAAACCAATCACGCCAATGGTTGGCACCTTGAACCATTCGCCCCAAGACTCGGCCATCGTCTTCACGCCCAAACCCTGGCGGGTGAGTTTACGTTAACTTTGAATGGCTCAATTAAATCAACAGGCTCGCCATCTAGCGCGCGCACGTTGGCATGGTAGCCATCAGCAAACACAGGCGGCGTGATTTCGGTGCCTTCCTCGTCATAGGTGCCAGCTTGGTCCACCACCATCGGTAAAATGTCGATGTTGCGAAACCTTGGCCGCTCTTCCCATTCGGTGGCAACAGGCTCGGCCTCTGGGTCATTTTGCGGCTCCCAGGCAATCGCCACCTTTTCAAATAGCGTGGCGCGGCATTCGGCCTCGTCGGCAAACTTTAAATAATAATCGGTAAACATATCAATTGATTGAGTGTCAGTTGTTACTTAGGACGTGACGGCTTGGAGGTTACTGTCGGACAAAGCTTCGTTGTATATGGCAATGCGCTTGCAGTGGCCGTTGAGTTGCTCCGCGCCTATGTAATTCGTACCTATCCTGAGTGTTGTGAGTGCGTCGCTAATTACTGCTGAACTGTCAGTTGCGACAGTGCCGCCGCTTGCGCAGACTGAAACATCATTGGTGTTATAGCTCACCGCTAGTTTTCCAGCCGATGCGCTGCTAGGTATAGTCAATGCACCTTGGAATGAGCCATCACTCTCACAATACGCGAGCCAGTTTGTGCTGCCAGAAGCGGAGCTTGAGTCGCGGTAGACAACCACCCTGTTGGACAAATTGCCATTGGTTAGCGTAAATGCTCTTGGATAGTAGCCCTGACCGCCCGCGGTCTCGCTGACAATCGTAAACGGCCCACCCGTGTAACCAATGTCAGCCGTGGCAACAGATAACGACTCAGCCGCTCTGGTCACGGCGCTGCCGCTGGTTGAAATTAGCGATGACGGGTGACTGCCCAATTCAAACTGGACCCCAGTGCAGATGATGCCTGAGTAGCCGTCTCCAACAAACTCGTTGCTACCGGAGTCATCCAGTAATCTGATTGCAGCGAATGTTGCCGTGGTCCCAGCTACGCCAGTCACGCTGATTCGGTAGTAGCCTCCACCAACGGCAGTAATGGTTGACGACCCCACCGCAGTGCTGGCAGAGCCTGAGCCGGTCAGCGTGAAACTCGTGTCTGCCCCAGTGGTATAGGGCGATGACGTTTGGTAAAAAAACAATTGAACTTTGGTGTGTCCAGCGGCCTTGACGTATGCGCTAAACGTGTAGGTGCTGCTGGCGACAGTTGTGATGGTTTCACGTACGTAATGTAGGTAGCTATTTACAGTTGTGGGCCGAACCAAGCTGGCGGACAGAGTTCCATCAGGGCCGATTGCTGCACCGTCTGTTATCGTAACGTCGCCCACAGTCGCCCAGCTGTTGATGGCTGAACTATTAGGAATGAGATTCGTGGCAGACCCCTCAATGAGAATTCCGAGACTCGTACCGGCTGATTGCCCATCAGTGGCTGGGTCGTATTCAAATCTGGGTTGCCCAGCGGTGGTCACCGATTTGAGCGTGGGGGCATAGGCCCGATGAATTTGGGTTGTGGTGGCGTTGTAGTCAGTCGCCCCAGTAGTCGATAGGCTGGCAAATGCAATGTCGATGGAGCTTGTGCCGTCTCCAGTATAATACACCAGACCGTAGTTGTTCGACGCTGGTGTAGCCACGTCGCTCAATGAGATGTTTGCGGCCACAGCTGCCGACGCTGTAGCTTTGAAAACGCACTTGTAATACCCATTCCCAGAGGCGGTTTGAGTGGCGGACAAATTGGTCAGTGTGCTGGAAGCCCCGTTGGATGTATGGGTAGCACCCCCAGCGAGGTCAAACGTAGCCAAGCCAGCGTTAGTGGACGATGCTGACGTGGTAATCGTCAGATTTAAATATCGCGACCCAGCGTTGCGTTTCGCGTAGACGGTTAACGCCAGCTCACCAGCGGCTGTCACATCTTGACTGATGCGGTGAAACGTCGCCGCACTATCCTCCAATAATGTGAACCCGTCAGTTCCACCAGAGGGGTCAGTCTGGCCTCCAGTTCTTGAGGTCAACCCCTGACTGAACCAAGTCGTGTCAAAGTCGCTCGACTGGAGGAACAGGTTCTCACTGCTTAGGTGCTTCTCATTCGACCAGTAATGCACCGCACTCGGAGCGGCATAGGTTGGTGGAGTGTCGGCACGACTGAACGTCATCCGTGGGTCCAGCCTACCCGCATTAGCTGCGTCTAGGCTGAATATTGGGCGCTGGGGAAAATTGTCTGAATATGCCATGATTGTCTAAATTTACCAAGTTGCCACTGCCGCTCGTTTCCAAGTGTCTTTTGCTGTGCAGACGTAGACATAAGAAGCGTCTGCCGCAATCTCGCCCTGCACGCCTGGTGCGGTGGCGCTGCTTGGCACTGGAACCATTGGGGTTTCGGCGTATGCCTGGCGGCCCAAAAAGCCGTTCAATGGTATTTCATTGGGTGCCGTCCCAATATCCGCTTGCACCAGTCCTTCAGCATCTGGTGACACTTCCAAGCTTGTGCGGATGGCGCTCTTGTCGCTGCCGCTTGGGTCTTCATTGTCAAGGAATCGCACAATGCGCCCTTTCATGCGCTTGAGCTCGCCTGATTCTGAAAAAACGAAATACTTTTCTGTTGCCATGATTGTCTAAAAATTAGGCAGGGCAGGAGATTGGCGCACGATTAGCGCCGGCTGGTTTGTCTCCAAATTCGGTCAACGCCGACATAGAGCCCTTATATAATAATGGTGTAAAGTGTCGCACCTATTGCCACCTTGATGGCTGACTTGATGACGTAGTGCCGCCGCCGGTGGCCTTGGCGCGTGCTGCTCGCACTGTGACGCCGCTTGATGAATGGGTGATGAGTGTGCCGGCAGATTTACGCGGTTGCAGCGATTCAACCGCCTCTTGCAGTTGCCTGATGGCATCAAGGATGCCGCGAACGCTGAATTGACTAAGCCGGCGAAATCTCATGAGTAAATAGGGTGAAACTCTGTTGGCAGTTCGCCTGCTTCCATGTTGATGAACTCGCTGGCAATCTCGAATTTGCCATTGTATAGCTCCGTGATAGTGGGCGCCTTTTTAAGCCAATAGGTGCCAGCAAAATCGAGCAAGAGCTCGCCGCAAATGCTGTATTTTGTTGCCTCGATTTTCTGCGTCAATATCAGGTCAACAACGCGATTGGTTGTCCACTGGTAACCTTTGCGCCAAGTAGATGCCTTAAGCAGTGTATTGGCTGGCACGATACGAGTGTTGCGCAAGGTGTATTTGTCCTCGTTGTATGTCTCATGCCCATAGGCCAGCATGTGCGCAAGCTCGGTTGTCTTATCTCTAACAGCAGTTGAATAAACCAGAGGAACGCCAGTTGTGTCCGTTTCTGCTGTGTTGTTTGGTCCAACAGTTGTGTCGCCGCCGCCACTGCTGCCATACATGTATTCTTCTATCTTAAAAACTGCGCTTACCTTAGTGCCTGCCTCCATGTCGCCCCGAACTTTGTTTTGATATGACTCGGCGGCAGCAACAACCTTGGCAACGTGGCCAGGGTCGGCCACAAAGCGCAGCGTTGAAAAATAGGGATGCTCCCAGGCGTTACGCTGCACCTCGTATGGTGCAAAGGTCCAAACGTCTGTCTCTGGCTCAACTGAAGGCGTGTCGACAATGGTGTTGTCGATGCTAGAAAAGGTGACTTCTAAGATGCCATAACCGCCATCTTCTTGGCGCACATTGACGCGGGTGGCGTTGCCAACATATGAGTTACTTGTGGATGCGGTCAGGATGTCGGCATAGCGCCCCTTGTAAGTGTAGGTGGACTCCCAGCCATTAGTCTCTGAAAATGTGCGCTCAACGTGAACGCTGGACGCCAAGTTTGTGCTGCCTTTGAAATGCAAACTCATTGAGTGAATCCCTTGGAAATGTCGCGCAGGTAGTTCCTTGATTGTTTAGCCGCAAGCTCAATCTCAAGCTGCGCGCGCAAATATTCGTCATCTAACGCCTCAGAGCCATAGCGGCCGTATATTGTGCCAGCCACATTGCCAATCTTGTCCGTTAAATAATCAAGAAACTGGATTGCCATGGTTTTGCCTTCTTCCATGGACTTCATGTATGAGCTCCGCCCAGCGGCATATTCTGAAACTTGCTCTGGCGTAAACGCTGCTACCGACAAGTCTAGGTTTTCGGCAAAGCCTTCATTGATTGCGGCAGCCATGCGTTTGCCGTTGTCGCTCATCAACTCATCAAGGTCGAATGTCTTTTGGCTTACATCATAAACAGATTGTCGCATCCCCTTGGCGAACTCTTGGAATAGTTCAAGCGGTTGCCGTATTTGCGGCACATCGCCAAAATGGATTCCGTAGCGGCTGAATATATCAATGAAGTTTTTGCTGCCCTCTATTGCCTCATATTGCCTTGTATTAAGGTCATTGATTGCGTCTCGCAAATCCTCAATGTCAACCCCAGCCAATCTGGCAGCATAGGCAAGCGCCTGGAACTCTGTTGTGGACATGCCAAGCTGTGCTGCCTCTTTTTGAATGTTAAAGGCCTCCTCATAGAGCCCTCCAACGCTCGATACAACGCGCTCCAATGCCATGGCGCCAGCAATTTGCCCGCCAATGCCAGAGGCGGCGCTCTTGGCCCAATTATTGAAGCCGGCGCGCATACGCTTAAGACCAGCATTAAAACTGGTCGTGTCCATGCCTACCTTAAAGTTAAGATTCAACCGCTGCCTCCTTTTGCTGTTTTGTTAATTTCTCCAAGCCTGCCAATCCTTCAGCAAGTGCACCGTGTATGATTTTCGAGCCGCCGTTGACTTCATTGAAACTTATGATGTCCCACATTAATTGACCAAATGGCGCGTCCATGATTTCGCTTGGCGTGTAATTTAATTTTGACAAGCCAATGGTGCGCATTAGCTGCAAGGTCGGTGCGCCCCATTTGGCGCCCTTGGCCATGTTGGCATCTGAGCCCATGAGCTCTGGCATTTGTTGGCTTTGCACCAGGTACGCCATTGCCTCGCCTAGTGCTTGGTTGTAGGCCTTGGGCAGCGGTTTGCGTTGGTAATACCATTGCCCAACCGGTGACAGAAACCACCCAAGCCACTTCATGCCGGCCTTGTAATCACGCGAACAGATGCCGACAAATGCGTGAAACTCAAGCCGCGTCAAAATCTCAACCAAGCCAATGCGCTCCATCAGCACAGCATGGCCAAGCGTCAAAGGGCGCAACTTGGCGCCGGCCACATAATGGTGGCCTGGCGCTACGGTTGCTGCCCAGGTGTCAATCATTAGGTGACGTCATCGTTGGCCATTCCAGTGCCAGTGTATTCAATGGCAGTAATTGACCACTCGGCAAAGTTGCCATTGGAACGCGTTTTCTCGGCGCTTTGGATAATGTATTCGCCCTCGATTTCAGCCCAATCGCTTGATGTGATGTCTAGCTTTTCGCCGGCCTCAAAGCTCACCTTGAAAACTGCATCAACTTGAGTGACTGTCGTGGCAACGCCGGCGCCAGAGCCAGCAATCATGCCTGTCAGGTTAAGCACCTGGCGCTGGTTGTAATAACATGCGCTTATTGTTTCGCCGTTGGAATTGTTCGCGGTGTTTGAATCGCTCTCCATCGAGAGGCGAATCTCGGTGGCATACATAAAGATATTGGCGTCACTTCCAATATCTAATGTGAGATATGTGCCGTCATTTTTGGTGCCGTATGTAAACGGCTGGCCTTTTAGTAATTTGGACATAGTTTATCGAATTTGGTTAAACGGTTGTCACTCCCAGCGCGGCTGGGAATGTTAAGGTGATTGATTCGCGCAAAATGGTGCCTTCCACATCGCGCTCGATGCCGCTTTGGTCGGCAACTCCGAAAATATAAAAATCAGTGGCGCCAACATTGATGGCCTGGAGCTCGCTCCAGAATAACGATTCCTCAACGGCGGTCAGTAATTCGTCATGGACATCAAGCGCATTAGGTTGGCCATCTTCGTCAATCTCGCTCTGCACGCTGATGGTTAAGGTCACATCCATGTTGCCGGTGTTGGGCGGGTTTTGACTTGCGCCCACAAATGCCACCACGACGCAAGGCATGGCCTTGATGGTGTCATTGGTGCCAGCATAAACCGGCACGCCAACCTGGTCTTGCAGGTAGGCCTTGAACGCCTCTTCTGTCTGCTTGCGGTAACTCATAGCTTCCTAATTGCCAGCGATTGCACGGCATTGGTTTTCTTGGTTGTGTGCCAGTCTTTTGGAATCTTGCGCCGCAAATAGGTCAGCATGTCGCGTGTCTCCATGTTAAACGCTAGGCGCAAACCTTGGCGCGCTCCTGGTATGTTGCCGCTTTCTTTGCTGCCATGAACGCCACGAGCAAATGGCTTAAGCGCACCAATGCGCCGCTCTGGTCTGCCTTCGCCTTTAGGTTTGCCAATCTGGAATTTCTTTCGGCTGCCTCTCACACTGCGCGGTGGCTTGATATATGGCCCAATATCGCTTGCAGTGCCAAGCCAGGCGGCAGCCATAAAACCGCGACCTTTTTGGCGGTGAGCAATAGCAGTGGCAACGGCGTTTTTCATTGGTTCGCCCCACATGCCTTTTTTGCCTTTTTTGCCTCGGTGATAGTTGGTCAAGATAGCTGCAACGGGTGCGCGTTTGCCTCGCTTTGAACTGCTTGGTTGAATCTTGGCCGCTCGCATCATGTCGCGCTTGATTTTCTGCGCTGTGACTTTTGGCGTTTTGCCTACTGCCTTGAGCGCGATGTTAAATGAGCGCTTGTTGACTTCGTTTGTGAAACTGCGTCCGCTATATTTTAAATAGGCGTTAAGAACGCGGTTAAAGCGCTGCGTGTCAAAATCAACATTGATGCCGCTGGCGTTCATTGCTTCTTCATCAGCCCAAGCTCAAAGCTCGCGTCATTGGTTAGCACCTGCTGAATCTTGAACCGTTTGCCGCCCTTGGTGAGCGTGGCGCCCACAATCGGCTTGATGCCAGCATCAGCCCACTGCTTGCGGTTGGTGGTTAGCGTCAGGTCGTAGCCCTCCAAGATGCCGCCATCTTCGAGTTCCTTGGTTTCAGTGTTGCCGCTCTCAACGCATCGCAAAACGTTGCCGTGGTAATCAAACACGCTGCCTGCAGTGCGCTCCAGGTCCACCTGCTGCTCGTATAAAAACCGCGAGCGGTGGTGGCCCTGGTCAACAATGTATTGCTCTTGAAAATTGGTGTGCGGCGTTGGGTGGCTATGCGCCACACTGTGAAAGCAATCAGTGCGCGTGATGCCGCGCCCATCTGGCACGTTCAAGGTGATGGTGTAAACGTCTTCCCACTCGCCGCTTTCGTTTGTGCGCTGCACCGTGTAGGCCGCCGCATCATATTGCGCCGCATCAGCGGTGACGCGGATGATGACGTTACCAGCGCCAAAGGTGCCGCCCTCGCCAATCGTTGCGAACGTGGTTGGCGTGTCGTGCAAGGCGGTCTCATAGAGCCAGCCTGAGCGCGTGTTGATTATGCGGTTGTTGGCCATTTAAAAAACCCAGGCGAGCAGTTGCCCGCCGCGCCTGGGTGTGGGGTGTGGTGACCTAGCGAACGGTGGCAGTAAATTAGGCGCTAGCCTTTTTCTTGGCCTTGGCTTTTGGCGCGGATACGTCAACCTTGAGGTCGGCGCGCTTCCAGTAGGGCGGCTTTCTGTAAACACTAACGCCGCTGTATTTACCAGACGGGTTTTCGCGTTCAGCAATAAAGGCAGCCTTGCATTTGTCGGCGTCACCCATAGCTATCAGCTCAGGTGAGCCATCAGGCAAAAATCCTATCGTGAATGAAGTCTTGAATATCATGGTTTTGTTATTGGTCGGTGATTCTGATAAGTGCGTTTTGGTTGCCAACTGAGCATCCGTAGAGGATGCCCACGGTTAGAAACCATTTGCCCAAAGTTGGGTTATAAAATTTGCGTGTCTGAAATGGCAGCCCAGTGCGCGGCTCTATGTTGTCTATGACCTCTGTGTTGCCATAGAGCGGGCGCGCGATTTGCCGCGCTGCAATACATAGCGCGCTTGGGTGGCAGTAAAATCCTTGCAGGTTGTTGCCAGTCGGGATGTCTTGATATTCGGCCACACCAAAACCGTGAATGGTTGAAAGCTCGCCCTCTTGGATTGGCTGCGCTGTGCCATAGGCGCTGGCATCAATAATGCCTCCGTCTTTGCTAAGGCTTGCCGTGTAAGACGGGTTGAGCATGACGGTTCTCAGCGACCGTGGACAACCATTGTTTGTTAATGTGCTGGCGGCGTCTGCCAAATCATCACTGTCGTAATTGGCGGCAGTCCTGACTTGGGAGGCGCTGAATGCGGCGGGCGTAATGAGGCCAAGCAAATCGTCGGCGACCGCTTTTGCTGTGGCATCTATGGCAGGGCGCAAAAACGTGCGCTCTAGAATGGTCGGGCTCTTGAGTTTTGAAATCTCAAAATCAGTAAACGCCATTGAGAAGCCCTTGAACTTGTTAAGCTCAATCTCAATGGCCGTGCTTGTTACATCACTGGCGCTGTAGCCAGCAGACAAATCTTTAACTGTGACCGAAGAGGGAACGCGGGTCACTGTGCGGTCGCCGCGCTCCCTGACTTCGGTTGAGAAGTTGCGACTCACAAGCGAAAAGGCGAAAAAGTTGGAGGATAGCAAGTCGAGCATTTGCTCGCTTACTGCTTCCAAATAGACGCCGCTTGAGAGTGCGTTTGCCATAAGCCTAACTTACGCGGACTTAATGCGTTTCAATGCGGCACCATTACCCTTTGCCACACCGTAGAGCACACCCATGGACAAGTAGTGTTTGCCGGCGGTGTTGTCATACCAGGTGCGGAGCTGGATAGGCAGCCCAGTGGAAGGGTCAACGATGTCGGAAACCTGGACGCTGCCATCAGCAGGCGCAGCAGGCTGGCGAGCGGCCAAACACAGCGCAGATGGATGCAGCGCAATGGCGGCAAGGTTCTCGCTGTTGGTTGGAATGCCGGTGTATTCATACAGGTTAAAACCATGCACGCGCTGCGCGGCATTTTCCTGCACGCCGGCTGGGGTGCCGTAGCTAGAGGCATCCTGCACGATGGCATCCTTCTGGATGCTGGCGTAATAGGATGGTGGCAGAATCAAAGCGCGCTCGCTCTTAGGGCATTTGGCGGTGGTCAAGTCGGCTGCCAAATCGGCCACCTCGTCAACGTCGAAGTTGGCGGCAGTGATGACCTCGTTGGCGCTGAAGTTTGCGTTTAGCACCAGGGCGAGCAAGTCGTCCATTACGGCGTCGAGGGTGACTTCCAGAGCAGGCGCCAAGAACACGCTGGACAACCAATCGAAGTTGCCAGCTTTGCTCACTTCCATATCAGTGAACGCCATGCTGTAGCCCTTGAACTTGTTCAAGGTCACAGTAACAGCGGTTGAGGTAACATCCGTTGCAGCGTAACCGGTCGACAAATCGCTTGCGGTCATGCTAGACGGAACGCGAGTGGTTACAGATTCGCCGGCGCCGCTGATGTCATCGCTGAAGTCGCGAGAGAATGCGCGGAGCGGGTGGAACTGAGTTGAGAGATAGTCGAGGCTTTGCTCACTGATTTGAGCGATGTTGATGCCCCCTAAGGTGTTGCTCATTAGATTTTAGCTTTCTAAGGCTCTATAATTAGAGCCGGTTTTTAATGTTTTTGAGGTAGAAAGCGCGGCGCTCCTGGCGGTCTTCAATGGCATTGTATTGATGCCATAGAGTGTCCATGTTTGCCTCTGGTGCCGGCTCTTCGGTTGCTTCTTCAACTGGTGCCTCAACGCCAACAGATGCGGCGATTTCAACCGCCTTGTCTGCTGCGCTCATCTTTTGCTCCTCAAGAAGTAGATTGGCTTCTTCAAGCAACTTGATTTTGCTCTCAAGTGCTTCAATGTCCTCGGCGTGTTGTGCGCCAAGTTTGGCGATTTCTTCGGCGTGGCTTGCTGCCGCGCCTTCGATTTCTGCCTGCAAGGTTTTATTTGCCTCGGTGGCGGCTTCCAGTTTGCCTGATAGGCTTGTTAGCTCGACGTTGGCTTTTACTAAATCAAGGATGGTTTTCATGGTTAATTGGTGATTGTTAAAGGTTGGTCATGAGTGCGATGACGTCATTGATGTCGTCCACCACTCCATCTGCTAGGCCGGCCTCGATGGCTTCCATTCCCTCGTATACCTGGCCGGTCATTGATGCGTCTGGAACGTTTCGCTTGATATTGATATCGCCCTTAAATCGCTCGTGCCATTTGTTGACGTTGGCTTGCAAGCGCTCGCGCGCTTCATCGCTCAGTGGCTTGAAATCGGCGTAATCAAGCTTGTTGTCGCCTGCGGCGATGGCGTTGACGCGCAGCCCTTGGTTGCGGAGGTATTCGCTCTGGTCGAGCAGGGCGATGTATACGCCAACGCTGCCCACCTCGGCGCTCTGACTGAGCAACACATTGTCGGCCTGGCTTGCTATCCAATATGCTGCGCTTGCGGCGGTGCCTTCCGTGTAAGCAACAAGCGGCTTTTCAACGCGGCGCATTTTGGCGGCGAGCTCTGGCAAACCCGTGATAGTGCCGCCAGGTGAATCAATGTGCAGCAAGATGGCGTTTACATTTGGGTTGGCGTCTGCCTCGGCCAATTGGGTGGCAATGTCGTCGTAGTCGGTCATCCCAAACATCAGCTCCCAATCGGTGAGCATCTTGCCCAGGGGGCCGTGGATGTGGATGATGGCAATGCCGTCGACCTCTTCTGGCGTTGGTGGCACGTATGGCCCGCCGTCTTCCTCGTCGTAGTGATACGCTTCAGCGGCAGCAACAAGCGTGCTGTGAAATTCTGGGCGAATGGCCCATGGCTCGTGTGCCAACTTATGCGTCAGGTTCGCTCTCATTATTAAAAACAGGGTTAGGGGTGCGCTGACTCAATAGGTGCAATGCGGTTTCCATTGAGACGCTGTATTCATCAGCCAGGCGTTTGGCGCGGCTCAACAAGTCGCTTGCTTCGCGCTCTACTTGGTCGCGCATTTCTTGCCAATCATGGCCGCGTTCGCCGGCATCCTCGCGCATGGTGCGCAGGCCCATCTTGATGGCGTCCTGGTTGGCTCGTGCTTCGCGGCCAAGGTCGACGGTGATTTTCTTGGGCGCCTGCCAGTTGACTCGCCACCAGTTTTCACTGGGCGGCAAGTCGCCGCGTTTGATTCCGCGCGCAATAACCCATCCCCAAACGCGGTTGCAAAAACGGGAAGTAAGAAGGTCTTGGCGTTCCTCGAATCGGCGGGCGGCTTTTTCTAAAATGAACCTTGAGGCGGTTCCTTGCTTGGAGGGTTCCACCACGAACTCGTATGGCACACCAAGACCTAAAGCTACGTCACGAATCAGGTATTCAAGAAAGCCAGTAAATGCTGGAGAGGGCTTGTTGCTGGCAAAGCTCTCGATTGATTCACCAATTTTGAGGCGTGGCACCATGCCGGCTTGAAATGTATCCCATGGCACTGTGCCTGTATCGGCTGCGCCATAACCGTCCTCAATTAGGCTTGTGCCATCATCAGCAATACCGCCCTGAGTGGTGATAGCCATGCCGATGGCGCTATTCATTTTCACGCCAACCTTTTCAAACTCTAAGATATCAATGGCGTCCCTGATGTGGTCAATGGCGTGGGTGAGCGCAGACACTCCGCGCAGTTGCGCAACGCGGTCAGGGTCGTAAACCAGGATGAAATTGTTGGCGCTTATCGAGCGGTAATCATCGCCATCCTTGACCGTGTAGGCAGTAGGGCGGCCAGCGGGTGACACCTTCACGCCGTCATGGCCTTCGCCGTAATACTGCGGCCCCTCGCTCAAGATGTTGTGAGATTCGACAAGTTGAAGCTGGGGAAACGCATCTTGGCGCCCAACCATCAGAAAGCCAATGTCACCGTCAACGTCCATTCGGATGGACGCTAGGCGTTGCATTTGCGCAAAATTAAATTGGCCTGCCACATCGCAAACCTTTGACCACTCGGCAAAATAGTCCTCGTATGCCTTGCTTGCTTCACCTGCTTGGCTCTGAGGCTTGAGCCCAGTGCCTAGTGCATAGCGGCTGACATCGTTGACCGCGCCGCGCACCATGCCGTTGTTTGTATATAGCCAACGCGCAAAACCCATAAGCCGCCGCCTAGCGCCTCGGTTGAGCGTGTTACTTATGTCGCTGACAATGTAAGGCAGGGATGTGCGGAATCGGTTTGATTCAGTGCCGCGATAGTGGCTTGTGATGCTGGCGCGCTTTTTGGGCGCGGTCTCAATGGCGATGGGGCGCCCGTTGTGGTCTACTAGGCCGCTCATCTGCTAAAACGTGCAAAAGTCATGCGCACCGGCTTGGTGCCGGTCACTAGACCCTTTTCGATTAAAATGGGGGTGAGTTGTGCGGCGAGCTCGTCGGTGGGCATGACAAGCTCACGGGTGCCGCTCTGGCTGGCGTTGGAAAAGCTGACTGTAACAGAGCCCGACAATATGGCATCAGCGACCCTCTGTTGTAGGGTCGTTAACCATGAGTCAGACTGAAGTCGGAGAAATCCGCTGATGTCACTTGCCATCTATATATAGGTGGCAAAGTGTCGCACCTAGCCGTCAATCAGCGGTCGAAAATAGCTTGGCAATGGAGGCAGCCACCACTTGCATGAGCTCGCAATCCCATGCGTGGTTGGCTCGGAATGAAATCCAGCGCAAAGTGGTGCGGCCGTGCTTATCTAGCACCTCGCGCTTGCGTTCGCTATCAATCTGCTTGGCGTATTCGTCTGCCATTTCGCCAAGGTCGCAAACTTCCCAAGGGTGGCTTTTGCCGCTTTTTAGCAGTTGCAAAACGTCCTTGGTCGTAGGGTTTGACCATCTGAAGACTGGCGGCGCTGTGCGCCCTGTGGCGCTCACCCGTGTTGGTTTGCTGAACATGCGGCGCACGGTATGCCCATTGATGTTGTGCGCGTAATCTATGACGTCTTCACCTCTCATGCCCATCCAGCCATAGCGCCCACACTCGGCCAGCACTCTGGCGCGCTGGTAGCCGACATCGAGGAAAGTGCGCTGTGGTGCCACGTTGAACTCTTTACGCATGGCCTCGATATCATCAAATGACGTCAGGCGGCGGAAGGTTAGCAAGCGGCTGCCTCCTGTTTTGCTCCATGAGCGGCAGACCGCCCAAAATTCCTCAAGGTAGGCTTGGACGTCGACGGTCAAAAATCGGGTGGCCTCATCTTCCCATTCGGCGCCTGGCTCGTAGTCCTTAACCACCACTTTCTCAATGTCCACATGATTAGTGGCCTTCCATGGCTCGGCCAAGCGTAGGGTCACAAACTCGCGGAGCGGCTGAATATAGCCGGCAGCGGCGTGCTGTTTGGCACGCAAGAAATCAACCACAAGGTCGGCCCATGGCATCACTGAAGGCGGTAATGCCAATTGGTTGAACGAAAACGAGCGCACCCGTGGCGTTGGGTTGCCATTGCTGGCCTTGTAACCGCCGCGACTCATGGCCCTCCAATTTGCCTCGGTGTTATCGTGGGCATGGTCGCAATGGGGGCAAACCATGCGCACGGTTTTGGCCACTTGCTCATAATCCCATAAGCCGTTTGGCTTGGTGGTCTCGTTAGCATCCCACCTCACGACCTCATAAAATGCCGGCGCAAATAGCTCATTGCACCCAAGGCACACCAGGTGCCAATGCTCGCAAGTGCCGGCTTGAAAAGCTGCGTCAAAGTCGCTGCCTTCCTCCTCTGGCGTGCTGGAAAGCCAATGTTTGCGGTTCCAATAGCGGGTGGTTCTGGCCCTAGCGCGCGCCAACATACCAGGCCGCCAGGCGCTCACCTCATCGCCAAATAGCCAGCGAATCGACCACGAGCGCAGAAAGTTGTTGTTTGCGGCGCCTAGTTTGAGCGTGCAGGTGTTAAGAAAAAGCTCGGTGTTGGTCTTGCGGTGGCGGTCGCGTGGGAATTGCTCGCGGATTGGTGCGCAGGATTCCAGCATGGGCATGAGGCGTTCCTTGCTGAAGTCTTTGGCGGCATCTTCATCCTGCATGACCGTCATGGTTGGCCCTGGATGGTTGGCGATTGCCCAAGCGGTGGCCACCTGCATCGAGACAGTTTTGCCAGTTTGGGCGGCACAATTAAGCACTACCTCCTCGATGCTGGGGTCGGCAAATGCGGCCAATGGCTCAATTAGCCAAGGCGTTTCGCTGGCTCTGAATTGGTTGCCATATGGCGATTCGCGGAGGCGCACATGCTCAAGCGCCCAGTCAGGTATGGTGGCGGTGTCCTTCTCGGCAAACGCCACCTTGCAGCAATCTCTAATAATTCGCTGCATATCTGCTCAAGGCGTCCCTTACCTTGGTGTTATATTGGGCAATGATTGGCTGCGCCTCGGTTGGCGTTAGGCCAGCCACAAGCGGCGGCAAC
>Ga0208898_1000570_pt1 | contig 28501 bp, 38 predicted proteins | sample VirMetDEL_Mar_4_FD_184513 | JGI IMG/M metagenome (GOLD analysis project Ga0208898, IMG submission 184513) | Aqueous microbial communities from the Delaware River and Bay under freshwater to marine salinity gradient to study organic matter... | ecosystem: Environmental > Aquatic > Marine >...
TATCGATAATCATAAGAACTTAAGAATATTATTGATACGATTAATGTAAGTATGTTTATCTTTGATAAACTGCATGGCCTCCTTCATGTTAATCTTTTTACCTCTTTCGGCTTCGATCAAGTTGTTGTATAGGGTCTCTGGTGTTCCACCATATACCACATAGTCACCAAAGGCTTCTTTGATGAATGGTGAGTTGGTTCCTTGAATCCTACCATAACTGATGTTCTTCTGAATCCTACAAGGAATATAACCACACTGAAGATGCCAGTCACTCCTGAAGTCAGGACAAATAAAAGAGTCACGAATCAGTTCACGGTTCTCTTCATGACTCACTGACTGTGTGTAGAGTTTAACTTCTCTACCACCTTGTTCTGCACAGTGTGCGAAGTATTGAATCCAGTATGGACCTTGTTCATACATCATACCCACATAGTGGATATACTTTCTATTCAAAGAGAACTCAACATGATCATTCACATCGATCTCATCAGGGAGAAGATTAGTTCCCCATGTTTGATACAGCGTCCTGGTAGTTTCATCCCAGTGACAGAGGTCTTCTACTTTCTCAAAGTGAACTGTATTACGAATACAGTTACCAAGTTTTAGAACGTTCTCAAATGGTACACCTTGTTTTGTAAAGTATTCAGTATCAACATGGTGAGTAATATACTTACAGTCCTTTCTAACAGGCATGTGTGACTTCTGAGAATCCTCTACAAAGAAGACCGTGTCAGAGTAGTCAAGATCCTGTGGTGTATTTGGAACCCACTTTACATCGTATCCAAGACTCTTGAATGCTTTGAAATATGTATCGTGAATATATCCGTGTGTTGAACTATGAAGGGGATAGTGTCCCCAGATGATAATTTTCATAATACAGTTCCTGGAGGAAGATGGTAATGGAAACCAAATGGTATAATACCTCTGGTTTCAGGGACAGGTTTCTCATGTGCAAACCTAGCCGCAACAGTAACAGGAGCAAACTTACAACCTAATACTTCGTATATATGTCTGTTGTGGACACAGATACAACCGTCCTCTGCTGTATTGTTTGCATTCATGTGTTTGTAGAAGTTACCCCAGTTCACATCAAAGTGAACGTATGCATGTTTAGGAACTTCCAAGAGTTTCTTTGAACGGAGAGTAAAACCACCGTTACCAACTCTCTGATGATTACCCCAAGGGTCAATGTATGCACCCTCAGAGTGTTCCCATGGAGCACCAATATAGTCATACTCCAACCACAGAGGATCCCACTTCTCAGGGTTGATAATAAATCCATCACCTTGAATTACAATACAGTGTGAGGTATCTACATGTTTGTGTAGATCAAAGATCATGTAGTGACTATATTCATCAATCGAAGTAATCTTAGGACACTTCTCTACAGTAATACCACACTCTTCAAAGTCAGGACGATCCTGATCTGATACCAGTTTCACAGCACCAAAACGAATACCCTGCATACTTTTTTTGAAAGCATACAGGGTCTGTTTAAAGTTCACACTGGAAACACAGATAAGTGTTACATCAGGTAAATCAATCATCTTCTCGTTTAATATACACAATACGGTTAGAACTATAAGTCTCTTCTACTCTCTGAGTATCATCAAACAAGAAGTTATCAGGGAGAAGAGCCAGTCCCTGTTGATGATCCTCAACACAAGACTGTTTGTCAATATTTCTGACAATGTAACTATACCGTGAATTCTTGATAATGTCACGAAAATAACCAAGTTGTACATCTCTGTTACATTCTGACAGAGAGTTAATTGCAATCACCAGGTCAGTATCATAGAAGTTATGATCAGAACTCTCATGACAGTTGACAGTATTGAATAGACCATCCAGGAAGTCAAACTTACCTAGATACTTTTCTGTCAAGACATTACACTCAGGAAGATCAACCAGGGTGTAACTCTCAAGGTCAAGGAAGTGGTGGAGGATAACTGCCATACCACCATAACCACCACCAATCTCAACCACTTTCTTAATCTTACCCTTCTCAAAAGCTTCAAGAATGTTCAGAACGTTCAGAGCATACTTGAGTGTAGTGGGTGAGAACATACCGATCTCACTATCAGAGTAAAGATCAGGGTTACCATACTGATCATTGGTTCTGAATACTTCCAAATTATTGAAGAACTGATCACTCAGATCATGATCTCTGATTGCACCAAGAAAGTAATTGAACACATCCAGTCCACCACCCTCAAGGATCTTTCTATAACCACTATCCTTTCTGAAGTTATCAATATCTACTTCCAGACATGCAGCTGCATATGCCTTTGCATTTTCTTCTTTGATGGACCAACCAAAGTCCTTACTGAGTAATTCTGTCATGAGTATAACCTGTTAGTTTTCTTGTACTGTTCAAACTCTTCTTTACATTCTGCACCATTGTAGATATCACCTTGTCTGTCCATCCAGAACCAATCATCAACAATGGCTTCAGAAGGTCTCCACCATCCATCAGATGCATTCCAATCGAACCAATACTTAGGAGCAATGACATTTTCTGCATTCTTATTAGTCCACACAGGCCAGAACCCAAAGGTGGATGAACTTAGAATGACATTCTCAGCTTGGTTGAGAATAGAATAATCGATACCAATAGGACCACCAGGGTACTTATACCATCCAATACTACCTTGATATGGATCTTTCTCGTCTGAGATTGCTGAACCGATTACTTCAGCATCAGGAATATATTTCTTAGCATTGGTAGGATCATCAGTTACCACATAGAACTTTAGATTACCATTGTTAGTCACGCTTCTCATATTATCCATTGCCTTCTCATAATAAGAAGGTGGAAGTGCAGAGTTACCAGTCAGGTAATCACCACCACGGAACTGAATAACACAGGATTCCTGGTCAGTATATTGTGGGAAACTCAGTGACTCATCATAAGACAACCAGTCACAAATCCGTTCACGATGTTCATCAATGTATGACATCCTTTGCATCGTACCTTCAATCTTAGTCCCATCAGGAACATTCAGAAGGTTAGGGTCAGGAAGGCCCACGTTACCCTTGGTGATAGGGTGTTGTATGAAGTGTTCTTTATAGTAGTTTGTGATACCTTCTGGGAGGGTCTCAGGTGGTCCTCCCTCAGGACCAGAACCACCAATTACCTCTTCACCAAAGTCAATAGGCATAAAGGCTTGACCTTTCCACCTATCCTTACCCATAATCCCATACTTGTATCCAAGTCGTTCTGCAATCAGTCTAGTAACAACATAATGCCAAATCTGGTTTCCAATACCAGACCCATAATAAATTTCAGAAATGATCATGCAATGAACTCCTTGTATCGGTCTGGGTTATTTACAATCTCATCAGGGAGATCATCATCAAGAGGGACAATACGGGTTCCCATCCAAGTCCTACCAAGAATATCCTGGTTACCTGAGATATTAGAACCAAGAGCGTTCTTCACACCATCATGATTGTGTTCTTGGTGACCATAACCATTCAGTTTCTGTTTAATCTTATCTTCTCCACCAAGGAAACTGAAGTGCCAACCACCATCTTCAATCAAGAACTCTCCCTCATGAGGAAGGTTACGACAATCATTGAAACCACCAAACTCTTTCAGATATTTGAAGGTACAGAACTGTGGACCTCTCCAATCATCAACATCCTTACCATTATCAGTCTGGAGTCTGTTGACATGACACATGTAGAACTTCTGAATACAAGTGTACATGTGACCATCCTTCACAATGTTCTTGACTTCTTTCAAGAACTCAGGATTAGGGATCTCATCAAGGTCACTCTGAATAATAATATCTTCATCAGAAGCAACTTCTAGTGGTGATTCGATCAGACAATCTCTACCATACATTGAACGATGCCAACGTTCGGGGAGACCTCTTGTAGTAGGTCTTGCAGGATGTGCCTTATCCCTGTTAGTATGATACTCCTGTTGGAATGTAGTGAAATCTAGATCACGTTCTCTGGTATCAATAACACGATGAATAATCTTATCCATGAAAGGAGTAAGACGTTCTTTGTATTTCTCAAACTGCATCTCACGTTCAATACCTGTGTAGGTAGTTGCGTTCTCATTAATACAGATGAGGTCAACATGAGGATATACAATCCTCAGTCTCATCTCTAGAAGTTCAATGGGTTCATGAGAAAAGTTGAATACATCAATTAGTTTCATAACTCATCTCCAGTTCAATCGTTCTATCTGCTACGTTTCCTTCGTTCCAGTATTGTGAGATCAATACATTCCTATCTGAAAATGTAGATTTCCAATCAACACTAGTAGGTCTCTTAATACTCTTGGTAAACTTCTTCAAGGTTACAAATGTCATACCATAACTCTCAGGATAACACTCAACCTTGATATTGTCATCCTCATAGTCTTCCAGAGTATCAAGACCAAAGAATTCACAAATGGCTTCATCAACACGTTCCCAAGAACGACCATTGATAACTGCATTCTGTCCTACTTCCCAATGTGAATCATGGAACACAACTGTTGCACCTTTCTTCATACGGGGAACCCAGTAGAACAGTTCACACAGAACTTGTTGTTTTACATGAAGTGAATCGATGAACAGAACACTGATACCATTCAGGTCTTCCAGTTCAGCATACTTACCAATGGTAGAACTATCACCAGTCAGTTGATAGTAGTCTGCCTCACTGATCATTCCATGATCAAGGTTGTCCCAAGACACATCAACTCCATAAACCTTATTACCATTCTCCTTAGAGTTGATACCCATGATACCTGATGACATGCCACTACGGACACCAATGTCAACAAAGACACTGTCTTTTTTTGTAGAGATCAGTTCATTAAGACGAACTGCATTCTGACCAAGATCAGACGCCGTTGCCTGTGTGATAATTTGTTTACTATTCATAATTTTTCTTCATCTCATTGAATACTTTTGCAATACCTACATCAATAGTGGTCTTAGGTAACCACCATCCAAAGATATAATTATTGGCAACATTTCTTTTGTCAAGTTGAACTGTATCCTTTGCAAGACCAGCAGTAATTTTAATTGGTCTATCAATTTTATTAAACTGACCTTGAATAATATCTGCAACTTCTCTAATAGAATTAGAATGAAATGATGTGATGTGAAGTGGATCTTCTGGTTTGAAGTCTGTATATCTTTCCATTACTGTTTCCAGTGCTTCGCAACAGTCTTCCGCATAAAGGAACTGACGTTCTTCTGTACCATCGGTCAACATCTCAAAGTCACCTTCTTCAAATCCTTTGCGGATGAAATCAGTAATGACATGTGCCTTCTCCATGTCTGTCTCAATACCATAAACATTCCAGAATTTTACAAGAAGTCCATTCAATGTCTTGGTATACATCTCACCAACTCTCTTCATCACACCATAAGGAGAGTGACTCATGTTACTCATCTGTGATGATGCAAACACAAATCTCTTTTTATACTTCTCCAAAAGACCAAATACACTGACCATCATTCTGGCGTTGTTGTCAATGAACTTGAAGGTATGTTGATACTTCTTGAGATACCTAGAACCACCAACATCAAAGGCAAGAAAGAATACAAAGTCCGATTCCTTGATCAGATGTTCTAATGCAAGATTAGGAATCTTTGTAAGGTCTTGATCTTTTGTATTAGTAATATCGTATTCAAAGATCTCATGACCTTTACCACGAAGGTATTCAGTCAGATAGGCTCCAATCTGACCACTAGAGCCAAGAATAGTAATTTTCATTTGTTCTCAATTTGGTTACAAATCCATTCGTATGTCTTACGGATACCCTCTTCCAGGGTCTGAGAATAATCCCATCCAAGTTTCTCACGAATTAGATCATTGTTAGAATTGCGACCACGAACACCCAGAGGTCCATCGATGTGAATCTTTTGAACTTCTTTGTCAGCAACCTTTGCAGTAGTTTCTACCAATTGATTGATAGTAACCATCTCTTCCGAACCAATATTAACGGGTCCGATGAAGTCACTATCCATCAACCGTCTAGTTGCTTCAATGCATTCGTCAATGAACAGGAAGGAACGAGTCTGTAAGCCATCTCCCCACACTTCGATTGCTCCACCTTGCTGCGGGAGGTAAGCGACTTTACGGCAGATTGCAGCTGGTGCTTTCTCTCTTCCACCGTCCCAGGTCCCCTCAGGACCAAAGATGTTGTGATACCTAGCAATCCGTACAGGAATACCGTAATTACGATGATATGCAAAGTAAAGTCTCTCGGAGAAAAGTTTTTCCCATCCATATTCTGAATCAGGGTTTGCTGGATATGCGGATTCTTCACGGCAGTCAGGATTATCGGGATCAAGTTGGTTATGTTCTGGGTACATACAAGCAGAACCAGAATAGAAAATCTTAGTTCTGTTACCTACAGTTTCATTAAACTTGCGTTGCTCATCAAGAACATTCAAGTTGATAGTGACCGAGTTGTGCATAATGTCTGCATCGTTCTCTCCAGTGAAAACGAAACCTGCACCACCCATATCAGCAGCGAACTGATAAATTTCATCAAAGGGTTCTAGAAACTTGTCTACGATTTGTGCGTAGAAGTTACCTGTTTCGCCACCGTAACGAATACAACGGTGAACAAAGTTTACATCACGAAGGTCACCAGTGATAAACTCATTTGCTTCTGTAGGAGAGAACTCAGTATCTTTGATATCAACTCCACGCACCCAGTAACCTTCAGAACGAAGTCTCTTTACCATATGACTTCCAATAAAACCACCAGCACCAAGTACTAGTGCTGTCTTCTTATATTCACTCATAAAAAATCAATGTTTACTAATGTGTATTATATCAGATTTTGATTCTTCTGACACCATCAGAATCTTTAGAACAATGCTCAGTAATTGCAGGAATATTGTTCAGTTTTTCAACAAGAGCTGCAACATCTCCACCACCAGATGTAGGTGCCTCAAACTTTGCTACCAATTCTGCAACTGTCTTTTCCAATGCTTGAAGTCTACCTTCTACTTCCACATCATACTTTGACATGGATGCTCCACTTGCAGATTTTGATGCCGTACCTTTGTATGCCATTTTATCAAAGAGTAATTACTGACCTATTTAGTAAACTCTACACATTTCATCTAGACCCTGAGTAATCAAAAGTTTGGAAGTAAAATCATGTGATTTGAGTTTATCAACGTTTAAAGTCATATTTTTTATTTGTAAAAATTCTTGATCTTTTGGAAAAGGAACATCAAGAATTTTACTTTGACTACCTACTTTCTCTTTACAATAGTCAATAATCTCTCTAAATGAATGTGAGATACCTGTACCAATGTTATAGATTTCATTGGTGTTACTTGACTCCATTAGAGCATTCATTGAAGCACATACATCATCCACATACATGTAGTCTTTAAGATAATATCCACCTTCATATAATTTGATAGGTTCGTCATTCTTGAGACAACGAATCATATACCCAAGAACATTCTTTCCTGGTGTAATGGTAGGATCCAATCCATACACATTACCAATCCTAAAGATACGATACTCAATACCAAAAGTCTTACAGTAAGAAATTACCAGTGATTCTGCACATCTCTTGGTGATCGAATAAAATCCTGTAGGATTACATGGATCATGTTCTTCTGCATCAATCACATTATTACCATAAACAAAACAAGAACTGACAAAGTTGAATACAGTCCCAGGTTTACAATTAGGTAGAACCTCCATCAAGTGACTTAAGTTTGTATCAATATCAAGGTGAACATCCTTGAATACATTCTGATTAGTTGTTGTGCTAATGAGATATAGTACATCAGAAGACTCTGGAAATACCTGATTTCTTGGAATAAAATATTGATTTGGATATAGTTTACAATAAGTTCTTCCAATATATCCTGTTGATCCAAAGACAGAAAGATTATTCATACAAACTTCTCACAGTCTTGAAAGGTTTTTCCATCACGATCTTTATCAGAGAGAATGGGATCTCCATTCAGATTCCAATTAATATCAAGATCATTCCAGAGAAGAGTTCTTTCATATTCAGGATAATAGAAATCACTTGTCTTATATGTTACATGTGCTTTCTCACTTCTAGTATAGAATCCATGAGCAAATCCAGGTGGAACCCAAAGTTGAACCTCAGGACGATTTAACTCAATACCATACCACTGTCCAAAGGTCTCAGAAGACTCTCTGAGATCAACAATGACATCATAGATTGTTCCTCTAATACACTTCACTAGTTTACCTTGTGGGTTCTTTATTTGATAGTGTAACCCTCTTAGAACTCCTTGATACGACATAGAATGATTGTCTTGAACAAAATCATAATCAAGACCAAATTTCTCTTCATTGTAGGACTCAATAAAAAATCCTCTATCATCAATGTATTTGTCTACCTCAATGAGGAGAGCATCTTTCAAACCAGTTTCAATAATTTTCATACCATTTAATAGTCTCTAAAAGGGCTTCATCAAAATCAAACCTTGACTTCCATCCTAACTCATCTTCAATTTTTTGACAATCAATAGAGTATCTAAAGTCATGACCAGGACGATCTTTTACAAATTCAATATCAGAATAATCCTTATTCATCAATTTAAAAATCTTACTTACAACAGTGAGATTGTTTAGTTCAGTTCCTCCACCAATATTATACTTCTCTCCTATTTTACCATTCTTCCAGACTTCAATGAGTGCCTCACAATGGTCCTGAACATACAACCAATCTCTAATCTGTTCTCCCTTACCATACACAGGAACCTTCTTACCTTGTAAAAGATTACATATAGTCTTAGGAATTAACTTGTCATTACTTTGTCTTGGTCCAAAGTTATTTGAACAATTGGTGATAACGGCAGGAAGATTATGTGTATTTACATATGACATGACAAAATGATCACTGGCAGCCTTAGATGCGGAATATGGATTTTGTGGTGCATATGGAGTCTCTTCTGTGAAAGGAGGATCATCTTCACCCAATGCACCATACACCTCATCAGTTGAAACATGAATAAACTTCTTCACATTATTCTCAAGTGATGCATTCATCAGATTAACAGTACCCTTGATATTAGTATCGATAAAGGGTAAACAATTACTGATAGAATTGTCTACATGACTTTCAGCTGCAAGGTGTAAAACATATTCTGGTTTATGTTTATGAAAGATCTCATCAATGACATAACCATCAGAAATATCAACTGGATATAAATTGATAAACTCAGGAACATTTTTTGGATTAGATATTTCAGTGAGATAATCAATCACAATAATCTCACTATCATATAGATCAATGAGATTATGAAGTAAATTACTACCTATAAATCCTGCTGCTCCAGTAATAAGTAAGGTCATTTTTGATGATATTTTTCTAAAAGTTCAGGGGAGTATTGTTGAATAGATGATTCACTTTCTTTGGTTTCTCTCTTCACCTTCTCAAGTTCATACACTCTATTACGAAGTTCAGTGGAAGAGTATTGATGTTCACGTTTATGGAAGTGTAACTCAATACCATTATCAATACAATATTGTTTTCCAGTGAAGTCTCTATCCTTATACTCTTCACTCAGGAATCTAATATTAATTAATTGTGTCTTGATCATGTTCAGAAGATCTGCTTCTGTTTCATATACAAGGATTTCATCCACATACTTACATCCCTGTACTTGAACATACCTTTCATACACTGACTGTGTTGGTTTGTTCTTAATACCAGGACGATCAATAGTTGGGTCAACCTGAAGTGCAACAATCAGATAATCACACAATTGTTTTTCCATCTTCAACATTGTAACATGTCCAGCATGAAACAAATCAAATGAACTACAATTAAATCCTACTTTCATTTTAGAATATCTTTTCTTATATTATACAAAAAAAGGAGGGTTTATACAACCCTCCTTAACTTTCATTTGGGAATATATATGGGAAGGAGAGACACTCTCATAGGAGTAACTCTCTCAATACCTTATAGGGGTTCTTTATACCAACCAGGATAGTTTGTATTAGATATTCTGGAATGAACACCTTTCTTTGTAAGGTTATACCTCTTTCCAACCTCTTCCAGTTGGTTATGGAGGTATGTATTACCTTCAATATAATATTTGTATTGGGGTTTTCCAAAGAAACTGGTATTGATAGTCCTCCTACCTTTACTCCACATATCTTTCATATTATCACTATTGGTTCCTACAAATAGGTTTTCCAGATAGTTTATCTCTGGATAGGATAGGGTTTCATCCTTATGGAGAATGAATAACCCTTTCTTATATTCTGGAAGGAAGTTTCTTCCTACCAACAAATGTATTCTATGTTGTTTTCCATCAAGGTAACAATGGTAATAATATCTTTTGTGTTGGGGGAGTTTGTTCCTCCTTGTATCTTTATATGTTTTTTGGAGAACAGGGTTCAACCATTTTTTCTTCTTGGAGTTATATACTCTACCTCTGGTAGTAATGAAGTAACCAGAATGTCCTGGTATTTCTTTACACTCCTCTCCATCTTCCAGGTATTGAATGAAGTCATACTTACTCATTCTCCTTCCTCCATAAGAGGATAGAAGTATTCCAGAAGACATTCTATCTTCTCTTCTGTTTCATACTTCTCTTTCATTTCTTCATAATAACATTCCAGTTGATATTCCAACAAAGTATCAACCATCTCCTCCTCTTGTTGTAGGAGAAGATATTCCTTTATTCTTGACATACAATAACTCCATAGGTTTTCTTATAAGTTTGGGAGAACTTATAGAGTTATTATAGAGTATTCTTTAGATATAGTCAAGTAATAATATCTTAATAATATCCTTTTCATCCTCAACAAACCTATCCTACTTATGGAAAGGTTTGTTGTAAAGAGTAGAAATACCTATTGTTGGAGGAGGGAGAGAAATAGAGAAGTTTATGGAGTATCTGTTCTCCCAAACTTACTTACCAAACCCCTCTCTATCCCTCTCCTACCTCTCTGGATAAGTTTATAGACATTCCAGGTCTTATACCCACTTGTTCTTTAACTGGAAACAAGAAACCAGGCGGGAGTGTTACCTCCATCCGCACCACTTACTCTTAGGAAAAGTAAGAAACCCGAGGGGTCTTAACCCATCCCGACCAGTTCTGTTAAAGTCCGTCCGTGACTTTTCTCCATCATGGGTATAAGGGGATTGACTCCACCAGGGCTAGTTTATTGACATACCGAGTCTTTAATATAACAAGGAACTCTTGCTGGATCAAGCCAGAGAGTATAATCAAAATCCTCCATAGCAGTCAGAAGTTGCATCTGATTGTCAAGGAGATACATATCCTTGTAGCGTTTGGTCCAACTATCAGCTTTTTGAATTCGATAGTCAGGGAACCCATTCTCTAGGGTTCCACACTCAATGTATCTATAAGGAAATCGTTCCAGTAGAACGTTCATAATCAAGCGACTTCAACGGTTTCAAGATCTTCAGCAATACAGTCGATGAGGATATCATAGTCATCCAGAGGATCACCAGAAAACACTACACCACTGTTTTCATAAAACTTACGGACCTTTTTGAAAAGTTTCGGATTCTTTACATCCAGGAAGAAATCTCCGTTTGCTGCACCACGAAGGGTTTGAAGATCTTTTTTGAACTTAGAAGTGATAGTCATTGTCTTGTTTGTTGACCTTAGTATTATAAGGGGTTTGACCTTGTGAGTCAAGAGGACAGTAGTTAAACTGTCCAATGCTGGTTACTGGAGTCGAACCAGTTTCTGTCCTGTTATGAGCAGGGTGCAATTACCGAAGTGCTAAACCAGCGATGGGAATGCCGAGAATTGAACTCGGTTCACACGCTTATAAGGCATGGGCTTTAACCAATAAGCAACACTCCCTAATATGTCAGAAGTTCTTTCATCTTGGTTATGTACTCATATGAAAACTCATTCATATCCTCAGTAGAAGAGTCCATGGTTAGAGATATATTGAAGTCTCTAGGGTCCTTACCCTCTTCTTTTGCTTCCTCCTCTTTAACAAACACATCATAGAATGCTTTGTAGTGTCTTGAGAAAATAGATACATCTAAGTTTGAAACAAACTCTCTCCTCAATTCTATATCATGTTTTGGTATCAAGTAATAGTCTTTAGAAAACCATACCATATGTTCTGTTGTCACATAAGCAATCTTTTTCAACATTTCTATAGATGGTTTCATACCTTTGAAATTGATATTTGATCCATAGAAAAGAATGTTCTCCATAAAGACAGCATTATATTCTGCCATTTGATTATCTTCATTGAGATAATCCCATTCATATCCACCATTGAATCCACACAAGAAATGTGCAACATCATGAGCAGGATTTGTTGGTGGTCTGTTAAGGTTTTCTCTCTTGTCTACCTCACCATCATCATAAGTAATTTCAGTGGAAGTTTTACCATGATCCCACGACCAATTTACTTTTGAAATCTTTTTCATTGGTGTTTTTGTGGAGTAAGTTTGTTGTGATTCCATTCACCTAATATAACACAATTTGAACCACATACCATTTCAACTAGACCACTTTTGTATTCGTCCACTGTAACAACATAAAACAGTGACTCATAGACACCTTCTTGTTGAAGTTTTGCTATTCGATGACATCCATCTTCCAAAAGATATCCAGTATCATATTTGATAAGAATACCTGGATAAGAAGTGTCTACTTCGTCTACTAGTTTTTGTTTGATTGCCTTTGGGTAACATATTTTAGAATGTTTAATCAGAGTTGGTTTTCTGTCGTCCGTAACTCTCTTATAGGACTTGTTCTTACGACGCATCGTTATTCAGTTCAACATACATTTTATAGAGTTCATCATCCACTGGTATCATTACTGCTCTTTCACCGTTATTATTTTCTATACCTATAGTCTCTCCACCTTCTACTCTTTCGATAAGGGTTTCCCAGTTCTTTTGCCAATATTCCACGGAGTAAAATTCCATAGTTAGAGTATGTATATAAGTCGGAATGACACGATTCGAACGTGCGACCACTGCTTCCCAAAAGCAGTGCTCTACCAAACTGAGCTACATTCCGTGGCGGAAGGTGGGAGAGTCGAACTCCCAAGGGCTTTAACACCTCAACGCTTTTCAAGAGCGGTTCCGTCACCTATCGGATTGACCTTCCAAATAATCCTTCTCTGATTGATAAGGATGTTTTTGTCCACTCCAGAGTTGATAACCTTCTATCACATCTGGAATCAACCATTGATCTACTCTGTAACAATATTCCCAATTAGTTGGTTGAATACAATTCACAACAACTACCTGAAAGAAGGCAGTCACATAATTCAATACAGTGTACATCAACGAACCTCAAAGTCTAATTTGCGGACCTTTCGATTTTTTCTCTCCTCTTGATACATTAAATCTTGAGAAGAAAGAACACTTTTTTGTTTAGTGTTCTTTTTAGAGTTTAACATAATGACCTTGTTTAAGTCAACCGCTGAAACATTATCACCTGTAACTGTCATCATGTTTGGACATCCACAACACTGAGTTTTGTTAGTGCTGGAGATCTCCTTGTTGCATTGTTTGCATCTTACAATTAACATAGTTCTGTAGTCTCTTAATCATTTACTATCAATCCTTAATATAATTGTTTTTCCGAAGCCATTTTTCTGTGAGGGGTGTTGGTGGATAAACTTTCCACATCTCACCATTAGCACATGCCTGAAGTGCTTTCATTGTCATACCTTCAGTAAGTCCAGCCCATTTTGCTTCCGCTTCCCAAGGTACAGCAGATGATGGATAAGATTTTTCAACCATGTCCCTCCAAACTTGAGGAACATCCTCTTCAGGTTTGATAATAGCAATCAAACTATTCTTAATAGTTCCTGCCATACAATCCTGTGCAGCGTGCCATCCTTCATGTCTCATCACAGTCATAAGTGTAGATGGACGACCCATATATGCTTTGTTCAAGAAAAAGTTATTACCTACAGTATGATAGACACCACGATGTCCTACTGGAAAATACTTTTGATCTGCTAGAAACACCTTAACTCCGATTTGATTAAGGGAAGTAAGCATGTTGTTGAACTCCGCAGCAACAGGAGTATAAGACTCAGTATTGGGATACTGACTAGAAATATCCAAAAGACTAAAGACTTCTTCGACTCCATCGGTGCATTCCCTAAGTAACATACACCCCATGGAATCCATAGTATTATAACCCTTGGTGATTTTAGAGTTATCAGCTAATGCTGGTCCAGATAATACTAATGTCGAGAGAAATGATATAATAAACTTTTTCATATTAACAAGTACCAATTAATGCAATAATGTATCCTTATCAGGTATTTATAGGAATGCTCGAAGAGGGATTCGAACCCCCGACCAATTGCGTGTAAAGCAACTGCGCTACCACTGCGCTATTCGAGCAGACTCCTCCACCTGGGCTCGAACCAGGGACATCAAAGTTAACAGCTTCGTGCTCTACCAACTGAGCTATAGAGGATTATCTTTTTGTTCCTTCTTGAGTTTAAAGTAGAGTTTATAATATCTCTTCTTCATATCATCAAGAATCTGGTTATCTTCCATAAAACCAAGTCTTTTAGTGTGTGCGTAACACCCCTCAAGTTCTCCAATGAGTAAAAGGATATCAACTGGTTTCATGGATATTTAGGAGAAAAAATTATCTCCAAGCGGAATAGGGGATTCGAACCCCTGACATTCAGCTTGGAAGGCTGACGTTCTACCACTGAACTAATTCCGCGAGGAGCCCTCGACTGGATTTGAACCAGCAATCTTTGCTTTACAAAAGCACTGCATCACCGTTATGCTACAAGGGCTTGTTTTATAGTAACTAAGTTACCAACACCCCAGGAGAGATTTGAACTCCCGGCCAACGCATTAGAAGTGCGATGCTCTATCCAGGCTGAGCTACTGGGGCAAGTTGTCAAATTCCCAACTGAACCTCCAACCAATATTATATATCAAGTCAGAGGTTCTGTCGAACCCTGGTTCCTATCGCCGCTGACCCTGAACCAGGAAGGGGATCACCGCAGTGGTCTCTCAACCACCTCTATAATATAACTGGTGTTGGTTGGATTGTCAACCCCTGAACTGACCGTAACCAGTTCCTGATTGCCAACGTACTGAACTTGAACCTTCTTGGAAGTTTTCAGAACCTCCCTGAGTCTCTTTGACAGTGTTCCAGTTCTTAGTTGCCAGTTCATACATCTCTTGATGAATGTTTTCTGACTCCTTAGAGAGATTGGTTTGTCTCTCAACTTCTTTATTATGATCGATTTGTTTTTGAATGTCAAGTCCTTTCTGAGTCTTGATTGAAGAACCAAACCAAGGATCATCAGGAAGGATGTGGGGTGCAGGAATTGACCTATAAGGTTTCTTAATTACATTCTTAATCTTATTGGATATCTTAAGTACCTTAGTATCTTTTTTTACTGATATCAGTTTTTTAAGTATAGATTTAATTTTTTGGATCATGCAAATACCATCTTTTTAGTGTAATCGTATGCATATTGTTGACGATACCCTTTGATACCCCACCCTAACCAGTAGTAAGCAGGAACCATATACTGAGTGACTGTCTTACCAGGACCCTCAAACTCAGGAAGATAACGTTGGAATACAGATTCGTTGATCATGTATGCCGTTTGTCCCTCTAGTGAGGAAGGATCGTAACCATATTTAGTAGCAAACTTACCAAGGTTATTGTATCGTCCTATAGTGGTCCACTGAATAAGACCATAACCCCCACTATGGCAAGCGTTGTAAGGAACTCTAGCCCCTCCCTCACATATGTTGGGAATAAAGTTGCTTTCTGATTTAATGTTTCCCATGATCGTAGCAAGAGCATTGCGATCTGAGATTCTGGTTTTCTCTTGGAGTTGTTGTAAGACATACTTCTCGTTTGGTGAGCAGGTGGGGCAAGTCCAAGTCTTGTTGTCCACCTCAAGAGTGATTGCCTTGTCTTCGTTGACACTAACATCAACAGTAGGTGGGTTCTCAATTTCACTGATACTTGGATAAGCACAAGCAGCAGGGATAGATGTAATTAAAGCAAGTGAGAGAAATTTAGTAAACATTAAATTAATAGAAATCAACATCCGTCTCAAGGGTTTGACCCCTCACACGGCTCAAAGTAATTCTTACGGTAATACCGAACGAGAATGTTTGAATTGTAGTACAGGGGAACATCTTCTGTCAAGACCTTTGTCAGAACAATGTAAATAGGTTTATAGTTTATGGTAGAAAATATTTTTCATGTCTTGGAAATATAACGAAGAAAACTTTACTGAAGTGCCCAAAGGTATGGAAGGATTTGTTTACCTCATAACAAATTTAACAAATGATAAAAAATATGTTGGTAAGAAATCTTTTTGGACAAGAAGAAAAGATAAAAAGACTGGTAGAAGAAAAACGAAAGAGAGTGATTGGAAAAAATATTTTGGATCTTGTGATGAATTAAATGAAGATGTAAAACTTCTTGGTGAGGATAAATTTTTAAGAGAAATACTTTATTTGTGTCCTCACAAAAAATCAATGTCTTATTACGAAACTATGGAACAATTCAAAAGAGATGTTCTAATGACCGATGGTTATTATAATACAAACATTGAAGGAAGATTTTTTGTGAGTGAAAGAACTAGAATTTACGAAGTGGTTATGAGAAACGATAAGTTTTGCGATATGATAAGTGAGAAGATGAAAGATAAATCACATAATTCAATGCATAAAAAAATGAAGAATTAATCTTCATTGTCAACTAATTCCATGGTATTTGATGGTTCCTCATGGAACCACCAATCAGTCTCACGTTTGGCTTGTGCTTTTTTAGAGTTGAAAACCCGAGAAAGTATCTTTCTTAACATCTTGTTTGATTCCTCCAATTAGGTAACTTTCAACCTCTGTTTCTTGTGGAGCAACTTGAAGACCCTTAGAAGAAATCCAATGTTGTGTCCAGGGGAGAGGATTATTCTTGGCAGCTACATCATAGACTGGTTTGAGACCAATCGCTTTCATACGACGATTGGCAATCCATTCAACATACTTCTGAAGAAGTACATCATTCAGACCAATCATAGATCCATCCTTGAATAGATAGTCGGCCCACTTCTTCTCTTCGTTGACAGCACGGTCAAACATTGCATAGACCCACTCTTCTTCTTCTTTAGCAATCTGTTTCATGTCAGGATCATCACCCTGTGACCACTTGTTCAGAATATTCTGAGTGATAGCAAGATGTTGATTTTCATCTCTTGCAATCAGTGAGATGATTTTGGAAGATCCCTCCATGAGTTTAAGTTCACCAAAGGCGAAACTACAAGCAAAACTAACGTAGAAGCGAATACCCTCAAGAATGTTAACGTTTGCAACTGCTCTGTAGAGTTTACGTTTGACATCTTTGATTTGGTCCTGTGAAGTGTATGTATCACGAAAATCTTCCTGCCACATACTACCATTACCCCATGTTTGAGCACTTTCGATAAATGCATCATAGGACTCCGTCACACTTGAAGCCCTTTCAAGAATACGATTGTCTGTAATGATATGATCAAAGATATCACTAGGATCAGGATATACGTTCTTGATAATATATGTATAGGAACGACTGTGAATCATCTCCATAAATCCCCAGACTTCCATACACGCTTCCAGTTCAGGAAGTGAACAGTAAGGAATGAAAGCCATACCAGGACCACGACCTTGAACAGAGTCCAACATAATCTGATACTTTAAGTTAGAAGTATAGATATGTTTCTGTTCAGGACGAAGTGTTTGATAGTCCGCTCTATCTTTTTGTAGAGAAACCTCTTCTGGTCTCCAGAAATAGCCCAGTTGTTGAGTAGTCAGTTTCTCAAAGACTGGGTACTTATATGAGTCGTATCTTTGTATTCCTAGGGGTTTACCAAAAAACATTGGTTGTTTCTTGGTATTAACTTGTTCTGTGTTGAAGACCGTCATCCCCTTGACGGTCTGTTTGTTATTGTTATTTTCTTTACTTGCTACGAAATCGTACTGCATTTACACCTCTGTTCTAGATTTTACAGCTTTCACAATCATCCTCTTCAGACTCCATAATATCATTTAGGAGATTTGAAAGTTCAGAGTTTTCCTCTGGAGCTTCATCCGTCTTGATATCATATGTATTCTGATAGTAACTAGTCTTCCATCCCAACTTGTATGTTGTCAAGAAGTCTTGTGCCATTACAGAAACTGGAACCTCATTGTCAGGGTAGTTCTCAGGGTTGTAAGACCAGTTACCAGAGATGGCTTGGTCAAAGAACTTCTGCATCACAGCCACAACATTAATATAACCACGATTAGAAGACATATTCCACAGAAGTGTGTAATTATTTTTAAGAGATCCATACTGAGGGACAATCTGTTTAAGCGGTCCCTTTTTGCTCTTCTTAATGGACAGATAGTCTCTAGGTGGTTCGATTCCATTTGTTGCGTTTGACACAACGGAACTGCTCTCTGAAGGCATCTGAGCGGACAATGTTGAGTGCCGTAGTCCATGGGTGGATATAGAAGATCGTAGAGACTCCCAATCATGTTGTAAGGTTTGTGACGAAATCTTATCGACATCTTTCTTATAAGTGTCGATAGGTAAAATACCATCCGCGTACTTTGTCCTACCAAAATATTCACAATGTCCTTTCTCTTTGGCAAGTTCATTTGAAGACTTTAGAAGGTAGTATTGAAAAGATTCTGTAAGACCGTGTACTGCATCCCATGCCTCCTGACTATCATAGTTATAACCCAACTTAGCCAGATAGTGTGCAAGACCAATAAACCCTACTCCAAGGGATCTACGGGCCTTTGTAGCAATGTCTGCGGCTCTTACAGGATACTCTTGATAATCAATCAACTCTTCCAGTCCACGGACTGCAAGATCACAAAGGTCTTCCAGTTCATCGTCAGACCTAACCTTTCCCACATTGATTGCAGAAAGAATACACAATGCAATCTCACCAAACTCATCATCAATATGATTAATAGGATATGTAGGAAGAGTGATCTCTTGACATAGATTACTCATCTCAACCTTGTCCTTGAAAGAGGAGTGACTGTTACAGTGGTCGATATTCATGATATACAGACGACCAGTCTCTGCCCTCTCTTTCAGAAGATCTAGAATAAGATCTTGAGCCCCAACCGTTTTTCTAGGAATAGACTGATCTCGTTCGTAACCCACATATAATTCATCAAAACGATCAGTGCCAAAAGCATCATACAGACCTGGAACGTCGTGTGGAGAGAAGAGAGTAATTTCTTCATCCTTAATGAACCTCTCGTAGAAGAGTTTACTAATCTGAATTGAGTAATCAAGTTTCCTTACCCTATTATCTTCAGTACCTTTGTTGTTCTTCAGAACAATGATATCTTCTATTTCTTGGTGCCAGATAGGAAAGTGGACAGTAGCTGACCCACCTCGGATCCCGTTTTGTGTACAGCATCGGACAGTTGATTCAAACTTTTTGAGGAAGGGGACCACACCTGTGTGTTGAACCTCTCCGCCTCTGATCTTACTGTTGATGCCACGGATCCTACCCGCGTTGATACCGATGCCCGCCCTTTGTGCAACGTATCTGCCAATAGCCATATCAGAGCTAAAGATAGAATCGAGGGAGTCATCAACATCAACAAGAACACAGCTAGCAAATTGTCGAAGTGGAGTTCTAACCCCCGCCATGATAGGTGTGGGAATGTTGAGTCTGTGTTTGGAGATTGCGTTGTAGTATCTTTTGACATAGTCAAGACGGGTCTCCTTTGGGTAGTCTTGGAAGATCGTAAGAGCAATCATGATATACATGAACTGAGGAGTCTCAAACACATCCCCAGTACTACGATCCTGAACAAGATACTTATCCACCACCTGGCGAAGACCAGCATAAGTGAACAACATATCACGATCGTGATAGATAAAACTATTTACCTTCTCAATCTCCTCCAGACTATATTTCTCAAAAATCTGTTTATCATAGTGACCATTGTATGCACACTTCTCAATGTGTTCTTTCAGATTAGGTGCAGTACCCTTCTTGTTCTTGAAGACTTGTTTACGAAGAGTGAACAGAAGGAGACGTGCAGCAACAAACTGATAGTTTGGATGATCCAAATCAATCAGATCACTGGCACTACGAATCAGAATATCCTGAATCTCATCTGTAGTAATACCATCATAAAACTGAATACCAGAGGTCATCTCGACCTGAGAGGCTGACACTCCAGCAAGATCTTTACATGCCTCATCGACCATAAGATGCATCTTATCAAGATCTAGTTTCTCTACTTCACCACTTCTTTTCTTAACTTTGATACCGTTACTCATACTTTCTTCCAGACTGTAAACTTAAGTTTTGCTTCTAATCCTTGGTAGGTGTTCGATTCTACCACATTCTTCACATTATGACCACTGAGGATCATGTCATTGATATCCTTTTCCCTGATGTTGGAGGGCCAGATGACTATGGAGTTACCACTGTCGATTTGATTTGAGATTCGATCAACGATCTGTTTGTTTCTTGGTTCGTTGTCGTAGACGTAAATGAACTGATAATCCAAAGTGCTGAGGTCAACATCACTACCACACATAGCAATAGCATTTCTAAGGAAAGTGGAGTCAAAGGGTCCTTCTGTGACATAAACTGGTTTCTCCTTATCAATAGAATCTAGTCCGTAGACTTTAAGTTCATCCTCATCCAACATAATGGTTAAGTATTTAACAGGGTTTGTAGATAGGGCTCTTCCTTGGAGACCAATAAGTCTGTCATCCCTGATAAGAGGAATTACAATCCTCTGTTCACCATACCTGGTGTTCTCAAACGAACCTGGTTTGAGTGTATTTACAAATTCCTGGAAGTTCTCAGAATAATAAAAATTACCTTCGAAGATTACTCTGGAATTTAGATATCGTTTAGACACATCAACATCAAAGGCGTTGGGAAGATCAATCTTTACCTTCTTCTTAAAGGTTGGTTTAGATTTATCTACTTTCTTAAAAAGGTCCTCTGGTGATTCGGTTACAAAACTCTTTCCAGTCTTACCTTCTTTGAACTTCTCAAACACATACTGTTTATGTGTAGGTTCATCAAATTGTTTCAGAAAGTTATTGAATGAAATATTCAACCCACAGTTATGACACTTGTAATTGGTATTATTCTTGACGCGATAAAAGTATCCCCTTGCTTTGGACTTGTTCTTCTGTGAGTCACCACAAATAGGACAGCGACAGTTGTACAAATGTGGTTTTACTTTTTTAAACTTTTGGAGTCTTGATGAAATGAGTTGAATATACTTGACATCAATAAAATCCATTAATCAATCAGAGAGGTAACCTCTTTCTATTGTAGGTGGTTGAGAGGGTAGTGTCAAGAATTTCGTAACAAATGGAGAATTTACAGTGAATGACAGAACTGTCAATCCACCAACAACCATCCAAACTCTCTTCTCTAATCCACGAAGTCTTGACAACACACTGTCATGATCTGTGTCCATTTTATCACGGAGTTTGTCAATCTTTGCAAAGAGTACAGTGTCAATTTCTTCTTGTTTTGATATTCTTTCTTCATGGACAGCAAGCATTCTGCTAACTGATATATTTACCTCACTTAATTTCTCTATTGCACTGTCAAGTTTGACAATGATAGGTTTGAGGTCATCAAGTTTTTGTTCAATTAGTGCTACCTTTACCTGATCCATTGAACGGTTTGAAATAGGGATTATAGTTTAATGCCTTCTTCATGGTCCTTTTATCTTCCCTTTTCTTCTTTCTATCCATCAAATCTTTGATGGCTTTCTTGACATATTTGTTTCTACCATCCAACTTCATAACGGGGTCATAACCAGCAGTAGGACCAGCAGCATTGGAGGACCCAGAAAATCCACCAGATCCCCCAGGAGGATTTGCCACCATACCTTCCTCATTGACACTGAACTCATTATACATTGCAGTACGAAATGCATCTACAAACCTATCAATCTTGTCCTTGTCCATTAGAAATTTTCTCCAGTTCTTTTAGGCACCTTTGATCTAACTCAATATCATGAACATAAGTATGAGGATACTCTGGTAATTTATCCATAAAAACAATGAACGTCTTTATGGTAGACCATAGATCTCTTTCAATTTTATAAAACAACATAGGAGTAGCGGCATCACCAAAGATATTATACAAAATAATAAAATGATTTATCAATAAATGTATCTTCAGTTCACCGTTATTCTTATATCTTTTCAGGAGTCTTTTAATATACTTGAAGTGATTCAAGTCTTTATTAAAATCCTCCTTTGTCAAAGCTTGGGGATTTTCATAATACTTAATTGCGAATAAGAGAAAGTTTTCCTCATTCAATTCATTAAAAATCATCAGTTATCAGGGGGTGTGATAATCAATACCACCCGTTGTGATACCAGACATTGCAACTAGAGTTTCTTTCTTAACTCTCAGGTTACCCTCGTTATCGTTGTAGGTAGTAACACCAACCCAACCACCGTGAGTCAGTTCGTATTGTGTTCCAGTTTCAGCTTCTGTTGATACTTCGTTAGTACCATATACAAGAGCATCAAAACCATTAGCGAGTGTTGCAGACTCACTGTAGTGTGAATCAACAATCGTGTACTTAGGAAGTTGTGAGATGTAGAAGGAGGTTGATGCAATAGCAGCACCACTCAGTCCTGCAGTTGAACCAATAGTAAGTGACTCTGTACCAGCGATACTAACGATAACAGCATCACCAAAGTATGTTCCAGTTCTGCTACCAAAACGGATAACATCACCTTCTTGAGCAGCACCAGTTTCACCGAAAGTTGTACCACTACCAGTTACTAAACCAGTTGCATAGTTAAGGGACACTGTACCACCAGTTCCTACAGCATCATTATTTCCCCAAAGTGCCATGTCTTTTTCCTGATAAACTTTATTAGATAGAAATATTTATAAAAAAAGGGGAGACAGGGTCTCCCAGAATATCACTCTTCTCTTGTTTTAATTGCCTTAGATACAATCTCAAGAAGTTGATCATCCATATCAGTTTTGGTCAGTTTGACTGCTTTACCAAGAATAACAAGACAAATTTCGATAAGCTTTTCACCCAGTTCCTCATTTTCAGGAATCTTGGCTACAGCATCAGTAATAATCTTTGATGCAAGTGGAAGTAAGAATGCGAGCATAATAACCTCATAAGGTATCTATACTCTATATATCAATTACTTCTTTTTCTTGGTATCCATGATTGCACCCTTTCCATACTTAGAACGGATTTGTGCCTTTACAACATCCATGACAGAAGCACCTTTACCATACTTTTTCTCCATCTCTTTCTGAGCCATGGTCTTACCAGTACCAAACTTCTTGGTATTAGGTGTCTTAGGAGTACGACGATAATCTACATTACCATCAACACCACCACGTTCTTGGCGCATATCCCTCAAACGATCTTCTGCTGCTTCAACATACTGAGAGGGCATTTTACCAATCTGTCCTACTTCTTCTTGGCGAAGTGACTTACGACGTTTCTTCTCAATCTGTTTACGAGTAAGAACTTCTCCTTTGCCACGATTAGCATCAGGGTCGTAGTTACTAGGAGGAGTATAGTTACTTCCAAAAGACTTAATGTTAGATCTTACACGTTGAGTATGTTGCTTATTGCTCATACGACGTGAGTCTTCTTCAAGTTTATCAACTTCGGTTGCTTCACCCATGGGTCCAACAGCCTTGTAACGTTTGTCACCTGCTTTATAATTCTGATATGCTTTGGTGTTTGCCTTTTTATCAGCAGCAGTTACACTATATCTGGTATCTTTTTTCTCTACTGGAGTACCACCATAAACTGCTTCACTCACTCCACTTTCACGTTCTTTCTTCTTTGCCTTCTCATTGGAGACAGTCTTGAGTTCTTTATAAGGAGGAACAAATCTTTCTTCTGCACTTAACTTGGCAGCAATGGCCATCTCACGTCTTTTTTCTTTTGACTTACCCTTGAACTGAGGAGCATCAGACTTACGGAAGTCCTTAATGACTTCACCCATATCAGCCTTCTTCATATCAAGAACTTCATCCAGTTCGACAACCTCTAAAATTGTACCACCAATCTCTCCAAAGGCTTCATTCATAGTAGGATTGATGACGATCTTATTTTTTACCTTCTTTTCGGTAATCTTTTTTTCATCCTCAGTATCAGTCTTAGGCTCTGAAGAAGGGATATCCATAACTTCAATGAGATCCTCTCTCCAGTTAGAGTATCTATTTTTTCTTGTCATGACGGATCAGAGACTTCTACTTTTGTATCTATTTATGAATTCACGAATATTTGTCTTAGGTCCTTTGTAAGGTTTGGCACCATATTGAAGGTTAGTATCATCTCCTTTTTCAAATCCAGGTGTAATAGCAGCTGCATTCTTGAAGTAACCTGTTGTTCCAGTAAGGGTATTCGGTTTACCCTTCACTCTCATCTTCCTGTCCATCTTTACCTCTGTGTATTCACGGAGATCACGGATCCAGGACTTGAACATGATGTCATCTTCTGTGACACAGATCAGATAGTTGGTTCCTCTACGAACAATCTTACCAACTAATCCTGTATTCAGATTCTCAACCAACTGATTAATTTTAAAGATGTTACCTGTAACATAATTTTCTCTCAGGTTTTTCCAATCAAATTTGGGTGCAATTTCCCACAAAGCCCAAGACTCTGTTGTAACCTGCATTGCTCTACGAACAGTATTCATCATCTGTTTCGCTGCATTATCATCCAGAGTATCGGGAATACCTTTTCTGAATGTATCGAAGTCATTTTCTGTTGCAGCCTTTCTCATCTTAGAGGCAGACATACCAGAGACACCTTCTGCATCTTCATCTCTTTCACCTGCAGAGATGGTATCAATCTCTTCAAAGTCATACAGGTCACCATTGTATTTCTGAGCCAGATTGTCAAACTCAGCAACACGATCAGACCCAACTACAATCTTGACGTTTGAATAACCATCTTCATTTGCAATCTTTAAGGCGTCAAAGATTGTCTTTACACCTTCATCATTAATGATATTATCTGCATGATCAGGGAACATCTTCTTCATCAGTTCTGTCTTCTGGTTTGTATCCAGAGGATTCTTCTTAGGATCAACTGATCTTGAAGGATAGATTCTCAGGTCACCATCACCAGAAACTTGTTGTGCACCATTGAGAAGTTTCTCATGTCCGATAGTGGGAGGATTGAACCTACCAAATACCAGAGTTACAGTCTCACCACTCTTCTCTCTGCCTTTATCTTCACCTTCTTCACCACCTTTCTTTACAGTGGGTTCTTCCTCAGGTTGAGGTCTTCTCTGTTGAGGAATCTCTTGTCTTTGTTGTTGTGTGAGTTGTTGACCACCACCAGTGGTAGGTGTAGAAGTTCCTCTCTCAGAAAACTTCAGTTCACCACCAACTGTACGTGCAACAATCTTACCAGATCTATCTTTCCATCCACCACTTCCATCACTGGTCAAACCAAGTTTTTTAGCCTTCTCAGATGCAGGGGTACTTCTAGCTTCAGAGAGGAATTTAAAGAAACTTTTCATCTTTTATCAGATTCCATAGAAGTATTTATTGTCTTTATGATACTTGGATACAAACATTCTACCATATGTGGTGGACGTTCTCCTAGTTTCTTCATATTCTTCTTTGAAAACTTTACCTGCCTTCTTGTCGTTCAAGATGTCTTCATCAATCAGACCCAGTTCAATCAACTTACGGTTGACTGCCTTTGGTTCTCTCTCCTCATTACCCTGTTTGATAGCCTCTGCCCATCCATCCATATATTTCTGACGATCTTCTGGTTTTGCGTTTGCCATTGATCTTAAGAAACCACGATAAACATTCTCTTGAAGTGCAACGGTTCTTCTACCACTCTTATCAGTAATACCACGGGAAAGACCAGTTGCTTTGAGTAACTGTTTACCCAGTTTAGACTTCATACCCGCAGCTTTTGCTTTGTCTTTGGGTGTTGTTGCAACCTTACGGAACTCATCTCTCAGCTCTGTGTAACTTCTATCGTCATTACCAAAGTGTTCATCAAGAATTTCTCTTGTAACACCACTTCCCATACCCTTTCCACCATCACCAAGAAGTGTTTTGACTAACTGATCACCAACACTACCAATCTGGTTTTGTTTCTCGAAGAGTTTTTCGATACCACCAAAGTCTTCTTCACCTTTGTCCTTATGTGGATCAACTTTCTGTTCAAAGAAGTCTTTCATTGAAAGATCAACCTTCTGTTGGTTGACATTAGAGTTGATCAGAGTGAAGTTGTCATCATTCTCTCTTTGTTCCCACTGTTCTTTACTAGGATTTCCACCATCTTTGTTGTTGAAACCACGAACGTGTTCCAGGTCCATGGCTTGAATATCAAGTGGAAGACCAGTATATGCATCACGTCCACCTTGTTCGAGGTAGATTCTCCACATCAATTTTGCTCTATCCTTGTTATTGGCTGCACCTCTTCTGGCAGTACCATCTTCATTCCTACCAATATAGTGCATATCCTTATGTGCCTTATCATCAGACACATACTTATCATTTGTAACCTGACCCTTACCACTCAATGATTTCTTGAATGCGTCTGGGAGAACTTCAAACGATGCATCTACAAATTCATCAGATACTTCATTAGATCTTACAGAATCAACAAACTTCTTGATTTGTTCTGGAGATCCATCACCATAACCTTCCATCAAACGATCACGGTTTGCCATCAGGTTCTGAATATCAGCATAACCCAGGTTGTTCTTACCAGCACCAGAGTTGACACGACCTTCAAATGACTTTGCATGAGCCATGGATTGAAGGAATGATCTTCTATTTGTTGCAGAAGGAATGTTTCTCAGACTCTCAGTGAAAGATCCAAACTTCTTCTCCATCATCTTTTGTTGACGTTCAGTCAACGCCTTCATCATCTCTCTAGCTTCTTTCTCATAAGCCTCATACTCCTGTTCAAAGGCTTCTTCATCATCATTGAAGTCAATATCCTCTGACTCATCTTCAATTACATCATCAATAGTTTTGAAATCTTCTTTGTCCTTCTCTGGAGGACCTGCATCTTGTGCTAACTGTTTCTGTTTTTCTTCTTCAGCTTCTGCAGCGGCTACCTCTTCTGCTTCTTTCTCTGCCTGAAGTTGAGCAATAATATCAGATGCTTGTTGTGCAATCTGTTTCTTTCTTTCAGGACTTTGAACATCCTCTCTACCACGGGAGAGTTGTTTCTCAACAGTCTTCTGGTCACCAGAACTTATTGCAGTTTCAGTTGGTCCACCAGGAACAACTCTATCCATCTGGTTTGCAACAGAAGGTGTCTCCTCTTGTGGAGGAGTTTCCTGTTGAGGAACATCTTTTTTGAATTGAGAAAGAGTCTTAGGTTCTTGTTCTTTAGGTTCTTTCTCTTGTTTCGTAGGTTCTTGAATCTCTACGAAACGAGTACCATCAGTTCTATATCTCTTACCAGTTCTTGGGTCACTCCAAACGCCACGGGAACGATATTCGTACCCAAGTTCAGCCGCCCTCTCAGAAGTTGTGGACTCCAAGAGTTTCCTGGAGTCCTTCAAGTATTTAAATACGTCTTTCATCGGGTCTCCGATCTATCAGTCTTCCCAGGCCTTTGTGATTTCTTCAAACGCTTTCAGTTCTTTCTCTGAGAATTGTACACCTTCACTGTTTAACTTATTAAGTTGTTTGATAATCTTACCAGACTTTTTGTGTGAATCCTGACGTTTCTCGGGAGGAATGGGAGTGCTGATTGCATCACGGGAAAGATTACCAGCACGACGGAACATTCTGTTCTTCTTTGCTTGATCAATCTCCTTATATCCTTCCTTCATATCCTTACACTTCTCACACCCTTTACCATCACAGTTCTCACACTTGCCTTTCTTACCCATGGCCTTACCGATGACCTTACGACGATTGAGAAGATACTTGTCAGTCTTGTCGTGGTCACCATCGTTGTCGATGTCCTTATCTTCCTGACCCACTGGATCATGATCTGGTGCAGCCAGTTTCTTCTCATAGATGGAAGCGTAAGCTGAAGCCCATTCCTCCCTCATACCTACATTGATTGACTTACCAAACTTCTTTTTGAGTTTTGCTCTTCTCTTCTCAGCATCTGTCTTTGCTTTATCTGCATCAACTTCTTTTTTGTCTTGTACAGACTTAATAACAGTACCCATCCTATCGAGTCCTGTTCTTCCCGATCGATTCATTTGCTGCTGCTTCTTCAGAGGATCTTTAGCTGCAGATGACATTCTCTTATTCTTCTCATCTTCTCTCTTTCTTCCAAGAGAGCCACCCATATTTCCTGCCTTACCATGGGCATCCATACTAGATTTGTCATCTTTACCCATTCTTCCACCAGGAGACACCATGATGGATGATTCTTTTTGCATCTCTTCAAAGTGAGGGTTCTTCATTGAAGTACCCATTTTCTCCATATCCTTACGGGCCTTCTCGTTATTCTCTTGTCTCTTCTTCATGTTGGTCTCAAGGTAAGAAGAGTCCTTGACCTTCTTCTCAACCAGGGACAGGATACCTT
>Ga0208898_1000571_pt1 | contig 28500 bp, 28 predicted proteins | sample VirMetDEL_Mar_4_FD_184513 | JGI IMG/M metagenome (GOLD analysis project Ga0208898, IMG submission 184513) | Aqueous microbial communities from the Delaware River and Bay under freshwater to marine salinity gradient to study organic matter... | ecosystem: Environmental > Aquatic > Marine >...
TGGTTGAAATAAATTCACTTAGAGATACAGTAGTGCGGTTAGAGACTAGGATAGAGTCTATAGATAAAAGAGTTAATAGGATAGAGAAGGATTATACCTAACAATGAGAGACCCATATTACATAGAGATAAAAAACTTTAAATGGTCTATGACCCTAGACGAACTTAAAAATCTTCAGGTTGAAAAAGGTTCGGCAGTCGATAGTGTTGAAGTAAGTATTGATTTTAATTCAGTAGATGAATACGAGCCTAGGCTTAGTGATAATGACGTTCTTGTTCATGTTTCAGGTTTAAATCGACATGGTGAAATGAGAGTAAAAAAAGAGTATGGCATTAAGCTATTGGCAGACCAAATTAAAGAAGAGCCAGATAGAAAAAATGCTTACACTGGCTTTTATCCAAAGGGAGAAATAGTAGACATTGGGATGCCAGTAAGGTGGAATAATGACCCAAAGGGCTTAATTGTTCACTATACTGCTGGATGGTCTAACACAGAGCAAAAGTCTATCAATACTTTACGCGGTGGAAAAAAGAACGGTTATACATATTGGACTATGAGCGAATCGGGTACGGTTTACATGGACACTAAAGCAACGGAGCATGGCTATCATTGCGGCACGTATCATCATAGAGATCATTTGGGAATCGAAATAAACAATGGTGGCAAGCTTGGCTCAGATAAAAAGACTTGGTTTAAATATGCTCCACCACAAAACCGCATAAGATACGCTGATTATCCGAACCAGGAAAAAGGCTTTTATATGACTTACACTAAAGAGCAAGAAGAAAGCTTGGTAGATTTATGTTATTGGCTTAAAGACACTTACCCTTCATTCTCATTCGATAACGTACTTGGACATGATGAAGTAGCCAAAGGGAGAAAGAACGACCCTGGGGGAAGTTTATCTATGTCTATGAAGGACTTTAGGCAGTTTTTGAAAGACAACTACAAATCATGATAAAATGATCTTGCTTAAAAGCGGTAAAGCAACCGGCCTGTATTTGTAATAAACGCGGTTTGCATGGGGGGACGATAATTCCCTCCTTTTTTTTATTTGGCACGTTGACAAAAAAGATAACCAGTATACATTATTTTCAAATAACATGGAGTATTTTATGGACATTCAAAAAAACATGCTGGAGTTGGTTAGTTATATCGAAGGGTTAGATCTTGATGAAAAGGTAGAGGCGATAAACTTTGTACGGTCTGTTATTCATGACATTAGCCCTTTTCGGGACGAGCCGGTTGATTTTGTCAAGTGGGTAAAAAACGACACTGTTGTATCAAACGACTATAATCCAAATAAAGTAGCACCAACAGAGATGAAGCTTCTAGAGTTATCTATCCATAATGATGGATACACTCAGCCGATAGTTTCGTGGAGCAATCCAGAAAAAGATAAAACAGAAGTAATTGACGGTTTTCACAGGCACAGAGTAGGTAAAGAGTCTAAAGCAATACGTGAAAGGGTTAAGGGTTATCTTCCCGTTGTTGACATACGAAAAGAGCAAAGCGGCAAGAAAGACAGAATAGCATCTACGATCAGGCACAACAGGGCTAGGGGAAAACACCAGATTGATGCAATGAGCGAGATTGTCATTGAGCTAAAGAATAGAAATTGGAAAAATTCTAGAATTGCTAGAGAACTCGGCATGGACGAAGAAGAGGTTTTAAGACTTTGCCAGATATCGGGGCTTGAAAATCTTTTTAGCGATAAGGATTTTAGTAGAGCATGGGAAGCTCAAGATTCTTTATCTGATGCTGATTGGCAAGATATAACTGACGATGACGGCGACGACGATGTTAGAATACCGCACATGAACGACGAACAAAGAATATTTCACACCTACCACCATTGGGAATGTCACAAGGCAGGATTCTACGCTTCTAACGTTGAGGGGAAAACAAAAAAACAGTGTGAAGAAGAGTATAAAAACTTTTTATCTGACAAAAGTTTATTTAAAGAAACTTTAGAGAAAGTCATAACAGAATGGAAGTTTTCATGTGAGCATTATCTTACTAATAAAGCTATGAATAGAATTGCTTGGCTTGGGCAAGCTTCGGCGTGTTATGCTCTTGGTTTGCCGTCAAAGTTTTGTGGTGGTTTTAATTTGATGTCTGAAGAAGAGAGACACGAGGCTAACTTGATAGCGTTGGATGCTCTGAATAAATGGCTTACAAATAATGGTATGGATGTGGTAAGTCTTGAGCAAGGTTTAAACGCTACTAAGCAAGTGGAGCTATATTAAGTGTCTAAGAAAGTTTATTTAAAAAAGTCTGTTTTAGCAGCATCGAGAGAAAGAATATCCGAGGCTTTTGATAGCTTTGAAAGGCTTTACATTAGTTTTTCTGGGGGTAAAGATTCTACTGTCATGACTCACTTGGTGATGCGAGAAGCCATTAAAAGAAAGCGAAAGGTTGGGCTTTTAATTATAGATTTAGAGGCACAATATACAGCAACTATATCGCACATAGAGGAGATGGTTGAGAGGTATCGAGATCACATAGACCTTCATTGGTTTTGTGGTGAGTTGTTGTTGAGGAATGCCGTTTCAAACTATGAGCCTAAGTGGGTGTGTTGGGACGAAGACAAAAAGGATATTTGGGTAAGAGAAAAACCAAAGCTTGCTAGTGATCTAAGCCAGTATAGTTTTTATGTTCCCAAGATGGAATTTGAAGAGTTAATGGTTATTTTTGGTAAGTGGTACTCTCAGGGGAAAACATGTGGTGCATTTATCGGGATTAGGTCAGATGAAAGTTTGCATCGGTATAGGGCTATAGTTTCTGAAAAAAATGGTTTGATGATGAACAATAGAAAATGGACGACAAAAGTAGCTAATGGCCTTTATAATATTTATCCGATATATGACTGGAGGACTGAAGACATTTGGTTGTTTCACTCTAAACATAAGGAATATTGTTATAATAAAATATATGATCTTATGACTAGGGCGGGGGTTAAGTTTAGCAATCAAAGGTTGTGTCAGCCTTTTGGTGATGACCAGAAAAAAGGGTTGTGGCTTTATCATATACTTGAGCCGGACACTTGGTATAAGTTAATCAATAGAGTAAGTGGAGTTAATTCAGGTGCTTTATATGCTCAGGAGACTGGTAATATAAACGGAAGCAATAAGATAGAAAAACCGAAAGATCATACTTGGCATAGTTACACTAACTTTCTTTTGAAAACCCTTCCAAAGAAAATGCAAGAAAATTACCGTGAGAGGTTTAGCAAGTTTATAGGTCAGTGGAAAAAGAGAGGTTATGACACTATTCCAGATTATGCTCCACATGATCTGGAGGTAAAGCAGTGGGCGCCATCGTGGAGAAGGATGTGCCGTTGCATTTTGAGGAACGACTACTATTGCAAGGGATTGGGTCAGACTCAGCCTTTTTCAGAAGCTTACGGTAAGTACAAATCTTTGAAAGAAGTTGAAAAGATCAACATGGCCTGATTTTTTTATTTGCGCTTGTTTCATGCTAAAATAAAGTAAAAAACAGGTGTAAAAATGAGAACTCATTTTGTTATCTCTGATACTCAAGTAAAGCCTAGTGTAAGTCAAAATCATATAGACTGGTTAGCTAGAGCTATCTGTCATTATATGCCAAACGAAATTATATGCCTTGGCGATTGGTGGGACATGGAAAGCCTGTCAACGTATGACATGGGAACTATAAACGCTGAAGGCAAAAGATACTATCAAGACATAGAAGCGGGCAATGAAGCTATGAAGCGGCTAATAAACCCGATTAAAAAGCGAATGAAGCTTAAGAAGAAGTGGAAACCTAAATTTACTTTTCTACTGGGCAACCATGAGCAACGTATTATTCGGACGGTAAAAAACTACCCGCATTTAAAAGACAAGCTAAGTTATGATGATTTATATTTGAAAGACTGGAAAGTTTTCGATTTTTTAAAAGTCGCTAAAATCGACGGTGTTTCTTATTCTCATTATTTTGTTAATCCAATGACCGGCAATCCTTACGGCGGAAATATTCAAAACTTGATTGCAAAGCTTGGATATAGTTTTGTGATGGGACATAAGCAAGTTTTAGAGTTTGGGAGAAAAGACTTAACTGACGGCAATGTGGTTATGGGCTTAATTACTGGCAGCTACTATCTACATGACGAAATGTACAAAGGCCCACAGGGTAATTATCATTGGCGCGGGTGTTGTGTGCTTCACAATGTTAGAAGCGGCGTGTTTGATCTTGAGACTTTATCGCTGGATAGAATGAAGCGAGAGTATGGAAAATGAAAAGCTTTAGAGATTATCCAAAATTAGTTGATGTTGAGTCGATGAATTGGGAAGTTAGATTCAAAAGGAAACTTTTTCATGAGGGGAAAGAAGTAGACGGTTTGTGTGACTATGACGAAAAAGTGATTTATATTCGCATAAAGAAAGACCGTTGCGATATGTTTAGGGTATTTGTCCATGAAGTCTTACATGCCATAGAATATGAGAACGATCACGACATACCGCATAAATACATAGAACAAATTGACACCGGCCTAGCTAAGTTTATGAGGAAAAACATTGATAAATTGATAAAGATAATTGTTTAATATAGAATTTATGATCTAACCTTTTTCGCTTGGGAGCCGTCATTTTTTGACGGTTTCCTTTTTTTTATTTTGGTGCAATAATAAACACAATTTTGTAAACATTTTTGTCGAAAGGATTTTGTTATGGCTGAAAAAGGCATAAAAGAAATTAAAGAAGTTTTGGAAGGTGTGTTTGCTCTTTACGATTTTATGAAGAAAGAAGCGGAAGATGGGCTAGACTGGACAGACGCGGGAAGTCTTATTGTTAAGATTGTAGACGATGAAGAGTTTAGAACTAAGCTGGTTGACGCTTTCCAAGGTTATGAAGAACTTGGTGGGGAAATTTCTGACTTGTCTTTTAAAGAAGGTATTGAGTTGGTGGAGCTAGTTCTTGAAAAACTCAAGTAAATCATACTTTAGAAGTAAGACAGTTTTTTTTAACCTAGTCTTAATTGCCGGGGGTATGTTTGCCCCTGGTTTAACTTCAGAAGTTAGGAATATTCTAATTACCAACGGCGTTATTGGGCTTGGCTTAAGGGCTAAGACAGATAAGCCATTGAGGTTTTAAATGCGCTACATGCTTTTAGCTTTAATTATTTTCGGTTGTTCATCTATCGAAAAAGAAGAAAAGAAAAACACTTTACACTTTGATGATTCTAATTATCGGCGAGAGCTAAAGTTTTCTGTAAATGGTCAAGAGATTGACGGCTACGGTACGGCCAAAAAATCCCCGTTTGGCTATACCGTCGAGGCTAAAGTTTCCGACGAAATCTTTCGTGGTTTTGTTCGTTCTTGTAATGGAACCAAAAAGCTTGAAATACAAGAGCAGGGAACTTTTAAAAAGAAAAAATATTTTAAAACTTTCATTCCAGTATTAGGGGAGCCTTTCGACATATCCTGCTTAATAGAAATATTTTTGTTTAGCGGTAACGGTGTCCATCTTTTCGGTGTGTTTGATACTATCGGAGAAGAAAAGCTTCGGTTTCAATCTTCATGCAATTATGACAACGGCCCAAAGGTAGGCTCTGATTTTTGTCATAGCTCTGTTGGTGATTATTATTTTTTAGACTTCAAGGGAAAAAAAGTTAAATTTTTCTTTGATGAAAATTTATGCCCCGAACCAGAAGCTTTAGATGAAAATGGAAAGTATCAAATCAGGATAGTTAAAACACCATGTATATATTTAATTGCTCACAAATTATTCAAACAACGTGCTAGAATTACAATTATGGGATGGAATGATATCTTTTTAAGGGAAATATTTTGATTTATAAATATGTCTTTTACATAAATCTTATTTGTATTCTTGGCTTGATTGTTACAGATAAATGTAATGATGGGCTTTTAAAGGAGATGATTAAAGACTTTTATGTAATAATTTTTACATTGACGAGCGCGGGTGTTTGTATCTTGGAATTTATGATTATTTTTAAGCGAGGTTATTTTTAATGTGGGGAGCAATTGGAACTATAGCCAGCATTTTGATGTGGGTTTTAGACAAAATCGGCGTTTCTAAAGAGCGACAAGATAAAATAAAACGTGAAATAAATATTCAAGTTAGGAAGATAATAAAAGGCCCAAGCAATAGCACAATCATACGAGATCAATACAGGGATTTAAAAGACCAAGTGGACGATTATTTGAGCGATGAGCCAAAAAAAGATGATTTGGCAAAACCCGTGAAAGACCCACGCACCAAGGTTTCTAGGATAATCAAGGTTAAATGCCCTATATGTGAAAGAGTTAGTGAAGTGGTTTCTCTTTACCCAGATGGAGACATGGTGCTAAAGTGTGGTCATATAAAGCCGAAAGACTAATAGGCTTGGTTTATGGCTTTTGGTTCGCCTCTTTGTAGGCGAATTTTTTTTTGTGTGCTAAGATGTTTACAAAAGGAAGTTTTTATGATTGTAGTTTTGAGGCTTAAAACTTACAAAGACTATAAGTATATCAATTTTGCTAACGTGACATACTTTGAGCGGTACACAGAAGACGAAACAAAGAGCATGGTTTATTTTGTAAACCGAGAGCCTCTTTTAGTTCATGTTGACGCTGAGATTATACACGAAGAATTGCAAGAAATCATAGAGGGTATTTTACTTGGCGAAAAAGAGGAACAAAAAGAAGCAGGGGAAAAAGATCGTCATTAGTGAGGAAGAATTTAAAAAAGCTTCTTCTGACTTAATGGAGTTGGTCGCTATTGCTGTTCGTGAAGGATACTCTATTACTGATATAGTTAGACGATTTGAGGTTGATAGAGATAAGGTTCAAATTATACAAGACCAAGAGCTAGAGATTGCAAAGCAAAATGCACTAAGCCAAAGAATACTTTTTAGGCAAGATGTCAGAGACAAAATGAATCACGCAAAGAAATTTATGTCTGATGTTATGAAGGGTGATTATGATTTTGAACCTCACAAAAGAACTTCTCTTAAACTAAGAGCGGCGCAAAGTCTGTTAAGTTTTGGTAAAAGCTTCATTGATGAAGACCCTTTAACGCTTTACGTCGAAGCACCTACGGATAATGTGGAAAAACTTAATAAACCTCATTTTGAGGTTGGCATGGATGAGACCGGAAAGACTACCTTTGATGTGGATTACGTAGAGATTAAACCTGATGAAGATAACTGATGACATGCTACCGGCGCTTTTGAGGAGAAATCTTCCCAAAAGACCCCAAGCGCCAATTCGGTTTTCTTTGCCGGCTGGATATCATGAATGGCAGAAAATGCTCATGACAAGCGATATTAAGCTTATGGTATTCCCTTGCGCTACAAAGGTAGGTAAGACCCTTGGGGGAACAGGAAGGCTAATAGGAAAGAGCCTAGCGGCCCCTGATGGGCTTGATGCGACATTTAGAACCATTGCCCCTACCGTTGCATTAACTAGGCTCACATATCAATACTTAAATAGACTGGTCCCTGAAAACTGGCCACAGCCTAACAATATGTCTTTATCCGATTACCAAGACTTAAACGAAACATGGAGGGCTTTTACACCAGATAGGAGTCAACATAAAGGGACGATGTTTTGGCGGCATAATAGCGCCTTAATCGAGTGTATCCATGGTGATAATCCAGAGGTAACAATTGAGGGTGCTAGGGTAATGGGTAACTGCTTTGACGAAGCTGCAAAGTTAAAGAAGCAGGTTTTTGATTCAGCGGTTTCCACGACTACCCAGACAAACGGCTGGAACTGTCTTTATGGTACTCCACGCGGCAAGAATTTTTATTATGATCTTTTTATGGAATGCCAGATTCACATGCAATGGGCGGCTAAGAACAATAAGCCACTTGAAATGTTTGCAATGCAAGCTAGAACGATTGATAATCCTTTTGTACCAAGGGAAACAATCGCGCGGGCAATGAAATATTTATCAAAGAGAATTTTTAGGCAGTTATTTCTAGCCGAGTTTTTAGATGATGGCTCGGTTTTTGTTGGGCATAGGGACTGCATTAAAGGCCCACTACTGGACTTTCCAGAAGAAAAGAAGGTGCAATCTTGGTTAGCAGAAGGAGCCGATGAAAAGTCTGTTGTGCTTGGCGTAGACTGGGCGAAACGTCAAGATTATTATGTAGCCATTGCGATAGATGTAAAGTCTGATGTGCCTAGAGTGGTTGGCTTCCAACGGGTAACGGGTATTAGCTATAAAAAATGTGTGGGGATGCTTTATAAATTCTCGCAGGAATTTTTAGAAGTGGTGACATGCAGACACGATAGGACGGGTGTGGGCGATGTAATTGATGAGATGTTAGAGCCTTTACCTTTTCCGATTGAGCCTGTAGTATTCTCGAACACAAGCAAGTCTAACATGGTTGAAGCTTATATGGTGGCGCTGGAAGAAAAAGACGTAGAGCTACCGAACTGGCCGGAACTTCTTAAAGAACATGATAATTTTGATGTAACCACAACAAGTTTAGGGCTTCCAAAGTATGAAGCTAGCGGCGGTGGGCATGACGATATTATCATGGCTTTAATACTTGCATATTTTGCAGTTTCCGAGATGAAAGATTCAGATTTTAGTGTTAGGATACTAGAAGACCTTTCAAGGGAAAAAGATTTAGAAAAAGAAGAGGTTGATTATTTGAATGATTTAATCAATCAATTTGAAGATGAAGAAGACTATTTTTAATTATGGCTTATGTGACTTATCTAAAACGCGGCGAAGCATTAAAGATCGGGGATAGTGTTATGATTCTCGAATCTGTTAGAGGTGCAAAGATAGTTTTAGAAGTTGACGATGATACCGTCATACATAAGCTTTCTTCAGAGGAATTAAAAAATGCCAGATACCGCAAAGCGCCGACATTATCCCAGCCAAAAGAAAAAGATAAAAAAACCTGAAGACATTGGAGAGACTAAGTACATAGACATATACGGAAGACTAGGCGAGCCTACGGGTGGCTTTTGGTCGAGTGAAAACCGAGCGTATATGGATATACTTACCATTAAGACCCTTTTCCAATCTGAAGATTGGGTGTTTCTAGCGGTTGACGCGATTGCAGACCCTATTAGTACACTTCCCCTTAAAGTTTACAAGGTAAGCTACAACGACGAAGGAGAGAGGGTTTTAGACGCTGACATGAGCCATAAGGTAAATGTTAGACTGAGAAAACCAAATAAGTTTTCTACCCAAAAAGATTTACTTTATGGATTAGCCGCTGACTATGTACTAGCTGGCAATTCATTCGCATGGCTTGGAGATGCTGGAAACCTTTACCATGTACCGGCTGAGAAGGTTTTATATAGGTGGGGTACTGATAACATTCCAAATGGTTATTATATCGTATCGGATTTTGACGATGCAATGCCGGTTCCACAGTTTGAGACAGACTTAGACGAGATGGGACATACAAAAAGACCTAACCCAAGCAGCACAATCTACGGGCTTTCACCTTTTGCACCGGCTAAAAGATCGGTTCTTTTTAACAGGTATTCACAAGAATACTTGAACAACTTCTATCTTAAAGGTGCTACTCCACAAATGGTGCTAGAGCTACAGAAGGAAGCACAGGAAAAGAGTTTAAATAGACTTCAGACTACTTTCGAGCAAAGCTTTGTCGGGCGTAGAAATCAGCGTAGAACAATGATTTTGCCAAAAGGTGTTCAATCTAAAGTTATTGAGAATAAAATAGCAGATCAAAACTTGATTGAGCTAATCGAGATGAATGCAGACAGAATTTTGTCAGTGTTAAAAGTTCCTAAACATGTAGTCGGAAGACAGGAAAGCGGTTCACTTGGTAGCCAAGAAATGAAAATGGCTATGAAGTATTTCTGGCAAACTACAATCACAGATACGGCTAACGCTTTAAGTCAGACATTATCGAGATTGTTTTATAAACAACTTGGCCCAGAGTACACAATAGAATTTGATTTTCACAATGTGCCAGAGCTACAGGAAGACGTTTACCAAAAAGCAGAAACGTCTAACAAGATGTTGGGCTTTATGACTGTGAACGAAGTCAGGAAAATGTACTGGGGTTTAGACCCCGTGGCGGGTGGAGATGTTTTAGCATCGGCGCAGCAAACGCAACCGTTTTTTATGCCGCAAACTTTGTCAATTCCACAGAGTAACGGCGAAAAAAAAAACGAAAATAAGTTAGACCCTGAAAAAATTAAGCAAGCTATTAAGCAAGTTGACGAAGAGATGCGCGGCATTGAGAAAGATAAGTTTGATTCAAGAAACGAAGCGGCATTGGGTGTTTTAATCGAGCAGAATTTAGAAGCGGTTGACCTTCTAAGAAAGATGGGAAAGAAAACTCTTAAGGCAAGAATAAAAGAATTTTCTATCAAAAAAGAAGAATTTGAAAAAAGGCTTTTTGATTCTTATGAAGCAATGAAAGAAGAATATTTGGATGGACATAGCGAAGACTTAAAAGATGTTACGGATCTTGGTTTTGACCAGCAGCTAACCTTGTATACGAATCCAGCTAACGCCGATGCGATTGCAGCTAGTAAGGAAAGAAGTCAGGACGGAAGATACAGGACATTAGCAGACCGTGGACTTTTCAGTTTTGAGAGCGTGAGAGATACTAGCTTAAATAATGTAATGAGAGAAATTACAAGAGGGCTAGAAGAAGGACTTTCTATTGACGATGTGGAAAAGAACATTAAGAAATATTTTGAGGTTCATTCTGTCAATAGGGCAAATACTGTAGCTAGGACAGAAACGCTGCAAGCTTTGACGGTTGGGCAAGAGTCAGTTTTTGACGAAGCAAAGGAAGCTGGTATAGAATTTAATAAGGTTTGGATTACCGCACAGGATGAAAGAGTTAGAGCAGATCATGTGGGCGCTAATGGTCAAGAGGCTAACGACGATGGATTTTTTAATGTTGGTGGAGAAAGCCTAAAATATCCTCGTGACCCTTCTGGAAGTGCTTCAAATACAATCAATTGCAGGTGTACGGTTTTGATGTTGCCAAAAGATGAAGATTTTGACTTAGGAGAAATTGCATAATGAAGAAAACTTTAGAAAGCTTTTTGCATATCAAAAGTGCAAAGCAAGACGAAAAAAGCGGTGTTGTGATTGAAGGCTATGCTAATTACAACGAGATGGATCGAGTTAAAGAAAGAATGGATCCCAAGACGGTTAAGCTAGAAAACTTTCTAAAAAACCCGATTCTTCTCTTTAATCATGACATGGATTACCCAGTGGGAAAGGTGATTGATGTAGAGCCAAGGGAAGAAGGGCTTTATGTCAAGGCCCGCGTATCAGGTGCCAAGAGTTCTAAAATCGAATATATTAGAGAGCTAGTGCTAGAAGGTGTTTTAAAAGCTTTCTCAATTAGGTATGATGTTGAAGACGTTTCCAAAAGCTTTCATGATGACCCAGACAACAAGGACGGCACCCTAATTACCGATTGGGAATTACAGGAGCTATCCATTGTTACAATCCCATGTCAACAAGATAGCTTGTTTAATTTGGCTCAAGTAAAATCATTAGGAGAGGCTAGAGACATGGCACTAAATTTAAAAGGCGCGAGCGCCGCGGCGATGATTAACAAGGCTATTGAGGCAGCGGTAAAAGGTGGAGCCGAAAAAGGTGACATTATTGAAAAGCTTTCCAAGGTATCAGGCTTAGAGTTGGGCGAAATTAGCCAAGCATTAGCTGGAGACATGACCCCGCTACCAGATCAATTTAAAGAGGCTTGCAAAGATATTCTCGAAATCGAGTCAAATGATCTTGATAACGCTGATGCTCAAGACGTTGAGAACCAAAAGTCTAAAGAGGGCGACGAAGAAAAAGAAAAAGGTTCGGATGAAGACAAGGGTGAAGACAAGAAAGAAGAGGAAGCAGACGAAGACAAAATGCCTATGGATAAAGAAAAAGCCGTAGAGCCTGGGCATGAAAACCCGATGCTAGACAAGCTTGATTCTCTTATATCCATCATGGGAGCCGTTGTTAATAAGTTGGATCTTATGGCACAAATGATGGAAGGCATGGGCAAGACCGAAAAGCTTGAGTATGAAGACGCAGAAGGCGGCGAAGAAAAAATGACCGAAGAAGAAAAAGAAGCCGAAATGGACGTTGAAGACGACGATAAAGGCGGCGATTACAAAGAAGAAGACGATAAGGGCGATTATAAAGAAGACGAAGAAGACGAAGAAGAACAAATGAAAAAGGGCATTAACGAGCTACGCGAAAAATACGCTGACCAGTGTAAAAAAGCTGGAATTGATCTTGATGAGTTTTTAAAAGACTTAGAAGAAAAATAATTTAGTTCTATGGTGTTGCTGTTAACAAAAAACTATAATATGCTAGAGGTATCCAATGTCAAAGAAAGTTAAATCAAAATTAAACGCGATAGAATCTAAAATCAAAGAAGGGCTTGAAAAGTCTGAAAATGAAAAGGCTTCTGTCATTCATGGTGGTAACAAGATCACCAAGGAGAACAAAACTATGACTACGAGTTCAGAAAAAAGATTGCTTCAAAGCTTTGGCGTAAAAGACGTTAAGGGACTTTTGGAAGTGAACATTGGAGCGCCTAAGTATGCTCACCTTGATGCAGGGATGAAGCAAGCTGCAATTCAATTAAAGCAAGATATTGACTGTGCAAGATTTACCGCACAAATTTTTGACGGTGCGCCTTTGGACACTGACAAAAGAGATGCGAAAGTTAAGTTTTTAGATTCAAGCTATGCTAAAAATGTTGACCTTAAAGGTAGACTAAAAGCATTTGGTTCTGAAGTAGTTGGTGAAGGTGACGAGTGGGTTCCTACTCTTATCTCTCAAAACTACATTGAGGAATTTCACCTAGAGCAAAAGCTTGCTAAATACTTCAAGCAGGTTCCTATGGCTTCTTCTCCTTTTGAACTTCCCGTACAAACTGATTCAAAGAAAGCTAAACTAGTTGGCGAAGGTGCTACTAACACTTCAAGAACTTTCGGAACTGAAAAACTAAGCTTCTCAGCTAAGAAAGCTTCTGAGTTTTATGAGTTGCCAGAAGAACTTAACGAAGATTCAGCACCAGCTATTCTACAACTTGCAAGACAAGAAGTAGTGGATGCTGTTACAAGAGCAATTGAATCAGCTATAATTAACGGCGACACAGCCGGTAATCACCAAGATTCTGACATTGTTGGAGATGACTTTGACAAAGCTTGGGACGGGCTAAGAAAGGTTGCACTAGCGGCTTCTTCCACTACGGACTTTGGCGGCGCTGCAATTGACAAAACAAACTTAAATCTTATGCGTAGAAGCATGGGTAAGTACGGTGTAAACCCTGCTAGACTTGCTTGGGTATTCGGCCCTAGTGCTTATGCACAAGCGCAAAACCTTGAAATTGTCGAGTCACTAGAGAAATACGGCCCTAATGCAACGGTTCTTTCTGGTGCGCTTGGTGTTTACAACGGTATCGCCGTATGTGTTTCTGAGTGGGTTCGTGAAGACCTTAACGCTACTGGCGTTTATGACGGTGTTACTACCGACAGAACAGCTATCCATCTTGTTAACATTGACCGATTCATGATGGGAATGAGAAGACCTATTAGAATCCGAGTTGCACAAGACCCAAGAGCTGAGTTTGACAGATGGCAGCTAGTTTCCTACACAAGACAAGCCTTCACTGGCCACAAGCAAGCTGGAACTGCTTACGCAAGCGGTACGGTTTCTTCAGAGCGTTCAAGTGTTCTTGGAATCAACATACTAGCCTAATAAGCTTTAAAAGTTTACAATCAAAGGGGCAAATGCCCCTTTTTTTAGATGTTGCTGCAAACATAACACTTCACCAATTAACGCCGGTATGATTATGTATAAGCTTTTTTTAAACATAGTGGAAAGCATTAGCCGAAACATTGGTTATATTTATGTGCCTTTTAATAATCGAAAGATAAAGGCTAGGCACTATAGATATATGGAAAAGCGGCTAATGGTCGGTGATATAATACTATGTAAAAGCAATGGATACTTATCAAATTTATTTATTGGTAAATATACTCATGTGGGAATATATGCGGCCCATGATACGGTGGTAGAAGCTACTCCCAAGGGTGGTGTTTTAAAAACTGACCTGATAGACTTTAGTTTAAAAAGAGATAAAGTTTTAATTTTAAGACCTAACTTTTTGACAGAGCCAGTTGAAAGAATTGAGATACAAGACAGGCTATATGAGCAGGTTGGCAAAGATTATGATTTTAGTTTTCAAGCGGATATTAAGGATTTTTATTGCTCTGAGTTGGCTTTATACGCTTATAAGAATCCGAAGCTAAAATTCAAAGATAGGTATGGAAGTCTGACTTTTATTCCTGATGATTTTATTGATTACATAGGAACAGAATTTAGGGTGATTTATGATTCTCAAAAACAAAAGTAAAATGCACATTATTGTACACAATGGAAAAACATTTGAAAAGATTGAGGCTGGTGGCGTTTCTAGTGACATGCCTGAAAAAGTTGCACAAGAGCAATTGCAAAAGTTTAAAGGATTAGGTGAAGCTTTAGAGGTTTATGTTGAGAAAGAAAAACCTCTGACCAAGAAAGCGCCGAAAAAAGGCAAAGATAAAAAAATGGAAAAACTAGAGGACTAATATGCCTTTAAACGAAAATGCTTTGGTTGATTTAGACACGATGAAAAATTGGTTAGGTATTGACCTTCTCAATACTGACTTTGATTTTAAAATAGAATTGTTTATAAATTCAGCAAGCAAAAAAATAGAGACTTACTTAAACCGCAAGCTATCGAAGCGCCAATACACTGTCAGAAAAGACGGAGTAAGATCGGCTAAGATTGTGCTTAGGCATTATCCAGTTGGTACAGTTACAAGCTTGTCTCTTAGCAACGATTGGGACTTCACAGAAACGGTGGACACTGCCAATTATATTTTTTCAGAAGACGGCGTTATAACACTTAGGGAGCTAGTAGCAGGACGCGGTAACGCTAACATACAAGTTGTTTACGAAGCTGGCTATGTGACCCCTCTTAGTCCAATACAGACGGGCGAGGCTTTGCCAAGTGATATTGAGATGGCTTGTATCACTTTTGTTAAGTGGCTTTGGAATATAGACCATGATGAAAGAATGGGCATACAGAGCAGAGACAAGCAAAACCAGAACACTACCTACATAAACGGCATACCTAAAGAAGTTTGCGACATGATCGAAGACCACAGACGGGTTGAGGTTACTTCAGAACATGCAGTCATTGAGATGTTCTAATGGATATTGAAAAGCTAATAGCGAAGCTGCAAAGATATGATAAAAAGATTAGCTCGAATCAAATCCTTCACCGTATTGGTTTGAGGCTTACCAATAGACTAAAGGTAGAAGTGACTAGGTTAAAAATAATTGATTCTGGCAGGCTTAGAAACTCTATTGCATACAAAGTAAGTGGCCAAGAATTAGATGTTGGTGTGTTTGGTGTGAGATACGCTAAATTCCATGAATTTGGCACAAGGCCAAGCACAAGAATGGCTAGGTTTTTACTTTGGAAGATGAGAAACGAAAGAGTCAAAAAACCCAGTAAAGGTGTGATTGAGTGGGGCGGCTATGGGAAAAATAGAACTGCTAGGATTAGACCTAGACCGTTTTTCTTTAATACTATAGAATCTGAAAAAGATTACATTTATGACATGATGAAAGCTTGGTACTCGATAAATGCCGACACCTAACATTGACAGAGCAATTTTAGACGCAATGCAAACGACACTTGAGGCTTTGCCTTGGGTTAGATCCGTTGAGTCTGAAGATATAAAAGTCGCTTTTGATAGTGATGAGTTTGAAATTCCTTATGTGCAAATATTTGGAAATGGTCAAAGGTTTAAGCACGAAAGAAATGGGCGGGTGAAGGTTGATTGGTCTATTATTGTTGAGTTGGTTTTAAAAGAAGATCGAAACGGATCTTACAATCAACGTGTTCTTATGGATAGAAGACAAGAGATAGAACAAGCAATTGGAGCCAATGTCCGATTGGGTATACCAGAGGTAATAAATGTGTTATATTTGAACAATCTTGACGACATTGGATTGGTTCGACCGTTTTACGTTACTCAAATGGAATTTAATGTTGAGTATCATAAAACATATTCTGGATTTTGCTAAGGACTAGCGCAAATTATTTTTTCAAAAGAGGTAAAAAATGGCAAAAAATTATGCAAGTTTGTATAGTTCAGCGTTAGATTCATCGGCATTGAATCAATCGCTTTACGTCAAAAAGGAAACGGTTAACGGTACGATGATTGCACCAACAGATTCAGACTTTACTTTTGTATTGGCTGGTGGTTCGATGTCATTCTCTCAACCGCAAGAAAGCTCTCCGCATAGAAGCGGAAGACATAACAACAACACAATCTTGAAAAAGAAGACGCTAGAGTGGTCATATCCTACTTATGTAAACATAGACACTGGTGTAGCGGCTGGAGCTACAGAGGTTGAAGATGGAATCAAGGTTCTTTGGGAATCCGCACTAGGTAGAGAAACTATTGATGTTACTGGTTGTGCTTATGATTCAGCCAATGACCCTAGCACTACTTTTACAATTTTTGAAATTGGCGATATGTGGTGTAAGCAAGGCTATGGGTGCTTTGTTGATAGTGCCGAAATTCAGTTGGTCGGTGATGGAGAATCCCAAATTAACTGGAGTGGAATGGGTGTAGAGTCTTACCTAGTTGGTATGTCTCAATCTGTAATTGATAACAACGGTGGAAACACCGTAACGGTAGCAGCGGGAGAAGGCAAACGCTTCCCAGTTGGCTCAATGGTTATGCTTGTTGAGTCAGACGGTTTAACACGTTCTGCGGATACTCCAAATGGTTCGCCTAGGTTTGTTACGAGTGTTGCGGGTGATGTTGTAACGCTTGACGGCGCTGCATTAGCTGACGCTGACGGATCGGTAACACCTGTTTATTTGGTTTACTACGAGCCAGAATCACCTGTAGGGATTGATAATCCCCAAACAGGGCTTGTTGGTGATTTTATTTCTGCCTCTATGGGTGGGCAGTGTGTTCGTAATGCTACAATAAACATTGCAAACAATCATGAGCCTGTTAACTACTGTTTTGGTACTGATGCTCTTTCTGGTTCATTGTTTGTACCTGCTTCAAGACTAGAGGTTTCTGTTAGTGTTGAAATAAACCTTAACAAAGAAAATGTTGGAATTTACAACGACATTCAAAACTTTGTAGACCAAGACCTTCAGTTTATCTTGGGAGATTCAACCACTAGACATTTCCAGGTAACACTTCCAAGAGTTGAATTTACAACACCTTCTATAGATGTACCTGAAAGTGGTTCTATCCCTGTGACGTTTGAAGGTATTGCTTACCAAACAGCACTAGACGCGGCCAATGAGATTGAGGTAAAATATCTCTAAGCTTTTATTCATTGCTCCATTTACTCTATGTAGAGAGAAGTCTTTTCAAGGCTTCTCTTTTTTTGTATACTTCAAGCAATTATCATAAACATTTTTTTAAGGATTAAAAAAAATGCCATTATTCTTTTCTGCAATTAAATCAAAAGAAATTAGAGTTGTTTCACAAAAAGACGATGCTTTAACCGAAGACGTAACACCTGAAGTTTATCAAGAGTATTTGAAAGATTTGGACGAATCAAAACTAACTTTCAAAGAAGGCGAAACACCGACATATTTTGTTTTAAAAACAGCCGGATCACAAGAAGAGATTTTAAGACAAAAAGACAACATGGCTAGCCTTGCTATGAAATCAAAAGATACTGGTGAAATGCCTATCTATTCTATGATGCTTGCAACGGTTCGAGTTGCGTTAAAGGATATGGTTACAAACGGAGAGAGTCAGATTTTAAAAGATACTTCTGGACTAGCTTCTGAGGAGTTTATGACTTGGCTAGTTGCTAATGACATTATCACAGACTTATTCACTGCTTTAGAAGGGCAAAGAGGCGCAACGGATCAAGAAATACTTAAAAAAAAATAAGTGCGATTATTGATCTTAATTTTGCCGACCACGCAAAACTAAAAAAACAAGGCAGAAGTTTTAATTGCTCAACATGCAAGGTTTCTCACTTGAGAAGATGCAAAGAAGACAAATGGGATTTTAACGAAAAAGATTCAAATGTTTTTCCGATGTATGTGCATCAAGGTGGAACTTTGTATGGTTTTTGCCCCGCTAAAGCCACCTGGGATAATGAGGCCACAGAGATTTATAAGACGTTAATTGTCTCAAGGGAGTGTGGTATAATGTTATCAAACGGTGGAATACTTGAACAGCCAGCATGGTTTATAGATTTACTCTCATGGTTCACAACTAGATACGACCATGAGAAATTTGCGTCAAGGGCTAGAATGGTTTTGGGCGACGGTAAAAACGCTGCAAAAGGGCAAAATAACAATGGCAGTAAACACAGAAGAACTAAATATAAAAATTAAGATAAACAACAGGCAAGCTAAAAAGTCTGTTGATGGTTTACTCAAAAGCCTCGGTGAACTTACTACTGAAGTAGACGGTTTAGAAACCAGTGTAAAAAAAGGTGGGAAAGCTAACCAAAGTTATAGCAATTCATTTTCAAAAATAGGTGCAGCGGTTATAGAAGCTAATCAAGCTTTAGATTTAGCATCTAGGGCTTTTCAAGCTGTATCTAATTCAGTTGGCAGGACTGTGAGAGCCTTTACAGATTTTGAAACTGCTTTGGTTGGTGTTCAAAAAACGTCTAATCTTTCTGACAATGAAATAAAAAACTTTGGATCTAACATTTCTGATTTATCCAAGACTATACCAGTAGCAACGACAAGGCTTCTAGCTTTCTCACAAACAGCTGGGCAGTTAGGTGTTGAAGGCCAAGAAAACTTAGAAAACTTTGCAGAGACAATGGCTAAAGTTGAAACCGCTACTGACCTAGCGGGTGATACAGCGGCCACAGCATTTACCCGTATTTTAACAGTTACTCGCACTAGCATAGATGAGATTGATGAATTTTCTTCTGTGATTGTTAGGCTTGGAAATAACTTTGCAGCTACCGAGTCAGAGATTGCAAGGATGACAAACGAAGTAGCTAGGTCAATTGGTCAGTTTGGGGCTAGTGCTGATGAAGCAGCCGCTTTAGGTACTGCAATGAGAGCGATTGGAATTAGGGCAGAACTTGGTGGTAGTGCTATCGGTAGACTTTTAAGAACTATGGAATCCTTAATTAGAGAAGGAGGCCCAGGATTAGAAGAGTTAGCCAGAATTTCGGGAGTTACTTCTAAAGAATTTGTTGAAGGGTTTGGTGAAAATGCTACCGATGCTCTTTTAAAGTTTTTAGAAGGTTTAAGCCGTACAGATTCAGCGGCGGCGGCTTTAGAAAATTTAGGTTTAAAAGGCGATGAAATAAATAAAGTCATTCCCCCATTATCAGAAAACTTTTCATTGTTTGCAGAAGCATTAGGCATGGCCAGAGACGAGATGCAAAACGCTACAGCTCTCAACGAAGAAGCAGCTAAAGCATTTGCTACGACAGGCTCAGAGATACAATTATTTTTTAATGCTATTAACAATCTTGCGGTTTCCGTTGGTAGTGTTTTATCTCCATTCCTTACTAGCCTCTTATCAGTGTTATCAAGTTTAGCAAATGGAATTGCTTTTGTAGTCGAAGAACTAAGAGAAGTTTTAATTGTCTTTGGAGCGGCTGGACTTTTAAGGGCTTTGCCTTTAGTCATATCGGGATTTGGGGCTTTAAAAACAGCAATTGCAGCAACTACTGTCGGTGTTTTTTTAAAACAGTTTTTAGCTATACCATTAGCGATGAAAGCGGTTTCAGCTAGTTCAACTTTAATGACGGGTGTTTTAACTGCAAACTTTGCAGCAATAAGAGCAGGTGTTTCAGGACTAATTGCTTCATTTGCAGCACTAGCAAGAACACTACTTTTAAATCCTTTCACATATATTATTATAGGCGCAGCCGCTTTAATAAAAGCACTATCTGACCTTCAAAGTAACTTCGAGTTTTTGACAGATCTTTATGAAGTTTTTGTGCCTGCTTCGGATGAAATAAACAAGAGCATAAAAGAAACAGAGGCACAGGTTGGATTTTTAGAAAAAGCATTTAACTTACTACAAAAAATTATAGTTGCTACCATTGGTGGGCTTGTAGGATTGATGGGTAGATTTGTCGGTCTTTTTTCGGATCTTCCCATAGTTGGTGGTTACTTTGATGGGCTATCAAAAAGAGCCGAAGCATTCATGAACAAAATGAAAATTGTTTATGATGAGATAGGGAAGGCAAAAGAAAAAGTAGAAGAGGTTTCAGCCGAGCCTGTAGTTGATAATACCTCTATTAGTGGTAATGCTTCTAAAGATTATGAGAACATAAAAGATCTTATTAAGAACTTAAACGATCAGACTAAAGAAATCAGAAATGAACTAACAATAAGTAAATTTATAGAAGATTCTGATGATAAAGAATTATCAAGATTGCGGATTTTAAATACTTTAAAAACTGAAGAACTTGAAACAATCAGAAAGCAAATAATAGAATATAAAACAGACATAAGACTAAAACAACAAGCTTTCGATGCTTTGATAAATCTAAGACAAGCCACTCAAGAATATTTTAGGGTTCAAGAGAGATCTTTCATTACTAAAAGAATAAACATACTAAAAAAAGAAATTGAAGAATTAAATGAATCATTAAAAGAAAGCAGAGAAATAATAACAGGTTTTAACGATAATAATTTTGAAAAAATAGTTAAAAGTTTTAGAAAAAAAAGAGAAGACCTTGTAAAAGAGCAAATAGAAGCTTCAAAAAAAGAAGAAGAACTTATAAATAAAATAGAAAATTCAATAAAAAATAGAACACCAAAAGAAACCGTTTCAAAGCTACAAGAGGAATTAAAATCTCTTAGAGATAAAAGAATTAAATTGTTTGTAGAGCTTGATGTAAATGAGGAACTTCTTGACTTAGCAATATTTGCCGAAAAACTAAACATGGCTAATGAATTTGTATCGGCAGCCGGTAGCGGAGCGGATGCAATGGTAACAAAAACAGTTGATGCTATTGGTTCACTCTATGGCCCTATAGGTCAATTGGTTGCTGGCATTGTTAACGTAGTCAGACAAGGTTACAAAGCAATGTATGACCTGTCTAAAGGTTTCATTGACATTATGATAAACCTTCCACAGGTGTTAGGCGAAGGTATCATGGGACTTGTTGACGGTATTTTTGATGCTTTAATTGCTGCATTTTCAGACCCGGATAGAATAGCAAGGATGTTAGTTGGATTGGGTACTGGTATTATAAATGCGATTACTAGCGCAGTAAGAAAACTTCCACAGCTACTTATGAAAGTTTTAAGTATAAAGTTTTGGGCAGATGTTATGGAAGCTGCATTTTTAGCTTTACGAGATGCCCTAGTAGGACTTTTTGAATCTGTATTAGATTTTTTCACAGGTAACTTTGGTGATGTTGTAGCAGAGTCTTTTATTGAGGGTATAAAGATTGCTGGAGAATCTCTAACGGGGTTTGCTAGTAGAGTGTTTGAAGTTGTCACTGATACTACAGCCGGGTTAATGGGAAGCGATGAAAACGATACACAGAAAAGTGCTAAAAACGCCGGTAAAGCAATGGCAGAGTCTTTTGTAGAATGGCTTGTTAGATTTTGGCATTTTTTCGTAGATGCTGGTGAAGCTATTTGGTTAGCTTTCCGTGATGGGCTTTCTGGACTAGGTGAATTTTTAGTTAAAGCTGGCAAAGAATTTTTTGATTTTATTATGACTATCCCAAAAGCCTTATGGGACAGTATTGTTTATTTTATAGAAAAATTCCCTGGACAATTGTTTGAAGGTCTGATGGACTTCGGTGAAAAAATGTGGATTCTATTTAGGGATGCATTTTCTAGCCTTGGTGGTTTCTTCCTAGATGCGTTTAAAGGAATTGCAGGTGGTTTGTGGCAGGCTTTCAAAGATGCATTTTCTGGTATTGGTAATTTCTTTTCAAATATTTTTGGTGACCTTTGGGACGGTTTTAAAGACGGTATATCAAACTTATTCAGTTTCCCAGAGAGCAAAGGGACTGTAGAAGGTTGGATGGGTGTTGACTTACCAGTTTTGAAATTTGCTGAAGGTGGTGTTGTACCGGGCATAGCACCAGTGAGAGGAGATTCACCAAAGAACGACAATCAACTATCAATGCTTTCACCGGGTGAGTGGGTGATACCAAGAAGTATTACACAAGACAAAGAAAAGGCAACACAGCTACAGCAAGTTATTTCTGGAGATGTCCCACAGTTTTTCATGGGAGCCATTAGAAAGGCTGGAGAAGTAACGGGTGTTTCAAAAGCCATTAGTGATGTTGGCGAAGCAACGGGTGTAAATAGTATTTTAGAAGAAGCTGAAAATGCTTTCAAGGGTTTAAGCACTACCTTAAAAGCTGTTTATAATTGGGTTTCTGATAATATTGGTGCAGTAGACATAGTTAAATTTGTAGAAAATCCAGTTAAAGCAGTTATGAAAATGATTGAAAACGGAATGGCAGGATTTGTTGAGCCTAGAGCAAGCGGAATTATAAAATCATTAGCGCAAAAATCCTTCCACAGCGGCGGCTTTGTCGGTAACAACGGAATGGCTAACCTACAGGGCGGTGAATTTGTAATGAGAAAATCAGCCGTGAATAACATTGGACTTCAAAACCTAATGGGAATGAACTCAGGTAACTCAATGGCTGGTAGCAACCAAGAATTTAATATTGATATAACTTTAAACACGACCGAAAAGGTTGACGAGTCTTTCCTTACTAGTAGGCTTATGCCAGAATTTAAACAGCAATTAAAAGACGCTTCTTTAAGGGGTGATTTTGTTATCTCTCAAAAAGGAATTAGATAGATGACTACGTTAGGATATTTAGAAGTAGACTATGCCGAAATTCAATATGGTGGTGGTATCGCAACAAAGGTACTTCCTAGCCAGTTTGAAGCGGTTGCCAATGTAGATGAAAGACTTCTGGCTGAGTTTGAGGGTGTCAACACAGTCACCAAGTTTTTAAATGCACAGTTTGAAGCAATAGTGAACAACGATAAGGTTTTAAATACTCAACTTGAGGCACTACGTTTAGACTTTGATGACGGGCTATCAACCGAGTTCACAGGGGCTAATCCTGATAATGATAAATCCTTTGGTATTCAGTTTTACAAAACACCAATTAAAGCGGTTTCTATTGGTCAGTATTTGAGCCAAGACGATTACGCAACTTATTCTTATGCTTCACCTGTTTTCGCAAAGTGCATGAATACGCAATTTTTTGCAGTTAACACTCAGGCTAAAAGCCTTGGTGTACAGTTTGAAGGTAAGATCACAGCCGACGACATAACCGGAGTACAGTTTGAAGGAAAGATTACTTCGACTAAAACGGTTGGGACGCAGTTTGAATCTTTTATTATAAAAACTCTTAATACTCAATTTAGAGCCGTAATTTATAACACAACACAACTAAGATTTTTATATGACTTTCCTAGTCGAGGAATCAACGGACTTAATTGGGTGGCAAGTAGTACAGCAACAAGTAGCTCGGATGCTTTTAGTGTTTATAATCTTAACACTGACATAGTTGAACAAGCATGGAGATCAGGCCCAGGGGGAGTGCAAAACATAACTTGCGACACTCAAGACACTGGGGGTGTTTTCCTAGATACCCTTGCTATACTTGAGCATAACATAACAAGAGGTGCTACGGTTCTTTTGGTTGGATCAAATGATAATTTTATCACTACTCCATTTTCTGAGTTTTTAACTGTTGAAGACAGAAATATGTATTACATATCTGAAGACCTTCCTTTACAGTCATATAGATATTGGCAAATACAAATAGTTGACCCTGCAAATCCCGATGGATACATTCAAATAGGTACCGTTGTCTTTGGTTCTTCTGTAGTATTTTCTTCTGAGGAAAACATAACCGAAGAAGTTGATTTTGGAATCACACAATATGCAGATACAATTTTCACAGAAGGATTTACAAACATATCAAACGACCGTGGACAAAAAAGACAATTAGGATTTAAGTTTAAAAACTTAGAAGCACAAAGCAGAAACTTTGTAGAACTTAGAAGAATGTTTGAAGCAGTTGGAAACATTCAAAAGGTTTTATGGATACCTACTCCACAAGACCCAAGCGAGTTTGCAGTGTTTGCAAAAATGAGAGAGGTTCCAAGAGAGCGCCACAAACAAATGGGCAAGCACTATGTTTCACTAGATATCAACACAGACGAGAGTTTATAAGATGGCAAGCAGAGACAGAAAACCATACGAAGTCGCTACTTTCTTAGACCAAGAAATTTTGGATGAAATGCAAGAAAATCAAGTGAACGGGCTAAGAGCTATCTTAGATATCACTGCCCCTGATGATAGCATCATAAGAGTATCTGATAGAAATACTTACGTTGGCGAACATTTTTATGAAGCTAGAACTAAATTTCCAGAAATCAATAGAACGGTTGGAGATTGGCTTGGTAGCAATTTAGTTTTTTCGGAGATTGATTTTGTTATATCTAACGTGGACGGGAGATATAACCATTTGCTACCGGCTGGAGATGACTTTTCAGACTGGAAGGGAAGACCTGTAGAGTTAAAGATTGGACTTGGTGAAATAGAAGAATCTTATATTTCAGTATTTAAAGGCATTGTGAGCAATGAAGGTGGGTTTAGCAGAACGGTTGCTAATTTTCGCATAAGAGCTAGGAACGATTTAGCTAGAGTAAACGTAGCTTTTCCCACACAGGTTTTTAATATTGCTCAATATCCAGAAGCAGAAGAAAGTCTTTTTGGTGATTTAATCCCTCATGTTTTTGGTGACTGGACAGAATCAGTTACACAAAATGCAGCAAGCTTGCCAGCAATTGTAACTAACGGTGCTGATATATTTGTAACCAATGAGCAGATTGATGTTGAAATTTCTAACGGATCACCGGCTGTTTTTACGAAAGAAAGACACTTGTTAAAAGCTGGAGACAAGATTGCTTTAAGCACAGACGGAACTTTACCGAACGGCCTAAATGAACAAGACTATTTTGTGAGAAACATTTTAAGCGATGACACCTTCACGGTATCAGCAACACTTGGCGGTAGTGAAATTGACACGACTACAGATGGAAGCGGTATCCATCGTCTAAGAAGAGCTGAAGATGGAGACTATAGAAATGTAAAACTGACCATAAGCTATAATGCTTTAGAGTCAATTGATACAAATAACATTTATCTTTTACGCGGAGATCTTGCCTATAGAATACCTACTGCAAACATTATAAACATTGGAGCAGGATTTAGGACTTTTGAAATAATTCAAAACTTGCCAGGATTTTCAATAGGTGAAAACCCGTGGACGTTTGCTAGTTCGGATGAATTTTTGTTGAAAGCCAAGGGAGAAATCATAGACCCAGGTTATAATGATAATCCAGTGTCATTAGCCAAATTTATTTTAATCAATTACGGTGGTCTAAACGAAAATGATTTTGATTTTTCTTGGATTTTTTATAGGGATAAAACTAGTGTATCTATCACTAAAGCTAGAGCGTATATTAACCAACAGCAAGACGCCATGGAATACGCTATCTCTATTATGGAGCAAGTCGCGTTAGAGCCGTTTATCAATCGTGATTTAAAATTTTCTATAAACTCTTTACAGTTTGACGACTGGATTAGCGGCGAACCAAGAGATGTCACGATCACAATAAATTCACCTGCCACGTTTTTAAGTCAAAACCACAGGCTAAAGCCTTTTGATAAAATTATACTTGATACGAACGGACAACTTCCGTCGGGCTTGGTTCCAGGTGAATACTTTGTTGCATCGGTTACAAGTGCAAACACTTTTACAGTATCGGAAACTGTTAACGGCCCAGAGATAGGCACGGGTTTTCCCGTAGGGTTTGGAGATCACACAATACAAAAGACTCCTTTTAGAGTTAGAAATTGGGACGTTCAAAGAGAAACATTTAATCCACAGGTAGACCAAAGAAATAACTTTAACAGAGCGAGAGCTATTTATAATTTCTTACCTAACTTAAATGAAAACGCTTTTACTAGTTCTTATTATAGAAACCAAAATGCAATCAATCAACAAGGACAAAGTGAAACAAAAGCTTTAATTTATCCTAATCTATACCAACGGAGCAGGGTTGAATTCTTTTTGGTTGAAACGCTAAAATTGACTAGTGCTTTTAGGGAAGTTGTATCCTTTACAGCTACGCCAAGAGCTTTTTTATTAGATGTGGGTGACTTTATAAATATAGATGTTAAAATAGGTTCAAGCATTTTTGAAGATGTCCCATTTATGATAAGAGACATAGGTTATGACCCTGCCACGTTAAAAATTAAAATCTCTGGCTGGGCAATGACCATGATACCGTTTCCTAATTACGAGCCTAATTATGCTGGAACGGTTGGCGGTTTTAATGCTACAATAATAGAAGAAACATAAATTTAAAGGATTTAAAAATGGCTGTTAATTTATTTGTGTGTCCAACACTTGTTGCTTCAGACACTAGCGCACCTTCTGAATTTTCTGATTCATTAGCCGGTGGTGGCTCAGGGCTTAACCTTGGCCAAGTTGCAAATGGGCTTTATGCGCCGATTGTAGACCAAGGGCTAAACCAAGGAGCGCAATTAGTTTATCTTTCTCACGATGCTACAATCGACCCGATTACAGATGTAAAGATTTACATTGGGCAATACTCAGGAACTTACGGTGGTGCGGTTTCAGCGGCTTCAGATTTTTCTAGTATCGTAGCAGAAGGCCAAAATTCAAGCGCAACTACCGGCGACAAAAACAATTCCAATGGAACGGCTTCTGGTGTTTGGATAGACTTTCAGTGGGACGTATCCGAGACAAATCAATTTGACATTGCTACCAGAGCAACGGACGTTAAAATATTTGGAGACAACGGAACAGACGGTATTGACGCGGTAAGTGCTTTCGATCTTCCTGCTAGTTCTATGCTTTACGCTGCAAACTCGGCGAGTGAAGCGGCACCGAACACCCCTGAAGCTGGAAAGATCGGTATTTCTACAGGTGGCGGCTTTGGTGGAGACTTCACACTAGGAAACAGAGCCAAGGTTAGAAACAGAATCTATCTACGTTCAACATTCCCAGACGGTGGGATTTTTCAATACGATACACTTTTCAGGTATTCATTTACTGCTTAAAAGGATTTTAAAACTATGGCGCAAGTATTGCCCAAAGGTAAGTATGAAGCATGTTGGTTTATCGACTATTCAAACGATAGGCCAACAAAAAAAGGAATCTATAATTTTGCAAGCAATCGACCAGAAGAGATGGCATACTCTCAGCCTAAAGATCATATAGCTAAAGCTGGTATTTTAGCTCGGTGCGGTAACAGGGTTGAAAGAGTTGTTTTAAATTGTGAAGGTTATGATTTTTGCAATTTTGAATGGGTTGCTGGTAAATCTGCTTTGACTGGAAAATCAGGGCTAAACGGTTTAACATTAGTAACAAGAAACGAAAGAGCTACTTTTTTCTTTGACGGTTCGGTGGACATTAAGAAAAGAGATAATTCAGAAGATAAACTTTTTCATTACGGTAGAGGCTAAATCATGGCAGAAACTACAACGGACTACGGACGGCAAAACCTACCTTGGCCAGATTTGGGCTTTGATGCTGGTGTGAATCTTCACGCTGCAATCGTGGGAAGTGTTGCGGTTTTATCCGATCAAATAAGCGCGAAATGGTCAGGCTCGCAAGCAATACCAGCGGGCAACACAATCCAACTTGCCCATAACTTCGGGCTAAGTTTAGGTGAACTTAGAATTAGAATTGTTGAGTCAGGCGCAGAATTGACCCAAGGTAATGATACTGATTTTGGTATCAGTGAAGTTGATGTTAACACCATTAACATTCAAAACAATGATGCGGTTGCAAGAACTATTGAAATCTATGTTTACCCACGCGCAAAAATGCGAGGAGAAGACCTAGACCCTGCTATAGTGATTAACACCACAGGAAACGCTACTGTTGGCAATATGACCGTAACAGGTGACTTAGAGGTTCAGGGTACTACCACGACACTAAACACCGAAACGCTGGACGTTGAAGACGCGAATATTACCATTAACAAAGGTGGTACAGATGCAAGTGCTGAAGGTGCTGGGCTTACCATTAAAGGGACTGGAGGTAGTGACCTTGGTGGTGTTGAATACGATTCATCTTTAAATTCTAAGTTTAAAGTTGGTGACGCGACCAAGAGAGAAATTTTAACAGCCGATGGACAGCAAAGTGTTACAAACAAAGATATAGACGGCGGAACGGCAAGCAACACAAGCAGAATATCGGTTCCCCGTGGTGCTGATTTGGCTACGCTTCAAGCTTTAACGCGAAAGCAAGGCGCGATTGTTTACAATCAAGACAAAAACGAATTTCTAGGCGATACAGGTACAGAGTTAAAAACCATTGGCGGCGGTGGTGGTTTAGTCCCATTAGCTATAGACCATACCTTTGCAGGGACGATTGAAAGAGATACCGAATACATGGTGGATCTTTCAGCCGGTTCACTTGCTGTAAATCTACC
>Ga0208898_1000575_pt1 | contig 28284 bp, 30 predicted proteins | sample VirMetDEL_Mar_4_FD_184513 | JGI IMG/M metagenome (GOLD analysis project Ga0208898, IMG submission 184513) | Aqueous microbial communities from the Delaware River and Bay under freshwater to marine salinity gradient to study organic matter... | ecosystem: Environmental > Aquatic > Marine >...
TTAACGGAGATACGCTGCTTTATTGGACAGATGATTACAATCCACCGAGAAAAATCAATGTAGCCAAGGCTATTGCCCACACCAAGGGTGATTATGGAAATGGGTATCCGGCTGTTCTTTCCACCGGTACCGACCAAGAGAAAGACTTTATACTTGACGCTGTAAAGCACCCGCCACTGAACGAGCCTACTTGGGCTTTTTTCACAGAGCCGGCAAGAATGACAAATGAGCTTGCAGAATCCGCGTGGCAGTTCAGGTATCAGTACATCTACGATGATGGAGAAGAGTCTGCGTACTCTCCAGCATCTAGGATTGCGGTATCTGACGCTCAATTTGCGGCTGCAAATAAAGGAACCGAGTCTGGCACACTTAATTCCGCAGAAAGATTTAGTGATAATAGTCTTTACATAACTGTTGAAACCCCACTGCAGACATGCAAGGCTATCAAAATTATTGGCCGCAATGGAAACGATGGCAATTGGGTCTTCATCGATGAGATAACGTCATTCCCAGCATCTTCCACAGAGACGTATACTTTTTATGGTGGCGAAAACTATCCTGTTATTTCTACAAGAGAAACAAATAAATTATACGATGCTGTCCCTATAAGGGCTAAAGCTCAAGAAATAGCCGGGTCTCGTCTTATCTATGGGGATGTTGTCGACCAATACCCAAACACAAAAGACCTTGATAAGAACCTGAAGATTGACAATGGGTTCACATATCTTCAACCGATATACGAACCCAGGACATCTCTTTCTGATGATTCTCTTGCTGTTAATGTTGATTCCGGAAGCTGGAACTTTATTGACCAAAGATTTGAGATTGTGTTTGACTTATCTACAATCGACACCAATCAGGGGACGTTGGTTGATATGGATTTTTCTGTTAGGCACACGCAAGCAAATACACTTAGCAACACATATAGGTTCTTGTATAGCTATACCGTTGGTGACGCCGAAACGCAAGGCTCTATTGCTCAAAACCTAGCCATAGGTATGGCCGGTTTACTTTCGACAAGTGGTGGAGGAAAAATATCTTATGCTGGCGTTACAAGTAACAACTTAGAGCTTTACATTGACCTTATAGACCTGTATCCAGATGAGCTTGATAATACAGCCCAAGGTGTAGTATCTCAGAACCTGTCAATTTCTATTGCCGGGAACATATCCAACGGAATATCATTTAAAGCAGGCGCCAAGCATCCGCTTGGGGTTGTATACTATGACCGCGCTAACAGAAACGCTCCAATGCTTAAGGTAGGCGAAGCATACGCTAAGTGGTTCAGTGAAAGAGCAAACGATTCAGATAGAGACTTTGAGCAGCTTGGTATATGCAAGATTAATTGGGGTGTAAATACCCAACCCCCAGACTGGGCCACCCATTACAGATGGGTTTGGCAAGGGAATCAATCCATAGGTGACTTCGCTCAATTTACAACAATCCGTGCTTTTGTTGCTAAAAACTCTAGCGCTTACCAAGCAACCCCAACAGAGGCGGCATGGGCCCCAGATGACAAAAGAATATTTATTTCAATGCGGTCTTTGACTGGCAGAGAAGAATCTTACGTAGAGGCCGGAGGTAGCCAGGTACACCATACCTTCCAGGAAGGAGACAGAGTAAGAGTTATATCTTATTGGAGGTACCGCTCCGGAACCAGGGAGTACGTTTATAATTCAGACCCTATAGACGTCAAAGTCCTTGACTTTAAGTTCTTACCTCCTGATGCTGACGAAAATCCAATATACAATGACTCTTCAGACCAGGCAAAAAGAAATACGACAGGTTGGTTCTTGATTATAGAGGACCCTCAGATGGAAAATTGGTCTTACGAAGATGTTGAGATAGGTCAATCGTATTGGGATGGAGATAAGAACGGAGGCTCTGAGCCAAGCGGTATAGACACCAGGGGAGCTGTTATTGAGATTTATTCAGTGAAGAGCAACCCAGAAACAGGTATCTATTATGAGATAGGCCCCAAGTATGATATAGGCGACCCAGGAACAGACTCTAGGTACCACAAAGGAGAGCTGAGGGACCAAAATGAGTCTGTATCTTACTCCATAAACTCCGTAAGCACTTCGGATAACTACATAGCCCTTGATGTCGCAGCTTCAGCTGGACAAATAAAGCTCCAGGAGGGCGATAGAGTAAAGATAGACGCCCAGACTCAAGTATTCACTGTAAAGTCTATAGTCCCAACAGTAAACCTATTCCAACCAACACTGCTTAAGTGGTTTGTTTATGTGTACGAGGATGTTCAGTCATCAAGCTATAACACATCGCTAGAGCTCGTTGAGGAGGCCGCGTGCGGAACTCTTGTTGATGGAGACGTGTGGTTCAAGTACAGAAAGATGATAGACTCTAACAACATTCCGTTGATAACTGCAGCTTCTCCATCATCTTGGATTAGAGAGTTTGTGGAAGACTACTCTTTCTCTGACTTCTATCCATCTGCATCGTACAGTAAGGGCAGGCCACACTTATTTGTAGGTGAAGTAACCGACAACGACCGAAAAGCGACAGTGTATTATTCAGCTCCATTCTTCCCTGAAACATCAAGGTTCAACGGGTTCTCCGACTTCAACCTTGAGGACGCTCCGTACCGCGAGCTTAATAGAGAGTATGGTTCAGTTCAACTCCTTAAAAACCGAGACGATGCGCTTATATGCTATCAAGAGAACAAGGTTTCTCGAATCATGGTTAACAAACAGATTCTTTCGCAGGCCAGTGGAGATGCAGGACTGGTTGGTTTGTCTAACGATGTTCTTTCAGACCCTGATACTTATGCTGGTGACTATGGTATAGGAACCAACCCCGAAAGCTTTGCTTCGTTTGGAGGCAACCATTACTTCGTTGATGTGAAAAGAGGGAAGGCTCTCCGCCTTGGCATGGACGGTCTGACGGAAATATCAGACTATGGCATGACATCCTATTTCAGGGACAAGTTCAATGAATACTTGACCAATGCTGCGGACTACCGCATATTTGGCGGGTACAATAGAAAGCACAACGAGTATACCGTAACATTCCCCGCCAGGACAACATCTACCATAGAAATAGTTTCCGGGGAAAGTACTTGTACTTCTACCTTTGCCGCTCAGGGTGTCTACGTAGATGGAGGCAATATTTACTTCCCGGGTAATATCGTTGGCGGCAACCCTCAATACGTTACCTACGACAATGAGCCGGAGACTTGGGACCGCATCTGCCCGGTGTGGAACGAGTGGGGCCACTTCATTGTCGACCTCTCCCAAGTTGCAGAGACAGGGAACATCATAGTTCCATCCACAGAGCTGAACGTAAGGCCCACGCCTACAACTCTGACCACGGCTGTTCTTATTCCTACGGATTGCGGCGACAAGATAATCAACGGAACGGTAAATATCTCCACTGGAGAGGTTTATATAGCCACATCTGGAGCCGGAGGCGGAGCGTGCGACTACAGCATATCTGAAACAGCAGCCTACAGCATCGATGCGGAGACTTTGGCCTTCTGGGAAAAGGGCAACGTATGGACAACATTCTACAGCTTCATACCAGAGTTCTATGGTAAGCTTAACTTGGAGATGTTCACCTTCAAAAATGGTGTTATATACAAGCACGATTCTGGGGCCACATACAATAACTTCTACGGCACTGGTTACGACGCGTACATTGAATACATCGTCAACCAGGCTCCGTCCTCTGTTAAGATGCTCAATGCCATCTCTCTTGAGGGAAACAAGGATTGGGACGCCACCATCACAACCGACCTAGACCTTGAAACGAAGATTGCTAGAAGTGGAGGCGGCACCTACCAGGAGTTCGAAGAGCGTGAGGGGATGTGGTACTCCAACGTGCCGATGGGCAAGAACGTATCAACGCCGGGAGCCGGCTCAAAGTTCATCATCGGCCTTGGTGACGCATCTAATCCCAACATCAACCAAATCACTATCACGGGTCTTGACGCATACAGCCAAGGCATAATGGTTGGAGATACGTTCACTGACGGCACCAACTCGGCTACGATAACCGATATCATCTCTAAAGAAATACTTGAGCTTTCTTCTACCACGACAGTCTTCAATGGAAACTTCTGTTACGTAGAGAGGGACCAGTACGCTGAGGGAGACACAATGCGCGGATATCATGCGCTTGTAGCCTTGAGTAATGACGATACGGACTACACCGAACTTTTTGCCGCAAACATGTGGGTAAAAAATAGCGCACTTAACAACGGAGCCTAAAAAAGAGCTATATTTGCACTAATACTATGAAGTACAAAGCAGTAAAAAAAGACAAGCCCTACCAGTATAAAAAGGCTATTTCTGGAATGATTATCCCTCTGGCTTTTCAGGGTGGTAAGATGATTTTTGACGCCATTCAGTCTGGCCAAAGAAGAAAGGCCGCTAAGGAAGAGATGAAGAGGCTGCAGGAGGAGAGGCCGAACAACTATGTTTCTCCGGAGCTCATGCAGATAAAGCAGGAGGCTGATGAGAGAGCATCCATCTATCGCAACCAACTGAATCAGCAGCTTGCTAACGCTACCAACATCATGAAGTACGACCCTCGTCAGGCGGCTAATGTTGGTAGAATCGTTGAGCAGGGAAGACAAGGCATGGGCCAGATTGCTGCACAGCAGGCGCAGGAGAACATGCGTGCCGACCAGATGATTGCCCAAGACCGTGGCCGGGTCCAGCGTATGGACCAGCAGAACTGGCAGTTCCAGGTTCCTTTCGTTCAAAGAGAGATGGGCGCCGCTAATCAGCAACTACAGCAAGGATTGTGGGGAATGGGCTCTGCACTAGCCTCAGCTGCCGGACAGGGCTTATTCGATAATATGGGAAGCTGGTTTGGTAAAGGAGGAGGAAACGATATCCCTCAAATGTATTCTCAAGGCGGTGATGATGTCGTTATTGGGACTAACATGAGTAGCGATTTCATAGGCGAGCCAGATAACGACCCACTTGGAATGGCTACAAATCCAATGGGAAACTCTGGTGGAATTAATGCCGGAGCAGGATACCTAAACCAAGGACAGCTAGGCTCTGGGTACCAATTACCTGGGAATCTTTACCCTGGCCAGTCCCTTGTTCCTGGATACAACCCAAGCCAGAACTTAGCGAACATAGCCATGGGTCCGGTGGCTAATGCTTTTGGGTTCCCTCAATTCCCAGCTGGGCCGATTAACCAAAACCCAGCCATGGTTCCGTGGGCAAATAGGGCAAATGGAGGCTTCGTTCCAAGATATGCCCAGGGCGGAATGATGCCGTCACCTCAACCACAGCAGCCTATTGTAACTCCAGGGCCAGAAAGCCATCAGGCGAATCCGCTTGACGTGAACGCCCCGGATGGCACCAAGGTGGCCGAGCTTACCGGTGGCGAGACCGTCATCAACAGCGAAGACACAAACAAGATAATGGAGTTGATTGAGAGAGGAAATAAACGAGCCCTTTTCAACTACGTAAGAAGGATATTCAACAGATTCCAAAAAGAGCAAGAGTAATGAACACCGTAGAAGGCTTTTCAGGATATACCGGCCAGGACGTTAACTTTATGGAGGACTACGTTAAAGCTCGCGCTGCAGCGGCTAACGAGGCCTACAAACAGTATAAGGCATCTGGCACAACCACAGGCAAGTATGGGGCCCTTCCTACGGCATGGGACAGAGACCTTCCATGGATATCTCAGCTTGCCCAAGAGAGAGAAAATCTTATCGGTAATCCAGCTGCCCTTTCTCAGGGCGACCAGCAGCTTAAGTGGATGGCCCAGGGCTCTACCGCAGCTCAAAAAGAATACGATAGACTAAAGGCGCTTTACCAGGGAAAGGACAACTACAGATACGCTCAGAGCGTGCAAGAGCTCATGGATTGGGAGCAGAAGCGCGGAGAGTTCTTCGCCAACAACCCTCTTGCTTTCGATGAATCTACTGGCCAGGTTCTGGCCGGAGGCCGACCAGCCTTTGAGGCTATGCAAGAGGCCGGGGTGTTCACTCCGCCTTCGGCTCAGTACGAGCAGGCGCCTATTGAGTACTTTGTGGGAAGATTTGATTCATTCATGGACATGCAGGCTGATAATATTAGAGGCCATAGCAGCGCTCCTGTAGCTAAAATCAGGGAAAACATTAAATACCTGCTGGAGCAGTCTGGGGACCAATACGATGAAGGCGATTTAGAGGAATTGGTGCGCTATTATTCCATGAAGTATGGCGTGAAGGTGCCATCTGAATCCGGCGGCCAGGGAGCTGGTACAGGGTATAACGCAACGATTACATATGACCCAGTAAGACCCGGGCCATATCTTAGCGCTATGGGTGGAATAGATGGATGGTCTCAAGAAGACTTTAAAAACGGCAAGGTTGAATCTGTTGTGTTCACTCCAGACAGCAAGGACCGGAAGCCTAAAGCGCACAAGGTATCCTTCAAAGACGAAAACGGAAGAATGAATAGCGTGTTCTTTGAGCCTGAGAGGATATTCAAGACTCCAAATGGGTATATGGTTTATGGACACCAGACCCTTAAAGACCCCGTTGAAGCTGCACTGAGAGACTATGCGACAAGGACATACATACTGGATGAGGATAATATGCTTCAATTCCAGAAAACGTTCATGCCAAGAGATGCAGAGGGGAACCCCGTGTCAGTAGACTCGTATTTTCAACAGCAGGGGGATGTACAACCAATTCAGCCGCAGCAGCCTCAGGCGTCTACTCAGAATCCAGTCAAGCCAACCGCTCAGACTGTAACACAAGCTCCTCCACCAACTCAAGCTCAAAAGGATTATTCTTCAATGAGCATGAACGACCTGATTAGTGAGATGATGAACTTTGAAAAGACAAGAGGTTCCGCATCAGGGTCTGGATTAACTCCTCACGCTCAAAATCCAAAACTTCCAGTTGACGCTACGTGGGATGATGCTGTAAAGTGGATTGAAACAAATGTTGTTCCTGAGGTAGATAAGATTATGCCTGGGGAGTCAGACGTCCTTAAGGCTGAAGCGGTAGATTTCGTGTATAACGCAGGATTCGACACTTATAACATGAAGATTACGAAGGACCCTCGCCGCTATATGATTCAAGAATACTACAGAGAGGCGAGCCCAGGCAAGCTGGAAGATGGTAAGTGGAGTAGAAGACTTGTTGCCTCAGATAGCGAAATAGATGAGATGTATAAATCCATTTTCTCTGGTATGACAGAGCAGGAGAAGAGAAGGTATATGTCTTTAGCTAAAGATTGGTATTACAGGAATATCAACAAGAAAGCAGATGGCAGCCCTAGTGACTCCTATGAAGCCACATGGAAGCATCGAGTAGGCTTGTTTGGCGGAAGCGTTGAGCAAGAAGGAGAATTTAATAACCTATAAGAATGGGACAAGATAGCAACAAAACTCTATACGAGCAACTTAAATCAAAAGGCCTTTACACAAAGAGCTATGAGGAATTCAATTCCCAGTTCTCAACTCCAGAATCTCAAGAGAGATTATACAACGGAATGAAGGAAAAGGGGTTCTATACCAAGGACCTAAACAGCTTCCGGAAGCAATTTTTTTTTTCAAGCGACGGACCTACGGCATCGCCCTTATCGTCGGAAGATACACCGTCTGCTTCGGCTACTACCGAGAGCCCGGTGTCGCCTCCTTTGGGGTCAGAGTCAGTAAAGCCTGATTCCGAAACTACCACTAATGGCTTAACAACCCCAGAGGGGTATTCGTTTTCTACAGATGTTGTTAACCAGCCAGTCAGTGGTGAAGAATTAGACGTCGGGACATCAGCTGTAGCCTATACAGAGCCGCAGGTTCAAGGCGTAGAGCCGGAGAGCATTGAGCCTACTTTAGGGGTTAAAATCTTAGGAAAGGGCATATCAGGAACCCTAAATGCAGCGGCTGGAGCTGCGCTGACCCCAGAATGGATTATGGAGTTTTCTGAAGATTTGTTTGGTATTGATGCAATGTCAAATCCAAACTCTATGGCTTTTGCCATGGGCGTCCAGGCGTTAGGCGAAGCCGGTAGAAAATTAAAAGAAACAGGAGAAGTCGTATCGGCTGATTTCACTCCAGAAGGCATGGCATCTATAGAAGAGTCTCTACGAGCCAAGGACTGGTCAGGAGCAGCAGAGAGCTTTGCCCTACAAGCCGCTGAGGCTGTTCCCCTTTTTGCTATGATGATGCTTGCTCCTCAGGCCGGCGTGTCCCAGGCCGGAACGCTTACTGGAATGGGAGCCCTCACCGGGGCATTAAAAAAAGAAGAAATTGACGAAAGCGGAAAGGATATGGGTATGATGGCCCATGGAATAGCCGCAGGAACTGGTCTATCAGAAGCTGTATCAGAACTGTTTACGTACAAGCTAGGAGGTCAAGTAGCAAAAGTATTCAAAGAGAGTGGTGAAGAGGCTGCTCAAAAATTTGCTAAGTCAGCATTCGAAAAAACATTTGATAAGTTGTCTGGTAAATACCCTGTGCTGTTTGGCTTTTCAGGGGAGGGTATAACCGAAGCTGCTAATGGCTTTGCTCAGAATGCCATTGACAAATATTCTGGATATAATCCGGATATTGACTTGATGGAAAATGTCTTTGACCAGTTTGTGGTAGGGGGCGCTATGGGTGGCGCTGGAGCAACTCCGCTTGCATATCAATCGATTGTCACCCAGGCAAACATAAAGAAAATCGACAATCAACTAGCTGATATTGACAAAGCTCTGGAAGCCGGAACCCTTCCTCAACAAGCCATAGACAGACTCGAGAGAGACGCAGAGGCTCTTGAGAGCCAAAAAGAGGCCCTAAAGCAAAGAGACTACGAGGCATTTAAGAATGCAACACCTGAGCAGCTTAACGAAATAACTGATGTAAAGAACAGAATTGATGAAGCTAAAGCTATCATAAATGACCCTTCTACTCCTACTTCTGTTTCTGACTATTATAAGAACGAGGCTAAGAAAGATTTTGAAAAGCTACAGGAGCTGGAGCAAAAGATTCAACAGCCATCGGAAGAAGAGACTGTAGATGGTGAAAAGCTTGAAGTTAAGGGCGCTATTTCTCCAGAGACATCTGATAATTACGCTAATCTCACCGAGGATGGAAACGATTTCATATTCTTCCATACCTCCGATAAGGAGCTTAATGAGATAGACCCCAAAAGGTTTGGGTCAAATCCAGCAGCTGTAACACAGAAAGGAGAATCGGCGGCATGGTCCAAGGTTGGAGGCGGCTCTTTCTATTATACAAGACCAACAGACACAGAGTCTATGGTTTACGCTCCAAACCTTTACGCAGTAAGGGTTCCAAAGGAAAAGGTGTACGACTTCAACTCTGATGTGAACAATTACTACGACGAAGCTAAAGCTCGCCATGAAAAGGAGCATCCAGGAAAGGCTTTTGACTTCAATACCCAACTGGCCTATATCACAAAAATAGCCGGAGAGAATGGATTCGATATGGTTGTTGCTAGATGGGGTGGAAAAACACGGGCCCAGTCAACAAGCAAACTGTCACCTTCTGACAGACGTGTTACTTCAGGAAACCAGGTTGTAAAGCCTTTCGATACTCAGTACGAAAGCAATGATAAAAAGGGATGGAAGCCAGTTCCACCTGAGGCTCAAGCAAAAAAGCTTGACGATGTGTACCAGAAGATATCGAAAGCTGTTGGCGATGATTACAAGAACCCGCTATATAATGCGCGAATGCAATCATCTTATGAGTTCGGAGATAACTTCTCTCCTTTTAAGAGCAGGGAAGACATGAACCGCGCTGTGGAGGAATCCAATCTTCCGGAAGAGCTTAAGCAGGAGTACAGGGATGCTGTTAACTTTGAAGGGACACCGGGTAAATCCGTAAACACCAAAGCTGGGAAGGCACTTTTTTCTGAGCCCGTAGAGGGTGTTTCTGATATATCAAGTTCTTACAAGGAAAGAAAGGGAATCGACAAAGAGCCTGGAGAAAGAATAGAAAACATCGACATTGAGAACGCAAAGAAATTAGCCGACGCGTTCGATGAGATGAAGCACGACCCAAACAATCCAGAGGTTAAAGAGGCTTATGAAGCAATGGCCGAGGAAACCATGGAGCAGTACGAAGAAGTGAAGGAGGCTGGGTATGTTTTTGAAATATTCGAAGGAGAGGGGGAGCCGTACAAAAACTCCCAGGAGATGCTTAAGGACTTGAGGGATAATAAGCACCTGTACATCCTTTCTACAGCCAAGGAGTTTGGACAGAGGCCAATAACCGAAGCTCAAAGAGCAGAGAATCCACTTCTTAGAGACTCCGGCGTTACCGACGTGAACGGAAAGCCATTGCTTATAAACGATGTGTTCCGAGGCGTACATGATTTCTTCGGCCACGGTGAAAGAGGAAACTCTTTTGGTCCAAAAGGAGAAGAGAATGCCTGGGACGTGCACTCAAGAATGTTCTCTGATAAGGCCGCCAGAGCGATGACAACCGAAACTAGAGGACAAAACTCTTGGGTTAATTTCGGGAAACACAATAGAAATGAAGATGGCTCAATCAAGAAAAAAGGAGACAAGGGCTACGTGCCTCCAAAAGACAGGCCGTTTGCAGAGCAGAAGATTGGACTACTTCCCAAAGAGCTTTCTGATAATCCATACATAGAAAAGTCAAGTGACAAAAAAGCGAACGAGGTAGAGACAAACCCTGTAGAGGTCAAAGGAGCTCCAAAGGGGACATTCTTAAATGTAGGTCTTCTTGAGGGAAAAACAAAGACAGAAATATCAGAACAAGAGGTTGAGGCAGCCTTGCCTGAGGATGTTAAGGTAATAGAAAAGGAGCGAATTGAGCCAGGAAATAATGTTGATGAGCCAACTCTTTATCTGGAAATTTCGAGACCCCTTACATCCCAAGAGATGGCAGACTTCCGCGCCAAGACAAAGCAAATATCGGTCCCCCAGCTTTCCGAAGGTAAGGGAGTAATGTACGGCTCTAAGGAGACTGAGGATTGGGGAGACTTTAACCCTGAATATTTCGTTGGCAAGGGAGGGGAGAAGCTTTCTGATATGACATCGACAAATAATGATGTCCAATCTATTCAAGCCAAAGATAGGAGAGAGCTTGCTAAAATTAACGAGGAGGTTTTTGGCCTTGATAAGAAACAAGCTAAAGCAGCAGCTGCGGTAACCGACAAGATTATTGGCACCATGGCCAAGCGGGAGGGAATATCAAAGAAAGAGATGTATGGTAAGATTTCTTTCACAAATCAAGCTCCTGGCGAAGGAGCTCTGTATCAAGATGGGGAAGGCTCTCCATTCTATTCAGTAGCTGAAGCAGGAATATCTAAAGTGAAGCAGGATAAGGCCACGCCTGAGCAATGGATTTCACAGATTAGCAAGTTCGGAGGAAGAGGGGCAAGTCAGGAACTTACAGCCATAGGCCTGGAAGAATATCTTAACCAGTGGGTTAAGGATAATAACGCCAAGTCAGTACCCAAGGAAGTTGTAGAGCAGTACATAAGGGATAATCAGATTCAAGTCAATGAAATTTCCAAAACTGAAAGAAAAGCGGTTCCGAATCTTGTTTTTGAGAAAGACTCTGAAGGTGATTATGTTGCTGAGGAAGTTACCGGGAATTGGACCAGCGACTTTGTTATATCTAAAAAAGAAAATGGCACGTATGAGGTACAGTTCCCCGATGGAACTATAGGAGAAGCAGAATCGTTAGAGGACGCAAAGTTTGGAGCTCAAAGCTTTTATTTATCAAATGAAATAGAAGGCGATGTTCAGTACGACCAATACAGGCAGCGAGGAGAATCTTCTAACTACAGAGAATTTTTGTTTACGCTTCCAGATATAAGTAATTTAAGTTCTAATAGGTTTAGAGCTCTTAATGGTGACAAAAACTTCAAGGGCCCTCACTTTGAAGAGAAAAATATTATAGCCCACGTAAGAACAACAGACAGAACGCTGCCTAATGGCGAGAAGGTACTGTTTGTAGAAGAGGTCCAGTCTGATTGGGCTCAAAGGGGTAGGTCTAAAGGCTTTACAGACGAAAAGCTAGAGGCTAAGATTGATGAGTTTAATTCAGACCAAATTCGTTTTCTTGAGCTTCAAAAAAAGGAAGCTAGAGAAAGAAGGCTAGCCACCGAACATCCAGAATATCTCAACGCTCTTGAAAAAGTAAAAGCGTCCAATTATGTAAAAGGAACCAACTTTGAGGGCGACAACAAAACCTACATATACGAAAAGAAGAGTGATGGGGGTGTTGATGTCGGAAAAATTATTGACAGGGCAGATGTTCCGAAAGATGTTCTTGACGCATTTGATAAGCTAGATGAAATATTTAGCGAATACAATAAGGCAAAACAGGAAAGAGAGGAGCTTGGTCGCAAGTATGGATATGAGGCTTCAAGATGGGCCAGGGAAGATGGTATTGAATACAAGCTTAAAATGCCTGAAGATATTCGGGATTATGATGGAACAGTCCCGGATATGCCGCATAAAAAAACAGACCAGTGGGCTGGCCTTGCCATAAGAGGCATACTAAAGAAGGCGGCAGATGAGGGCTACGACCGCGTAGCGTTTGTTACTGGAGAGCAATCACAAAAAAGTGTTGGTGGAGAGCTCGCTGGACAGATTGAGTTTTACAATAATATTTTACCAAAGATAGCTGGTAAAGAAGCCGCTAGATTTGACAAGTCAGCTAAAGTTGGTGTCTCTGATTTTTCAGACATTAAGATTGAGTCTTTAGAGGTTTCAAAAGACACAAAAAAGAATGGAGATACTTTTTGGTTTGCAAACGGACTTGTTAATGGAGAAATGAAAGTTGGTAAAAGTACCGTAAGCGAAGCGGACGCCATAAGGAAACTTAAGGAAAGTGCAGCGGGTATTTCTAAACAATTATCCATCCCTATCACCTCTAAGATGAGGATGAACTTATCCCAGGGGGCTCCTCTTTTTCAGGGTAAAAAAGGCGCCATGTCGGTTAAGGACGGTAGGTTTATTGTGCACGCAATGACTAACCCTAACGTGTCTACTCCACTTCACGAGATAGCTCACGTGTACGAACACTATCTCAAGGATGGAGAGCGAAGCGCTGTGCTTAATTGGACGGGCCAAAAGGAATGGGATGTAGATACATCAGAGAAGTTTGCCAGAGGGTTTGAGAAGTATCTATCAGAGGGAAAAGCTCCAAACAGCAGACTTGGCCAAATCTTCGAGGACTTTAAGCAGTGGCTTACAGATATCTACAATGGCATTTCTGGGTCTGATATTGACGTTAAGCTAAACGATGAAATGCGAGCCCTGTATGACACTATGCTGGGAGGTAAGGAAGTAGAGTCTACTGGGACTGAACCTAAAGGTAAAAAGATGCGTCAATTCGCCAAGAAAGCAGAAGAAAGACTTGGCCTTGATAAAAAAACCGGACAAGACATCATTGACGACCCGGAAAACTACTATGAGCCTCAAGTGCTTACAAAAATAAAAGGACAACTAAGTGAGATGACGGACGGAGAATTGTTGGAGAACATGACAGACTCTGGAATCAACTCAATAGTAGGCTCTAGGTCAGGGTTAAAGGGATTGGATTCTAATATTGAAATGCTGGCGCGAGGAGAGCAAATGCGTAGAGCTATTGACCGAGGTGAAAACATCGCCCCTTTAATTAAGGAAATGGCCAAGTTACAAACCAACGCCGGACAAATATTAAGGCAGGCCCAAGAAATTCCAGGGTTCTCGGACGTTCACATTGTTAAGTTCATTCGAGAAGTTCAAAAGCAGGCCGGGAAGGAGCTCACGGATGCTCAGGTAAATGAAATAACAAAGCTTGCTAAAAGATTTGATAAGGCTAATCGCGACTTAAAAAAGGCTGCGGAGAATAGGGTAAACAATGAAGACCAGTCCAAAACAAAAACCCTAGAGAAGCAGCTTAAAAAAGCAGAGAGAGAAGTAGCTCAAGCTAACAAGCTTATGAACTCTTGGATAAACAAGAACGTGCCTAAGGATTGGAAGGACATGCTACAGATGACCATACAGGGAAATCTACTTACTATTCTTTCTCAGGCCACAAACGTGTGGGCTAATATATTTGAGCTTGGAAAGAATGTAGCTAAATCACCATTCGACTACATCGCTGGCAGGGCAATATCTGCAATCACTGGAGAAAGGCAGGTCATATACAACCCACTTAGAGCGCACACTATAGGGATGAAGTATGCCATCAAAGGCCTCCAAGAAGCTTGGCATAACGCTATATACGGTGGCGCGTTTAAGCATAGGGCTAAAAACGAAATTAAAGAATCTTTTAAACCGATACAGGCTATTAATCAGCTTTTATCAAAGGACGCCAGGAAAGACATGACCTTAAACGAAAAATTCAAGAAGGCCTATGAGGGGACGTTTGGCGTCGCTCCCGAAGTTATGTTTAGGCTTCTTGCGTTCGGAGATAAGCCATTCTTGCGCTGGATGGAGGCTGTGGAAATGTACAACCAGGGACGAGCTATAGGCCTTAAGGGCTCCAAGCTTGATGCCTTCATAAGAGCCGGAGGTGGTAAGGCTAGAGAGACTGCAGAAGCAGCTGGTATGGAAGCAGTGTTTATGGGCGAAAGCACAATAGCTAAGGCTGCTGAAAAGGCAGCTTATGGTATTAAAAATGCTTTTGATGCCAACCCTAGATTGGACGCCGTTACGGAAGTCGTGTTCACCATGTTTGCTCCCTACATTAAGACACCTTCAAATATCATTTCTAAGGTTATCGATATAGCCGTTCCTGGGGTTGCAATTGCAAAGGGGGCAATGTATGCCTCCAAGGGGCAAAACAAAAAGGCAGCAGATGCCTTTGGCACCGCTATACTCGGAGTAATGCTTGGAATGGCGGCAAAGGCTATCGTTGATGCTGGGCTTATGACGTCTGGAGGGAACGATGATGACAAGGCCGAGAGAGAACTTAAGTACATGACAACGTACCCAAATAGCATCAACATATCAGGACTCAAAAGGCTTTTGAAAGGTGAAGACCCGACAACTAGAGGTGGTGACAAAATCATTAACCTAGAAAAAACAGGAACCCTTGGCGCAGCTCTTCTTATACACGCTAAATCATATGAGAAAGCAAAGGAGAAGGAAAAAAACAGAAAGAGAGGAGAGGCCGTCCCCGGAAATATTGAAAGGTTCTTGTCCGAGCAGATACCATTGGCCGGAACGATAAAATATTCCCTAGACCAGTCATTCTTGACAGGGACGAACACTATCCTTAATGCTCTTCAGAGCGACCAAAAGTACGCTCATGATAAGTTCATTAAGGCTATCGTTGACGTTACCGGAGCGATTGCATTGCCTAACACGCTAGCGTCTATCAATAGGGCCGTAATGGATTACATCCCGGAAAGGGGTCAGGAGACACTAAACGACATGGTTATCAATATGATTCGAGAAAGGACATTCCAGTCTGATAAGCTACCTATAAAGCATGACTTCTGGGGCCGTCCGGTCAAGCAAACTCCAGATGGGCGCAATGCGTTTATCTATAACCTAATCGATGTTACAAAGATGCGTGATGTAAACATGGACAAGGCAACAAAAGAGATATGGGAGCTATACCTTGAAACAAGGGATAAGTCTGTAATACCAAAGTCTCAAGATTGGACGGTATACGATTCTGTTTCTAAGGAAAGGGTTGTTTTAACTCCTGAGGAAAGAAGTAGGCTGAATAAAGAAGTTGGCAAGAAAAGACATGAGCTTGTTACTGAAGCTGTTAATGACCCTAAATGGAGCCAGGCAACAGACGCCGAAAAGGTGGCGTGGTTAAAGGCGTTGTATTCGGCTGGTTTTGCCACAGCGGTTGGAACGAAGTACGACATCGCATCACAAAAGGAATAACTATCTTTGCAACAACAGCCTAAGACCAATGACCATAACAAAAGAAATAATCGAAAAAGCCTTCCTAAAGAGCGAAGCGATGCGAGAGTTTTTTTACAAACAGAAGGGGTGCCTTAATGCCTACATTGATAAGAATGGATACATAGTCTACGCTAGCGATGAGTGGACAAATGTGCTCGGGTGGACAGAGAAAGAGCTTACAGATGTTCCGTTCTTTGAGTTCATACATCCGGAAGACAGGAAAGAATCTGCTGAGTTGTATGAAGACTATACCGAGAACGGAAAAATTATGGAGCGGGATGAGTTTGTAAACAGGTATCGAGCTAAGGATGGCTCTTATGTTTCGTTGTTGTGGACGCCATTTGCCGTCGGAGAATTAGACGACGAATTATACGCTACTACAGCAACTGTGAAACAACAAGATAATGCCTGAAAGAATACGAATAGGTGACCTGCCTGCTCTGTCAGAGAAAGAAATACTGATACTCATAGCAGGAGCCGTAAACGAGAACGGCAACGATATAGCCGATATGCATGGAGCCTTATCTGATAGGATTAACAGCCTAGAGGTTAAGGTTGCTGCCCTTGAAAAGCTGGAAGAAAAAAGACAGAATCGCGCTGATATTGTGAACTCTGTAGCTAAATCCCTGGCTTGGCTTGCCGGTATTATGGCGGCTGTTTGGGCATTTATAGAGACAATAGTACATTTTACTAAGCATGGTTGATACTATAAAGAAAATAGGAGGAGGATGGGTCGTAAAGGACGCGAAGCCGTGGCTAGATAGGTTCATTGGCAAGCTGGCCTCTGTGTCCACTACCGCGTGGATAGTATCTTGCTTTTTCCTTGCTCATGGAATGGTATCATCACAAGACTGGACGTGGATTACATTGGTGTTCATCTTCAATAGAATGGTCGCCGGTAAGGAATCCCTTATAGAGCTTGTTAAGGCATGGCGGGGTGGAGGTACCAACTATACATCACAAACTTTTATGGGCCAGACGGAGTTCAAGGCTAAAAATCAGGGAGACTAATGTTTGGAAACTATGAAAATCTCAAAACAGCACTTGGAGCAATTGCACGCCTCCGCCAGGCGGGACTATCACATGGAGATAGCCTCGGGCTTCAAGCCGAGCGTGAACGAATCCAAAAAGAAATACAATCGCAACCGCGAAAAGATGGAGACACGCAACTTACTGCGAACTTTTGGCTGAGCGAGTTCACCTTCTCAGCTACTGCTATAAGGTATGGCATCGACAACACGCCTCCTGAGCAGGCCGTTAGAAGGCTTGCCTTATTGTGTGAATCGATTCTTCAGCCGGCCAGGGATATGGTAAGCTCAATGTTCCCGGGCGTGAATGTTTCTATAAAGGTTGTTTCCGGGTACCGGTCGCCCAGGCTGAACGAAAAGGTTGGTGGCTCCCAAAGCTCCTTCCACTTGTTTGGGTATGCTGCCGATGTTGAATTATACATGGATGGCCAAGAAAGGAATGATGTTCTTTTCTCGGTTATGAAGGAGCTTCCATACACAGAGTTGGTTTGGGAGCATGGGACGGATAAGGCCCCGGCTTGGGTTCATGTAGCTTATTCAGAGCATGACAGCAGGAAAATGCTTAAGAGAAGGCCTGCCGGGCTTCCTATTCCGGAAATATCCCTAGATAACAACTAAGCGCTTTTTTAGCTTTTTTGGGAGCTTATCTACATCGCCTTGGCATCCTAGCACTATTGCGTGAGTACACTTACTAAGAGGAACGTCCTTTTCGGTTCTATGGTCCCTGAAGTACGTGTACACCTCTGCTTGCCGGAACATGGGAACCAGCACAAACTTTTCCATGTTTGACAAGTAGTGGTCGAATGCCTTGCAAACCATTGCTATATCACCGTAATTTTCCGGGCCTATTAAGGCCACTCTACTTACTGAAGAACGCTTCTTTGCCGAAGGTTTGGTTCGTGCCTTTCCAGTGTTTGTCTTTTTCTTTTTCGTAGATGCAGCCATTTCCCTTGCACGTACACACGTGCGGAGTTCTTGAGCAAAATTTTGCCATCAAAAGATACGTTGAAACTTACCAAAGATAAAAAGAGCAAGCGCCGAAACAAATCCTATCAAGAACAGCCATGGGTTTATTCTGTTCTTTACAGTCTTTATCTCGGGCTTGTATACTATTTTCTCTACCGTGACCTCTTTGTACATATAAATAGTGTCTCCACCATAGCTTAGGGTAACATCCAGCCCCTCTGGGCGATTATCTCTGACCTTAAGGGTGCATGGTCCAGAGGTTATTGTTTGCGGTTCATGAAGGCTTAAATCGATTGTAGTGTCAAGCCACTCTGGAGCAATGAAAATAGAGTCTGTAACAACTATGGTATCCTTTTTCATGATGGTTGGGTCCAGCATTACAGCCTTTCGTATGTGCCGGGCGGCTCTTTTTTGAACATCGCAAGACGTTGTGACGGCCAGGATAGCTAGCAGAATAAAGAAATTCTTCATATCGCAAAGGTAATAAAAAAGCCCAGGGGAAGAAACAGTCATGAAAAGCATCCCCCGGGCCAGTACCTAAAAACAACAGATTGAATCCCCAGTCAGGAAACTGGTTTAACAATATTCAAATCTACGCAATAGATTGTTCTTGTGCAAATTTTTCCATGAAAAGTTTATGCGCCTCGTCAATGCTTCTTACAACCGGTATTCCAAGGCTCTCCGCGTGAGCTACCTCCTGGTCAGCTCCATTGGACACACCCGGCAGACGAAGAAGTACATCGCACACCTTAATCCACTCCAGGTCCATTTGCAGCCACTTTCTCCAAGGAAGAGGAAAGTACCTGTGTTGGTAATGGCTAAGCAGTGGCGCCATAGGACAGTAGCCAATCTTCACAAGCTCATCGAAGGCCACCATCTGCTGGTACACGTTAGCGAAAAGAGTTGGTTCGTCGGCAATCTTTCCGGCATCACTGTACTGACTTGCTATGTATATTTTAATCATTCTTTCTTTTTGGTTAAACGATTAGTTTGTTCACTTTAAATTGCTCTCATATCTTTACCACATATTTCGCATACGTTTCTAAATGTCATCACCATTCCGTCAGGAGTTCTAACCTTATGGTCGCAAACCGAATTGCTAACATTTTGTAAATGCAATGCTTGTTCGGCTATCTTTTCATTGACTTCTTCTAATTTAGTTTTTGTTCTCATGTTAGTTTCTTTATTCCTTTTCAATCCTGATTCAGGTGGTTATCGGAAAATCATGTTCCGATAATAGGTGTTGTGGTGCATTAGACTAAATCAACCACTTCAATTGTAAACGGTATTCCTTGCGTAGAATAGTAGCTAACTGCAAGTTTATGTCCGCTTCTTGTATAGCTTCGGTCTACTATTTTTCCGTTTACTATAATTCTGTATTCTTTTGTAGGCATATATTTTAAAATTAAAGCACCACAACAATAAATAAAATGAATAGCACATTAAAACGATTTTACAGCAATAGATAAAAAGAATGTGGCTTGGGAATTTAACCCAACATAGACAACACCATGTAAGCAGAGTAAACTACCTAAGAAGGACTCGAACCTTGCCACACTCATTTTATCATTTTCTGTTGTGTGTATTCTTCACCATGGTAGGTAGGGTTCAATTATTTTCATTCTTTGAGCGAGCACCCAGGTGCCTCCCTGAGATTCCGGTCTTTGGTATAGCTCATAGTCTTCAACCTCAACCTTAACCCAATAGCGGTCCTTCATACTTAAGTGTGGGGCGTGTGGCTCTAGCGTACAGTGCCAGCCTTTACGAGGAGCGTAGCCCTTGGTTGGATGAAACTCGGCTTCCATCCATTGACCAAAGGGCATACGCATCTTCTTATTGATGAACAGCGGAGCTATGCTGCTATCTTTCATCCTTCGAACTAATTTATACGCTATCATCCTTGTGATTGATGAATTCTTTCATAGCGAACATAACCTCCTTAGCTGCTGCAGAGCCAAAGTCTTTAGTGTCGTGCATGTTTGACACGGTGCTATAGCAAAGGTCCTCAATGTTCTGCTCTGTGGCGTGACCATCAGACTCCTTGCCGGCCTCAAGCCAAAATATACCACCTCCAACGTCTTCAATCATCTCCACTTCGTTCGGAAAGCGAACATCGTCAATGATAATGTTACACTTTTCAAGCTCACCTTCTATTAGCCTCATGGCCAGGTTTACCCAAAAAGCGCTTCCAAACCCTTCCTTGGAGCGCATGGCCAGGCCAAAGTTTTGCATAGCTTCGCGGCGAGTATATCCTACAAATGGCTCTGGCGCCGGCTGCTCCTTAAACTCTGGTGTGTTCCAGAAAGATACAGGCTCCTGAGTTACAGCCGCCAGGAAAACCTTAAGAGGCATAGCAAATGAAACGATATGTGTCTCTCTTTCTGGGTTTTCTGTGGTTAGGATGTCTTTTATCCTGTTGGCTACTGTGCTTTTTCCTGTACCCTTATATCCGGCCAGGCCTATGATTACTCTGTCTTTCATTTTGTTTAAGATTTTCAGTTGAAATTTAATTAAGCCTAGGCCTTATTTAAGCAAACCCCAGGATTCTTTATATCTGTGGTACCAGCAGTCATCCTTATGAGGGTAAAAGGTAAGCCTCATCCTTGACTCTTGGTTGGTTGGGATTATGTACCAAACATTTATTTCTACTACGTGTATGGCCAAAAAATCACAATCATAAGAATTGTACGGTCTAGCACCTCCTCTGCCATCACTCACCTTACAGGTTACAGCCCATCTTTTCCCGTGCTTAGCCTCATCGAAATTGGTTGTGCTTTTCACCTGTACCCTATAGCGCTGCATTCCGTTGTCGACAATGACATCGTATGCAACCGGAATAAAAGGGAATGATGGTATTAACTCGTGCTCAATTGCCTTTGCGGCAAATGCGAGCTCGCTTCTTTCTCCAATTTGTTTCATAATTTGGGATTATGTTATAGGTGGCTGTAGCTACCCATGCTATTGATACCTTGATACTATACATCTGACATGTCCAAAAGATAATTCAACTCCTCTACAATATCATCATCAACACCCTGGAGAAGGGACATGATTTTTCTAGCTATTGGCAGCGGGACCAAGACGGATGGCGTTACAGCGCAATAGAAGATGTAGTCAACATCGCGAATCTTCTTGTAAATCTCAGCCTGGGCATCCCTCACTTGCTTTTTCTCTTCTTCCGTGCTATCCTTCCCGAGGCCAACCTGAAGCTTGGCTATCCTGCGTAGATACCCATCGATTCTGTTCTTGGCAACCTCAGACGTATAGTACTTACTGAGGCCATCTTTTCTGCAAACAAAATTCATGGTTAGTCTTTTTTAAAGTCGTCAATAATATCTTGAAGATACTTAATCATCCTCTCGCATTGGGAACATACTGGTATCTCAGCCTCTTCCATCGACAGAACGTCTCCACTATCATCAAAGTTTGCTTCGTATAGCTCGGCGTTCATTCGGTGAAGGTCTCCGGAGATAAAGTTTATCCTGGTAAGGTGGTTAGTTGTTGGCATCCTTTAGCATTTTATAGTACTGTTCTTTTTCGATTACAACGTATTCGCCAACACCACGAAAGATACCTCCATCAGTTTTTAATACTTTCTTCCAAAAAACAGCAAGCGGCTTATCACCGCTTCGCTTATTCTCCCGGTAGAAAGAAAATATGTCTGAAATCTTCGGGGTGTTCTTCATGACCTTACACTGAACAAAGACGGGTATTCCGTCTCCAATAACGTCAGCGCCAATGTTGTCAAGCCTTCTTGATTCTGCTCTTGATGTAGATACCTGGTCGGTTCCAAAAAGCTCCTTAAGCTCTTTGGCTATTTTTCTCTCGTAATCTAAACCGGCAGTTCTGTTTCGGTTAGCCATGTTTGAATTGGTTTTGTCAAAATTAGTTCCTAATAGCCAGAATTCCAAATATTTCAAAGAAAAAAAGGAGCGGCCAAAGCCAACTCCCCTTTCAACAACCTTAAAACCGGGTGCAATTACGTAAGAAAAGGCAAAAATCAAAAGGATAATTTTCAGTAAAAAGGACAGCGCATCAAAAACCAAAAACCCTTGCAAGCCAGAACTTTGACTTTCTTCCGCCTCTATCCACTGGCTTTGGCACAACTTCCTGAAGATTAATACCAAACATAACCTGTACGCGCTTTTTCATATCGTCAGTACACTTCCCTTTTAGGACAACGGCCCGGTAATTATTTTCGCCGTCTTTTTGAAGCTCAAGCACTCCTGCCGGCTCGGCAACGCGGCCATAGTAAATCCATCTTTGTTCTTTCATTATTCTTCTTCTTCGTAAATATCTTGCTCGTTAATTCTGTCAGATTCAAGGTTGTACCATGAATTCAATGGGCCTGATGGAATACTTCTGTGTTCCATCTCTAATTCTATCAATGATATTCTCTGAATTTCATTAAGAGAAACAGTGCCCAATATAAAATTCATGAAAACCAAAGCCTTCCAGTTATCTATGAGCTCTTCGTTAGTTTTAGACTCTATTTCTTCTAGGTCACTATTCTTTTGCCTAGCGAATACTATTGTTGAATTACCAGTCTTAATAGATGGCCTTCCATACGCTTCTAAAATGCCTTGTGCTTTTTCTCTATCCATTTCAATTGTTTATTTTTTTCATAGGGCCTTTGTTTTACCTATTGATTTGACTTGCACCAGATTCTCTAGCGGAATCTTAACGATGGTCTTTATCCGCCTTTGAGCTTCCTTGTCGCCGTTTATTTGGCTTACGTTCTTACATCTGCTAACAAGCCATGGGCATGTGCGATTCACCCACTCTTTACGGTGTGGGCTCTTGTGCATTATCTCTAAGAACTCATGATAATACACTGTTTTTTCCTGCTTGGACATATGGGCCAAATTGATTGTACTTATCCATGATTTCCAGAAGTTCACAAAGGAAGCTGATAGAATCAGACTCCTGAACCTTCTTGCCGTTAACTATAAGGGACCAAAAATTACCAGTCTGCTTAAAGTCTGTGATTATACCCTGGTCGAGTAGTTTGTGTTGTAAGTTTACTACATCCATGATTTGTCTATTTTCATTGTTGAACAAAATTGTGTGGCTACGCCAATTGGCACCAGGATGAGGCCGGACTTGTTGTCGTCACCACCCATTACCTTCCGGCCTATTCCCTGGAGCAGCATTTCCTTAAGCTTATCTATCGCAAAGATGAAAAGATTATCTCCGTCTTCATAGTGCGGTAGAAAATAAAGGAAGACGTCGGCTGAAGTGGTTGAAACACCCGACGGCTTTCCTTTATAGAGGACCTCAAAGCAAAGATTCCCTGTGCTGTGTGCTTTGAAGTCTGTCTTTAGTTCGAACTTTACTTCTTCCCCGGTCTTGGTAGAAAACCCGGAGAAGTCATAATCGCATGGGCCAGATGTGTGCTTAACATCTGTTATCATGCCATCAAGCTGAAAAAACGCAGCTATTCCTTTTTCTGCTAGCTGCCCCCAGGCAAGGTCCGTATTAAAATTCCGCATAGTAATTGCCTTTCTTTGGTTCGTAGGTTCTCTCTGTGAACCTTTGATTCTGTGGATTGAAGTTTAGTTGGAAGTTGGCAGTTCCTATGCTTCTTCCTTTTAGTATACTGAACTCCATATAGTTCTCATCGTACAAGGACTCATCTCCAGAGTTGGTGTTGGCGTGTGGGTACCACAACGAACCGACAACATCTGCAGCTGCCTCTATCTCTCCAGAGTACTTCAAGTCGGTAGTTGACGGCCTTTGCTTTGACCAATCCTTATTACCCCTAGACAACTGAGAAAGAGCAACAACAACAACTCCATGGCTCTTGGCTAGGTTTTTAAGCATTCTGGATATGGTAGCAATCTTCTCCTCCATGCTGTTTACCCTCATCTTAAGATTCATCATCTGAAGGTAGTCGATGATGATAAACTTCACTCCCTTGGTGAGTATGAACTTCTTGGCCCTTTCTACCATGCCTTCCGCCGTAGTGTCTGCAGAGTCATCAATGTACATCTGCGGGTTTCTACGCTCCCAGGCACCAATCCATTCATACACAGCCTTGAGCTGCTCGTCAGAAAAGTTTCCCTTTCGATAATCCTTGGTGCTAAACCCAAGGTCAGCACACGCCATCTTTGATATAAGATGCGTGGAAGACATCTCCATGGACATTATCAGTGAAGGAATGCCCATGCGTTCAGCATGAGAACCCATCTGCAGGGCAAGAGATGTCTTACCGTTACCGGGCCGGGCGGCAAGTATAACAAGCTCTTCAAGCTGGAACCCTCCAGAGAAATCATCGAAGTCCCTTAGCCCGGTAGGTATTCCCATTAGCTTGCCCTCTCTTTTGTAGTTTATCCTAGTGGCCATGTCTTCCATGAAGTCTGCCATTTGGGTTTCAAAAGAGATGTCTTTTGCGTCCCGGTCTTCGCTAATCTTAACAGCTCCATCAAGAAGCATCTGCTTTTTCCTTGACGGGTCTACTTCCATCTGCAGCGCATCGATGAGCTGATTAGTCTCACGCTCTATTCTGGAGCGCTTAAGGATGTCAAGTACGTTATCTACGTCATATCCGGTGTGGTCCATTTGCCACACCAGCCTTATTTCCGGAAGTTCATCTTCATTGAAATGGAACTTAATAAGGGAGTGGTCTACCTTTTTACCCAACCCCCATTGTTCTACAATAAGGTGGTAAAGCTTTCTCCTTTCGTTGCTAGTAAAAAGGCGGTCATAGACTCTTTCGTGGATATTGAAGTAGACATCCCTATCGGTCATGATAGCCTTTAGGAGCGCTCTTTCAACATCAGCAATCATCCCTGTGCTCTATAAAATTCCGGAGCCTTTGACTGAAAACTAAGCCCTGACTGCTCATTGACACCCTCCCATACTCTATCGCGAAGGTACCTCTCGGCATGCTTCATGTACGAATAGTCTGACACCGACATTGCGTAGTGCCTTAAAAGCCGAGCAGCTTCATCCCTATCTTCCATAGAGAGCTTATCCCAATAGTTTCTGGCTGTTTTTTTAGAACCACAACTACTTCTGAATCCTTTGTATGTTTTCCAAAAATCTTCGAATTTTTCATCTGTGTTATCTGTTTTTGGTTTTCTCGTTGGGAATGTAAAGTCGTGCCATGCGTTGTACATGTCTTCACCTTCTTCTTGGTTCATGTATGTTTCAACTCCATCGCACACAAAAGCAACTCCCCCTGATTCATCCTTAGAGATGAAAGAAATCAACTCCAGGTTGATGTATGTGTCTTCTGTAATTTTGTACCACTTTTTCATTTCATTTCAATTTAGGGCTGAAAAAGGGGACTCTTGGTCCCCTTAGTCACTATTTAGAATAGACAATGTATTGCTGTTTAGAACGGCAGGTCAAATCCATTGTCCTGGCCAGCAGGAGGAAGTGGAGGAGCCTGAGGCGGAACAGTCTGCTGCTGTGGTGCAAACTGCTGAGGTGGCTGATGATACTGCTGTTGCTGTTGCGGAGCCTGCTGGAAGTTCTGCTGTGGAGCCTGCTGGAAGTTCTGCTGTGGAGCTCCCTGGTTCCATTGCTGCTGAGACTGCTGGTGTCCACCTTGTCCACCGCCATTGTTCTGAGGAATAACCACACGTCCATTGTGCGTGTCATTCCACTGGCTTGGGCCGTTCTTACGAGGAGTCAAATTGATTTTAACGTAACGCTGACCGGCCTTTTGACCCTGGGTGTACCTGCGGATTCCATGCTCCGGGATAGCGTCCAGGTCGATGGTCATTTCAATGTATGAGCCATACTGTCCCTGCTTTTGGCGGAACTGGTTTACGACCCAAAACTTTTCTGATTGTTGATTCTGATTGTACATTTTTAATCTTATTTAAAGTTAACTTCGGGAGCAAATATAAGGCTTTCTATGTTCATTACCAAATCTTTCATCACATAAAAGCACCTGTTGGCATTCCTTCTTTCTTCTTAATGACCTCTTTCAGATTACTGAACTCGATGGAATTAGACTCTATGTCTGCCATGAAGCGCTCAATAATCAACGCCCTTTCTTCCATCAACTCGTTAATCTTTTGGTCTATCTCCCGGACCTTTGGAAGCATTTCGTTCGATGTGGTTAGCGGAAGAGTGCGACGAAACAGTTCGTTGTAAAAGTTCGCATACCTCGGGAACGTAGCCATGTCGTTGTCGTGCTTTCTTAGCGCGTGCAGTATAGTGGCGTGGTCTTTGTTTTTTCCAAGCCTCCCCTTGAAAAGAGAGCCTATTTCTGCAAGAGACAGCATGGGCTCCATGTTGGATGGAGACACCAGCTGAGTCCGGATAACCACCATAGCAGCTTGGCGAGGAATAAGTACATCGTGTTTTTGAGAGGTTCCTATGATGTCATCATATTCTTTCTCAGCCATATCTGCAGCAACGGTAATTATTCTTCTAGCAATGCTTTTTATTGTTTCTTTTTTCATCTTGATTGTCCAAATTTGTTAAAACCAATGGGCTTTCCGCCTGGCTTGATGTTCATTTTCTGTCCGCAATCGCAAAGCACATCTTCACCATCCCTGGCAAACCTTGCTTTTTCGTACCCACACGCCGGGCACATGTAGTCGTTTAGTTTTTTCATCCTTCTGTTTTTTAGTTTCGATAATAGGTGTTAGCGGTAATTGTTATCCCACCACTCTTTCATGTCTAATATCTGTTTTTGCACTTTACCACATCTAAAATGCTCATCTGTTGCTATCCACATCTTACCATCGGAATTGCTGTGTATCTTTCTACAACATTCAGGGTATTTACCACATTCACAACTACCGATAACATCGTTTAGTTCTTTCTGCTGTTCGAGTAGCTTCAACACTAATTCTAAAGCCTCTAAAAAATGCGTCATACCTGTAATGCCCTTATTCACTAAAAGAGCATTGTTCAATATTTCAATAGCTTCCTCTCTTGTCATAGCGTCTCTCTTGAAATCCATTGACCAATCTCCTCCAGGTGGCCTTCCTTAAAAAACCTATTGTAGGTATTAATGGCGGCCTGAAGCTTGTCCATCCCGGAGTCATAAAACTCTTGCGAGCAATCGCGAATAAACACGCTGTTGTCCTCTTTCCCGATTCCAATAATGATGAAGTCATCTACATTAAAAATCATTCGGTAAAGGGCTGCCTGTAGGTCGTAGTGATACGCATACTTAGCATCCTTATTGAAGAAATCTTCTTTGCGGCACGTCTTAATGTCGATAACCAGGTTGCTCTTCAACTTGTCAGCCTTTCCACGAAAAGGAATGCCGTTAATAACAGACACTCCGGGAACCTCCGGACGGGCGCCGGTAAGTATGTCCTGGATTTCGTCATTGTTCATGACCTGCTCTTCCTGGTACCTGAAGTTTGAAATCTCGCTTTCAAGCATGCAAATCTTGCCTTCGTTCTCGGCGCAAAAATCTTTCCATCTGTTACCCATCTTGTTCGGGAAGTCAGCAAAAGCAAATCGCTCGTTTATTTTCTCTGGCTCCAGTAGCATGGTGTGAATGAGCTGGCCATCGTTTAGCGCCTTTGATTCGCTTTTGTACCTTCCGGTATGCTTTAACCAAAACTTCTTTGGAGCCTGAAATAGGTCCTTTGATGAAGTGGAAGACAGCGCCTTTTGCGTACTTAAGTAGTTGTAGTAAAAGTCATCTTCGTACATTCTTGTAATAAGCTCAGGCAGTGACCAAACCTCTCCATCCAGAAGTTTTATTGTTCGTTCCTGTTCTGCATTAGGTAAATTTACTGTGCCCATCATAATCCAAGGTTTTTGAAGTTAGGCTCCTGGGCAAGCATGTCCATTTGCTCATCAGAGAAGAAATAAGTGCTTAGGGCAGACCTTACTCTATCATATTCACCTGCCCGGATAATTCCAATAAGAGAGTCCATTTGCTTCATTGGGAATGGAGCAAGGGTGCTAGGTATGGAACGCATGATTGACTTTTCTTTTGGTTCCTGTGTGGCTTCCTTTATGGGGCCATAGAAAACATAGTTCTTGAAAAACTCTGCAGTCTTGGTGCACTGCATCAGCTTTTCTTTCAGCTCAAGGACTTCCTGAGGGAATCCAAACTCTTTGTGGAACTCAACAGCCCTAGATAGGGTGTTTTGTCGAACGATTAGTTCTTGTTTTTGATTATCTGTCATTTTGATTAAATTAGATTGTCAACAAATGTATGGTTAATTGTTTATAACCACAAGTTTTCACGCATATAAATGCTTTCTAGCATCATTGTATTCCTTGGTTCGATAGGTTCCTTAGAGGCTGAACCAACGCCGACGATGGCTCTGAAATGTTGGTTAAAGAACTTATCCGGGGTTACTGCTATGCGGACCAGTTTCCCGTTGCAGTAGAATTTTGTAAACAGTTCAACGTCCACAGAAAAACTCAACGAAGCGCTACCAGGAAGCTTATACTTCATAGGCGATAGGGTCTTTTTCTCTTTCTTGCTTTTTCCCCAGTGGATGTTTGGCGCAAACTTATCTCCCCAAATCTCTACCACA
>Ga0208898_1000577_pt1 | contig 28263 bp, 34 predicted proteins | sample VirMetDEL_Mar_4_FD_184513 | JGI IMG/M metagenome (GOLD analysis project Ga0208898, IMG submission 184513) | Aqueous microbial communities from the Delaware River and Bay under freshwater to marine salinity gradient to study organic matter... | ecosystem: Environmental > Aquatic > Marine >...
AGCACTCAAGAGGTTTTGATTTTGGCTTGCGACCTTGGTTTAATTAGCAAGGGTGGAGCTTGGTTTACTTGCGACTTTGTTACTGAGTGCAAGGATTTAATTAAAGAAATAGACAAAGATGCTAATATTGAGGACGACGAAGCGCTGATGAAAGCTTATAAATTTCAAGGCCAAGACAAGCTCTACGCTTTTCTAAAACAAAATCCTAAGTTAGTTGATTTTTTAGAGACTCAAATCAAAGCAATGCTATGAAAATAACCGGACTAGATGGTAGAGAGTACACTTGGAACCCTAAGTCTGGAGGCGGAAAAAGATCAAAACTTCACCAAAAGGCTAAAAAAGTACTTGAAAATTGTTATCCGTATGATACAATTCTGGAAGAAGTGACTCTAGCAGGAACGCAAACAGAAAGAAGTCGTTCTAAACTTAGGGGTGACTTCTATATACCGAACAGGAATTTGATTGTTGAAGTACATGGTAAACAACACTTCGAGTTTAACAAGTTTCATTTTAAAGATAAGTTATCATTTTACAAGGCGCAAGCACGCGACCGCGACAAAAAAGAATGGTGTAATGTTAACAGTATAACAATTATTGAATTTAACTACAACGAGACAGAAGATGACTGGCGAAGAAAGATTACAGGAATTTAAGCAAGCTATTGAAGACTGGAAAACTTCTAAGCATTTGAAAGAAGTAAAAGCTCCAGAAAAAGATAGCAGGATCAGTGAATTGCTGAACATGGACGCAGACAGAATGCGTGCGCTAACTTCTGCCGAATGTTTGATGTGCGCCTACGAGTTATATGCTTACGCAGAATATGTAGAAACTGTAAAAGTTAAAGAAAAAAACATTTTAGAGTGGGCAGATTCTTCGATTTGGTATATAATAGGTGGGGTACTTGATCAGTACGGTGGGCAGTACGCTAAATGGCAGCAGCGATATTATGCCGCCATCAAAGAAAATCCGCTGGCTGACGAAATACTTGTAATCAAAAAACATGCCGAAGCTAGAGTCAGAACATTAGAAGGATGTGCTAGTAGAATTTTAAGCATGGCAGACATACTAACCAACTTAGCTAGGAGAAAATAATGACCACAAAAGACAAGATTAAAAAATTACTCAAAAAAGCAAAAGAAGAAGGCGACATCGACATGATAGAGCTTGCTATGGAATTACTCGATGAAATTCCAGTAGAGACTGCTACAATGTCAGAGTCGGAAGCAGATAGGTCTAAGCTGCCATCTAAGTTCTCAGAATTTGCTATGAATAACGTAAGCAATAGTCGTCAGCCAGTTGTAACGCCTCCGGGCAGAGTTAATCAGTTTGTAGACAATGGAACTGAACATAAAGACAAGATCAACCAAACGCCAGATATTAGCAGAACCGAAAGAACTAGACCTAAATTTTCTAAAGTTGTTCAAGTTTGCACTCGATGTAATAAAGAAGTTGAAATTCATCCAACATTCAAACGTGACTTTTTTGTTTGTGACAAATGCCTAAGACGATAAATAAACTAGAAGATTTAGCATCTGAACGAGCTGTGCTGGCCGGATTGTGCCAGCATGGTCTTGATGCTTATCTAGAAATTGACTACGTTACGTCTGAGACATTTACAGACGCAATGAACCAGTTAATATTTGACTGTGTTTACAAATCAATTTCTGAAAATACAGAGGTTGAATTATCATCTATACTGTCCGTAGCAAATAATATGGGCGTAGAGGAAGTAATCAACACCAAAGAAGAGATTGGATATATTCGATCTCTTTTTAACATGCCAATTGTTAAAGATAATATTGGTATTTACGCATCCAAAATAACAAAGCTAAGAGTGGCTAGAGATTTCCGCAAGATGATGAAGGCTTGTGATTCTGAGCTTAGTTCAGTTACAGGCGATGAAGATATCATGGATATTATTTCGCGTGTTGAGAACCGTATTCTGGAAGCCACAGGAGATATTTACCAGTCGGGCAACAAAAAGACAGAGACCATTGGAGAAGGTCTTGACGAATATCTAGACTTCTTAGAAAATAATGTTTCAGATTATATTGGGATACCTTCTGGATTTAGCGATTACGACCGAGCTATCGGAGGCGGCTTTAGAAGAAAGTGTGTTGATTTGGTAGGGGCGAGGCCAAAAGTTGGTAAGTCTATGTATGGGGACGCTGTTGGACTTTATGTTGCTGGAGAAGAAAATGTTCCAGTATTAATGCTTGACACAGAAATGTCAAAAGAAGATCATTACCATAGAATGTTGGCCAATATTTCTGGTGTTGAAATTAACAGAATTGCGAGTGGCAGATTTACCGAAAGTGAGATTGATAAAGAAAAGGTACACAAAGCCGCAGAGAAATTAAAATCAATTCCATACCACTATATTAGCATTGCTGGTGAATCGTTTGAAAATATTTTAAGCCAGATGAGAAAATGGATTTATCAACATGTTGGATTTGATGAGCATGGTAGAACCAATGACTGTCTGATTATTTATGATTACTTGAAGTTGATGGGCAGCGAAGGCATTAGCGCATCTATGCAAGAATATCAGGTCTTAGGCTTTCAAATTACGCAGCTGCATAACTTTACTGTTAAATATGATGTCGCATGTCTAGCTTTTGTACAATTAAACAGAGATGGGACTACGACCGAAACAACCACAGTTGTTTCTGGTTCTGACAGGCTTATTTGGCTATGTACAAGTTTTTCTATTTTCAAGATGAAATCGCCCGAAGAGATAGCTGCCGATGGAGAGAGCAATGGCAACAGAAAATTAGTTCCGGTTGTAGCGCGTCACGGGGAGGGTCTTGATGATGGTGACTACATTAGTATGGTAATGCATGGTAGGTTTGGCAGAATCGAGCAAGGTTTAACAAGAAACGAGATTCATGAGAATGAAAGATCGCGGGAAGAAGGGTTCGAGACAGATGATGTCGAGTCAGAAGATATCTTCGATATCTAATGAACTACTTCTACACATCGAAAAAGTTTTAACTCACTTCGATATAAATTACGTTGAATTTCCAAATAGGCTTGCCTTTCCATGTCCAGTTCATGGTGGCGATAGTCCTGAAGGATGTTGTATTTTTACTGATGGGACAACCAAGCAGGGCAATTGGACTTGCTGGACGCAAGGATGTCAAGAAGAATACATTGACAGTTTGTTTGGATTCGTTCGAGGATGTTTATCTTACCACGCAGACAGAAAAGTTTCGATGCAAGAGACAGTTGACTTTTGTCTAGATATAATCGGAAAAGATTTTGACGAAATCAAAGAAGCTCCCAAAAAGAAATTTAAAACGTTAGATGTTTTTAATCGTCGTATTGAAAGAGAGGAAGGGGTAATATCGAGATCTGATCTACGGGGAAAACTAAATATACCTGCTCAATATTATTTAGGAAGAAATTATAGCCAACTTGTTCTTGAAGCTTTCGACGTAGGCGAATGCACGACTGGCAATCAGCCAATGTCTGGCCGCGTAGTAGTGCCTGTTTACGATGAAGATTATAACTATGTTGGCTGCGTTGGTCGCGCAATTAAAGAACATCTAAAACCTAAATGGCTACACAGTCAAGGTTTCAAAAAAAATGTTTTATATGGGCTAAACCTCGCAAAAGAAGAGATAATGAATACAGGAAGCGTCGTCTTAGTCGAAGGACAGGGAGATGTTTGGAGGCTCCACGAAGCTGGCATCGCTAATGCCGTTGGCATTTTTGGGTGCAGTTTGAATGAAGACCAGCTAATATTATTGGAGCAAAGTGGCGCGATGAACGTAGTCATACTTACTGATTATGATGATGCGGGAAATGGCGCTGCTGAGCAAATCGTAAAAACCTGCGGACGGCGATTTAATTATATTCGTCCAGAAATGATTGAAGGTGTCAAAGACGTGGGTGATTTAACAGTTCAACAAATAAGAGAATTTCTATATCCACAGTTAAAAGGATTTATAAATGAAAACTAAGGTCATCGCCTTCGCTGGCGGTAAAGGATGCGGCAAAACAACAAGCATGAATTTTCTGCATGGATACCAAATGCGCGCCCATCGCATCATTGAAAACTTTGGGGTGTCCAATCGAGGTCAGCTCATCATCAAGACAGATGTTGAGACAGAAAGCGGCAAAATAGAGGTCGCAGACACTTATATGGACATCAATAGAAAAGATGTAGAATTTATCGAATGGGCTATGTATAATATGTGGCCGTTCGTTAAAAAATACTCTTTTGCAGACCCTCTGAAAGAGATGGCTGTTGGTTTATTCGGCCTTAAAAATGAGCAGGTTTACGGAAGTTTAGAACATAAGAAGCAAGTAGTTCCTCATCTAAGATGGGAAAACATGCCGGGGATTTTGACTCATGAGGTTGCTGAAGAAGAATGGGGGTATTTGCGTCTGAATTATGATAGTAAGGCAATGCAAAAAGAATTTTCTAAAATAAATCTAACATATCATACCGCAGGCCCAATGACCGTTCGCGACTTCCTACAACATTTCGGCACAGATATTTGCCGCAAAATTCACCCAAATATTTGGGTCGATAGATGTCTGCAAGACATTCAGCTAGAGCAGCCACTACTCGCAGTAATAGATGATTGTAGATTTCCTAACGAAGTTGAAGCTATTCAGGAAATAGGCGGCAAGGTTATCGGACTTACTCGCTCTACTGAAGGGGTAGATCATCATTCCAGCGAACAGGAAATAAAAAAGAGCTGGGACAAAATAGATCATGTTATCGACAACCAAGATATGACAATACATGAAACGTGCGCAGCTATTATAGAAGCAATTGAAGGCTTTGGATGGTTGCAGGAAGAAATTGTTGCGGACTCAAAGAACACTAGAAAAAAGAAAATCCATAAAATTAAGGAAGACTAATGATAGTAACCTATATTCGTAGCTCCAGCTACAATAATTATGAGTATTGTCAAATGCAATACTTTATCACTTATGTTTTAGGTCATCAAAGCTTATCTGGTAAAAAGGCTCAGCTAGGCACAGTTGTCCACAAAGTCATGGAGGTTCTTGCCGCCTGCACCAAAAAACTGCAAGAAAATGCAGACAGTAAAAGCTTGTATATCAATGACGACGCTGTGGGCAAGGTAAATTTTACTCCAAGATCTTTGACTACAAAAAAATTCGTTGCCAAAGTTTTAGATCTGAGTTATAAGCATTACACAGAAAATTGTCATCACTCCTACAAGCCTGCTGATTTTAGGTTCTGTGAGGAGCAGGTCAAGACTGCACTAGAATTTAACGAGGGACAGTTCGATCCTCGGAATAGAAATATCGTAGATACCGAGCCGCAATTTGATATTCCTATTGAAGAAGATTGGGCCAAATTTAAGTATAAAATGCCTAATGGAAAAATGATGGAAGGTCAGCTTGCAATCAAGGGAACAATCGACTTAGTTACTCAGGTTGACGACGGTGTGATCGAAGTTGTGGATTGGAAGACTGGGCGCAGGTTGAATTGGGCGACGGGTGAAGAAAAAACTTATGAGAAATTACTTGAAGATCCGCAACTTCTATTGTATAATTATGCTATCTCTAAACTTTATCCTCAATATGAACAAGCAATCATGACGATATTTTACATTAGGGATGGCGGTCCTTTCAGTATGTGTTTTGACCAGTCGGATCAGGTTAAGTTTTTAGAAATGTTGAAAAATAGATTCGGACAAATTCAGCACAATGAATATCCGCGACCATGCAGCGCTAAGCGCTCGCATTTTAAGTGTACTAAGCTGTGTCATTTTTACAAAAATAATTGGCCCGGAACAAATCAACCTATGTGTAATTATGTTGAAGACCATCTCAAGGCATTTGGTCACGATGAAACTGTAGAAAAGTGTACAAGAGACGGATTTAATATTGGATACTATGAGGCTCCGGGATAATGATTGAAGTACAAATTACAGAAGGGATGAAAAAGCGAGCATGGCGAAAAGCCCGAGAAATGGGGGTTATTAACAATTCCATTATGAAGGGTGATGGAAATATTGCAGGATTTTTAGGAGAAGAGGTTGCAAATTATGTTTTGTGTGGTATAATCAATAACACATACGATTATGATATTGTTACTGGAAACCTTTGTGGAAATAGCCAACAGGTTACTTGGGACGTAAAAACCAAACGTTGCACTAGCCCGCCAAAGCCTTACTATGATTGTTCAGTTGCAAACTACAATACCAAGCAAAAATGCGACAACTATGTCTTTGTCAGGATTGAGAATAAGAATGGGCGATGGGGCCGAGCTTGGGTGCTTGGCTGGTTGCCTCGCGATGAATATTACAAAAAGGCAAGAAAGCTAACCAAAGGCGAAATCGACCCTTCTAACGGTTTTGTTGTTAGGGCTGACTGTCACAATGTTGCGATTAAAGATTTGAACAAACCTTGAGAAATAAAATGTGGAATCCTATAAATTGTAAAACGCACTTCAGTCTACAGACTGCATTTTGCAAAACTGATAAACTAGCACAAAGATGCAAGGAATATGGCTATACTGCCTGTGGTATTGCTGACTTTGAAAGTGTTTCTGGTGCTGTAGAATTTAGTGCAGACTGTAAAAAGCATGGTATCAAGCCAATCATTGGTTGTGAGTTTGATGGTTATATTTTATATGCTAAGAATAAAAATGGATGGTTTGATTTAGTTCGATATGTTTCCAATAAAAATCTAGACGTTCTGAAACAAGTTGCTAAAGCTGGAAATGTTATCTGTGTTACAAAAGAAAAGAATGGATTTGCCAAGCTATTTAAGCATAATCATTATCAGTTAGACTATGAAAATCAAGCGATCTACTATGTTGATCAAAGTGACGCTGATTGTCATAGGGTCATGCTGTGTAGCAAGCTAAAAACTACGCTTAAAAAAATCAAGAACATAGAACACGACTACGAACAGTTTTTTAATGGTGATGACAAGTGGTTTTTGCCTAAGCTAACTGGCAAAACTGCTGGATTTGACATCGCTGATAAATGTGAAGATTACGATCTTGCCGGACCTCCGCTCCTGCCCACGTTTGAATGTCCAGAAGGATACAATGAGGATGAATATCTAACTCAACTATGTAGAGATGGCTGGGCTAGATTGCTGATTCCTTCAGGCAAGGTTAAAGACAAAGAATACAAAGAAATCTATGCAGATAGAGTAAAACATGAGCTTAAAGTTATTTTTAAAGCTCAACTGTCTGGATATTTTTTGATTGTTCAGGACATTATTAGATGGGTGCGCGAGCAAGGCTGGCTTGCGGGTCCGGGTCGAGGCTCAGCCGCAGGATGTTTAGTGTCGTATCTACTAGGCATCACAGAAGTAGATCCTATAGAATACGACCTTATTTTCGAGCGATTCTACAACGAAGGTAGAAACACTGAGGGCAACGTAGCGATCCCCGATATTGACATGGATGTTCCAGCAGAACGTAGGGACGAAGTTATTGATTATATCAAACAAAAATATGGGGCAAATAAAGTGGCTCAGATGATTACGTTTGGGCGATTGCAAGGACGCGCGGCACTAAAAGAAGTATTAAGAATCAATGAAAGCGTGTCATTTGCAGAAATGAATGCGATAACAGATTGTATGATTGACGAATCTAAAATTTCTGACCAATTAGAGATGATGGAAGACAAGTCTGTAATTCGTTGGAACTTGGAAAACAAGGCAGACGATCTTAAAAATTATTGTTACTATAATGATAAAGGGGAATTAGAAGGTCCGCTTGCAAATATTTTTGAACAAGCAATTAATATTGAAGGAACTAACAAGTCGCAAGGAAAGCATCCTGCCGGTGTTATTATTTCAAGTGTAAATTTGGCCGATGTTTGTCCTATGACTGAAGATAAAGATGGCAATCCTGTAGTGGCGTTTGAAATGAACGCACTAGAGTTTCAAGGACATATCAAATTTGATGTTCTCGGGATTGCATTATTAAGTAAAGTAATGGAGGTGTGTAATGCTTAACACAACGGCGGACTACAAGTCTGTGATTTTTTCTGGATGTTCGATTGAGTCCAGAGGGGTTTCGGTTTGCAATTTAGAAGATTTTATGATGGGGCAGTTTGTCCCACGGGCTAAATATCAGGTTTGGTCTGATCGTCACAAGTTTTACAGACTTTATCACAACATTGATGATGCTGTAGAGAAGTTTATTGAATTAAGGAGAAAGCGATGAATTATCGAGATATTATTGTATTTGACTTTGAGACAACGGGGCGCAATCCTTACAAGTGTCAGCCCACGCAAATTGCTGCTGTGGCTATTCATGCTAGAAAATTAACCCTGCAACCGGGAGGTGTGTTTGAAAGTAAGATTCGTTGCATTACTGACGAAGAAAAGTGTATCGCCGCAGGATTCGATCCGGTTGAAGATGAGGCGTTAGAAGTAACAAGAAAGACTAGGGCAGAAATTGCTACTGGCCCAATGCCTAAAACGGTTTGGAAAAAGTTTGGGCAGTTTTGTGATAAGTTTAATTTCAAAGGAACTAACTGGACAGCCCCAGTTGCTGCTGGCTGGAATATCAATAGTTATGATATGCCAATTGTAAACCGAATGTGTAAAGCTTTTGGCCCTTGGGACGACAAGCGAGAAGAACAAAAACTATTCAATCCTATTTTTACAATGGACGTAATGCAGCACGTCTACTGCTGGTTCGAGAACAATGCAGAAGTTAAGGGTTATAACATGGATTACATGAGAGATTATTTCGGTATGTCTAAAGACAATTCCCACGACGCACTCCAAGATGTTAAAGATACAGCAAATATTCTTATCAAGTTTTTGAAGATGCAGAGAAATTTATCGAATAAAATTAAGTTTGAAAAAGCTTTTGCAAACGGACAATTATATGTCGAATAAAGAGAATATAAATGCAAATCAGATTGGAAAATATTGGAAAGTATAAAGTTCCTCCAGAAACGCGCGGCGGCAAGTGCTTAGAAATAGGCGCAAATGTAGGTTCTTTTACTGAAAAATACAAAGACCATTTTGGAGTCATTCATTATTACGAGCCAGTAAGGAAGTGTTTTGAAATAATCCAAGGCAAAATCAAAAGCGACAACATTGTTGGCTTTAACCTAGCCTGCGCTAAAAGATCTGGAAATGAAGTTGAGATTATCATGCATCAAAATAACGATAGCGGATCTTGTGCATTAAAAAATGAAATAACATCAGTTCATGAAGAATGGGATAAAACTAATGTTATTCAAAAGGTGCAAACTATATCATTAGAAGATTGCATTAGCAAGATTGGAGGTAGTGTAGACTATTGTAAATCAGATTGCGAAACCAGTGAATACAATATATTTTATAACCAAGACTTAACTCCTATTAAATATCTCGCAATTGAAATACATCACCAAATAGGCATACAAAAATGGCGAAATCTTTTGGCTTATATACAGAAAACACATGGTATTATAAAAGGTAATGTGTCTTATTCCGAACGGCAAAATAAAGAATTCTTATTTAAAAGAAAGCAGCATATTATTGTTAAAAACCCTAAAACTGGAGTGTGGGCATGAATTTTAATATCAACAATTTTGACGACCCAGAAGTATGGGATTTGATTTGCGCTGGCGATACCAAGGGCGTGTTTCAGCTTGAATCTAATCTAGGTAAAAAATGGGCCAAAGAAAGTCGGCCTAGAAATATCAAAGAATTAGCAGCACTAATTAGCCTGATTCGTCCGGGAACGCTATTGGCTAAACATAAAAGCGGCAAGAATATGACCGAGGTGTATTGCCTGAGAAAAAATGGCTCTCCAGACTTCCCAGTAGAATATGATCATGAATCTTTAGAGCCAATCTTAAAAGAAACTTATGGTGTACTTGTATACCAAGAACAGTCCATGCAGATTGCTCAAAAGTTAGCAGGGTTTGATCTTAAAGAAGCCGACGCTCTTCGAAAGGCTATTGGTAAAAAGAAAGCCGACCTCATGGAGAAAGTTAAAAAATCTTTCCTAAAAGGGGCCGCTGATAAAGGAATCGTTACTAACAAAGTCGCAGAAGAAATTTTTGCAAATATTGAGAAGTCCAACCGTTACGCCTTTAATAAATCCCACGCTGTGGCCTATGCCATCAATGCATACTGGGCCGCTTACTGCAAGCACCATAGAAGAAAAAAGTTTTATAAAGTTTGGCTAGACGGATCGAAAGGCAAGCCAAAAGAAGATGTCGAAAAAAAGCAATTAATCATGGATGCTAGAAGAGCAGAAATTGATGTATATCCACCTAGACTTGGACATTTATACAGTAATTTTACTATAGACGAAAGTCGCGATGTTATTTATTATGGATTAAACTATATCAAGCTTGTGGGCAAAAAGGAATGCGAAAAACTTGAAAGTCTAGAAGATGTTTCTGGCTATACATGGATGGACTGCCTATGCAACATCGTTCACAAACTTAGGATCAATAAAAGATCAGCAATCGCACTAATTTCTGTTGGAGCATTTAATGGTAAAAATAATCGAGAATGTCGCCAGCAAATGTTGTACGAGTTTGATAGCTGGAAACAACTTACTGCCAGAGAGCAAGAAGCTATTGTAGAGGCTCACAATGAGAACGGACTCAAAAACTTGTCCGAAGCTATTGAAGTCATGACAAAAAAAATCAATGTGAAAGCTAAAAGATATGAAACTGTAATAGATATCAAAAAATCTTTAGATAATCCTTTTTACAATTTGGATGACGAATCTTCGGTTATAGCAATGGCAGAAGAAAAATACTTATCGTGCGGGCTGACTTGCAGTAAAGTTGATAGTTCTTCGTTAAATATGGCAGTTAATATGTGCAAAGACATAGTAAACGAGACGATAATAGGTAAAGCAAGTATTGGTGTTGAAATTGAAAGAATTAAAGTCATCAAGACCAAAAAAGGCGATGAGATGGCGTTTTTGACTGTTGAAGACAGTAGTGGAAGTTTAGATTCTGCTGTTGTATTTCCAGAAACTTGGGAAAAGCATAAAAATCTACTAATTGAAACTAACACTGTTTTGTTGACTGGAGAAGTCCAGCGCAGAGATCGCGGAAGTTTAATCGTCAATGAAGTAAAGCAAATATAGATTTGGTGAGGGAGGTTAGGCCGCGCATCCCGCTAGTTGGGAGGTTAGCCCGCACATCCCGCCAAATCTCTAAAAAACAAAACTGGTGAGGGAGGTTAGGCGTTGCATCCCACTTGTTGGGAGGTTAATCACCGCATCCCGCCAGTTTTTTATAAAAGGAATTTGAATGAACAAATGTATATTTTTGGGCAAATTAACCCATCAGCCAGCTGTAGAAATTGATCAAGATACTGGCACTCCAATGTTAGTTTTTGAATTGGAGATTGAAGAATTTAGACGTGACAAAGGCGGAAACAAGAAAAGAACGTTGACGCTACTTCAGTTTGAGGCTTGGGACACTGCCGCTTTGACGATTGAGAAATATGCTTGCGAAGGCGATTTAATGTCTGTGGAATCCAGCGCTAGAAGTTCCTATATTGATGGACAAGAATACGATTTCACTTACTTCAGGGTTACTAGTTTTAAGATTTTATCATGAGAAAAAAACGAATACTATGGATAAATGAATGCTCTTGGAAAAACACTGGATACGCAGTGTACGGAAGAGAGGTTTTGTCCAGACTTAACAAAGTTCCTGAATTTGAAGTCGCGGAATTGGCCTGTTATGCGTCCGCAAAAGATGTTCAGGAAAATCCACAAGACTGGATAGTTTTTCCTAACAAGCCAGACGAAGAATCTCCAGATTATGAAGGGTATTTATCAAATCCTAGCATGATTTTTGGAGAGTATAGCTTTAACAGTGTGTGTCTTGATTTTATGCCAGACATCGTGATGGATATTAGAGACTGGTGGATGTTTGAATACCAGCAAAGATCTGTTTTTAGAGATTACTTTCATTGGGCCATTATGCCAACCGTAGACGCAATGCCACAAAACCCTCAGTGGATCAATACATTTGCTAGTGCGGATTCTGTTATGGCATATTCTGAATTTGGACGCGACACAATGTTGAGTCAGTGTGATTCAATAAAATTTGCAGGCATACCATCACCTGCGGCCAGCGATGCGTTTTATCAAGTTTCAGACAAGGCAAAACATCGAGAGCTGATGGGTATGGACCCCTCGTCTTTCATAGTAGGCACTGTTATGAGAAATCAGCGCAGAAAACTATATCCAGATCTTTTCAAAGCGTTTAGAATGTTTTTAGACAAAACTAAAATGTCAGACGCCTTCCTTTACTGCCACACAAAATATCCAGATATTGGTTGGGAGATTCCTTATTTACTTGATAAATTTAAATTAAACAATAGGGTTTTATTTACTTATAAATGTCGCAACGAAAACTGCCAACATATATCCGTTGGATTTTACCAAGACGCGGCGTCGTATTGCAGTCATTGCAAGAAATTTGCCAAGGAGCTTGTTGGCATCAGGAATCCAATCGACGAGCAAGAGCTAAATAAAATATACAATCTGTTCGATGTTTATGTTCAATATGCAAATAGCGAAGGTTTTGGCATGCCTCAACTTGAGGCGGCTTATGCTGGAATTCCACTAATAGCAACTAATTATTCGGCTATGGAATCTGTAATTAAAAACATTGGAGCAGTAGGAATTGAGCCCTTGGCGCTTTCTATGGAGTGTGAGACAGGCTGTTACAGGGCTGTGCCAGACAATCAAACATTTGCAGAGATACTAGAAATATATGCTCAGCATAGACCGGCGCTAACCATGTATGGCAGCGGACAAAGAAGTCTGGCTCGGGAAAAATATAATTGGGATAAAACTGCCGATGTATGGATTAATCATTTTAAATCCTTACCGCTTTTAGATATACAAGACACTTGGCTTTCAGAGCCCAAAATTAGAATACCCGCAGAAGGTATACCTGAATATCTTACAGATATAGTCCAACAGGTAAACTTCTTATTTACTAATGTTTTGTATAAACCTGAATGGATAGGTGGTAATTTTTGGTCGAAAGTTGTAAAAGATTGTACACTTAAGTATAGGGCTAAAGGTATGGACGATTATTATTTTAATGAATCTCATATTCCAGATCAGCATAAGTTTGAATCTTTTACAATTGGTCACGCTGGCAAGGAGTTGTCTGCACTCAGAAATCAATGGAATACTTGGGAACATATCAGGACACAACGTCTGATAGGCGGATTAAAATGAAAATTCTATACATAGGTCACTACAGAGATGGCACAGGTTGGGGCAACGCCGCCCTTAACAATATACTGGCTATGGATGCTGCTGGAATAAACGTCGTGCCCAGAGCGATTACTTATGAAGCCCAAGATCGAGAATACCCAGACAGGATCAAGCAATTAGAACAGCAATCAAATCTAGATTGTGACGTTGTTGTACAGCATACGATTCCTACAAATTTTGTTTATGATTCAAACTATAAAAACATTGGCTGCTTTTGTATTGAATCTACAAACATGAAGCCAACTGGCTGGGTAAAGCATCTAAATTTAATGGATGAAGTTTGGGTAGCATGTCGCGCAAATAAAATTATAGCTGAAGAATCGGGAGTTACTACACCTATAAAGATTGTTCCATATAGCTTAGACGTTGACAAGTATACACAGACTGATGGAGATAAAATTCAGGAGTTAAACAACAACTTTACATTTGGTTTTGTGGGTGAGTTTATTGAAAGAAAAAATTTAAAAGCGTTGATCAGAGCTTTTCATATGGAGTTTGATCCCAAAGAACCAGTTAATTTATTTATCAAGACTTCTAAGACATCTTTAGAGGGAGCGCAAAAATACATACAGCATGTAAAAAATGGACTTAAAATCAGAAGTACTTATAAAGAAGAAGTTATTGTTTCAGGTATGATGGATAGTAAAGACTACATATCTGTTTTAAATCAGATTGATTGTTTCGTAATGCCTAGTCGTGGAGAGGCGTTCTGCATTCCGGGACTAGAATGTATGGCGCTAGGCAAGCCAGCAATTTATACAAAGGGCACTGGCATGGATTATTTAGTGGGACATCCTGTGGAAGCTTATAAAACGCCGTGTTTTGGCGCTGTTGACACGATGTCATATATAGATACAGCTGAATCAAACTGGCTAGAAATCGACGTAATTAAACTTGCAAAAACTATGCGTCAGGTATATAATGAATATGACAGAGAAAAAATTAGTAAAAAATGCAAGGCGGCAGCGACAAAGTTAAGCCATGAAAAAGTAGGAAGTATTATAAAGGATTATCTAAATGACGGCTAAAGCTAATCAAAGAAGTTTGCGATCAATTATGAAAAAAATCAAAAGAGGCGATAAATTAAACATTCTTACATTCGCCACTCACGAAAGATATGAAGAGAATCTATGCAGAACAGGGCATAATTTCTATTCGCTAAAATATGGCAAAGAGTGGGACACAACTTACGCTCCAGTACCAGACAATTACCACATTATAGATTCACTGCCTCAACATATTGATATTGATCTAGTTCTGAGCCACACAAGCTGTAATAGACTGCAAGTAGCTCATGATATTTTAACAGATACCAATGGAATGTCTGGACAATCTCCCGTTCCTATTCTGCGCCACTGCCACGTATTGCCCGATATTAGGTTTGATGTAGAAACGCAAATCCAAAGCTACAACAGTCTGCCAATTAAGCACAACTCATTTATTTCTGACTATAACAAAACCCAATGGAAAAGCAGTGGCTATGTTGTAGAACATGGTGTCGATACTAATTTTTGGTGTCCATCAAATAGAAAGGTTCCCGAGATAGAGGGATGTTTATCTGTCGTCAACGAATTTCCTACAAGAGATTGGTGTTGCGGATTTCAGCTATGGAAGGACGTAGTAAAAGATATTTCACGCTTTATAGTGGGTAAATGTACGACTCATCCCGGTTTTTCTGAGCCAGCCCGCACCAGAGAAGAGCTGAGAGATTATTATCAAAGGGCAAGATTATTCCTAAATACATCACTTCATTCGCCAGTACCTACCGTAATGTTGGAAGCTATGGCCTGTGGATGCCCAGTGGTTTCTACTAAAAACTGCATGATACCAGAAATTATCGAACATGGAGTGAATGGTTTTATGTCTAACGATGCTGGTGAACTAAAGTCATACTGTCAAAAATTACTAGACGATCCAGAGCTGGCAGCAAAGATTGGAGCCGCTGGACGCAAAACAATACAAGAAAAATATAATCTTGATAGATTTGTTAAAAATTGGAACGATCTATTTTATCAAGTGATAGGAGATTACAAATGAAATTTTACTTAGGCGTGGAATCAAAAGATGGCTACAAAAATCTTGGCTGCAATTCTTCAGAAATCAACAAAGCGATTTTAGACGCAGAAGCTATGGAAATATATTCAGATAAATTTCTTTCTAGATTCAATTTCTTTGAAGTCCCTAAAGTGCTAGAACTTTTGATTAGAAAAATAAGGCGTGGAGGAACTCTGACTATATGTGATACTGATTTTGATCTTATAGCAAGAACGATATTTAGACAAGAAGCGTCGTTGGAAGCTATTAATCGGCACATTTTTTCAGACGGGATTATAGCTAAAAGCATGCTAAACTTTGAATTCATAAAAGATTTGCTCCCTGATAATTTTCAAATAATAAATACACATTTTCAACAAGACACATTTTTGCTGTGTGCAAGGAGAATTAAATAATGGACAATAGATTAGTAACAAAATGTAATGGATGTATCTTTTCGATTACTGATGAAAACAAAGCTCAAACAGGATGCGAACTAAACAGACCTGAAAAACTAGGAATTTTAGGAAAAGATGACGACGAATATTTTATTTGCGATAGATTCTGCACTGCCTATCGCCCGCAACAATGGCTAGATGATTTAAGTTTTGAAGACCAGCTAAATCCAGAAAATTCATTAATGGAAGAGCTGTACCCTAATATGGGATTTTTTATTAAGCTTAACTCAGATAGCGACAACGCAATTGCAGATCTAGAAAAAACGTTGAGCAGCATTGTCGCTGCATGTCGCAAAAAAGACGGCAAGCCATTGTTTTTAGTAGTTATAAATAGTAAAGTAGAATACAACAATGAAATTTGGAATTTGTTTGTCTCTTATTTTGGAGAAAAAAGCGATACTAATTACCACATTGTACAAATGGAATCAACAGCTCAAACAGCGGCACACATAATTGATGAGGCTTTTATTCATGCGCAAAACGGATGGGCCTATATTACAACTTCTGGTGAAGAAATCCCTCATGACGTACTAGACAATATTCACAACATGGTTTCTGTAGATCTTAAACAGTTTGTCGCCATAGAGCCTTACAACGGATTTGATGGCTTTGTATTTCCTACATTTCTTTTTAAGTTTTTAAACGGCAACAAGACCAAAATATTTCAAGACGAAATATCTGATGGCAGGCAGTTTCTAGATAAGCTAAAGAGTCACGAAGGCGAAGTAAAAACTATTTATACTTGGGAGGAATTTAATGCTTCCTAAAGTGGCTATTATTTGTGCGAATTATAATTATGGTAATTATATCGTTCCCGCCATGAAAAGTATCATGGACCAAACTTACAAAGGTCCAATTCGGCTGTTCGTTGTGGATGATGGCTCGTCTGATGATTCTTGGGAAAAGATTAAAGGTTTCAAAATAACTTACGGTGTGCAAAACTTGCATGATGTGGAGAAAATCAACGTAAAAAAAATCAAAAACTCCGGTGCTAGTGTCGCTCGCAATACAGCTATCGAGATGTGCTTGGAATGGGCCGACATTATTGGCGTGCTAGATGCTGATGATGCTTACTACCCAGAAAAGGTTGAAAAGCTAGTAGCAAAACTTGTCGAACACGAAGAAGTAGGAGTGGCATACGCTGACTATGAAAATGTCAATCCTGATTTCAGCAAGCGAGAATTTAAACCTGCTTACAGTAAGGAAAGATTGTTAAGACAATGCATGGTTCATAGCAACGCACTAATTAAAAAAGAGTACCTAGAAATGGTAAGACTTCCTAATGGTGAGTTCTACGACAGCAAGCTGCATGGGCCTGCTAGTCAAGGCTTTATCGGATGCACGGAAGACTACGATTTATGGTTAAGGCTTTCGAGAGTGTGTGTCATGTCTCACATCCCTGAATCCTTAGCTGTGGCAAATATACACGGTAACAACCAGTCACTAAAAATGACTAAAGAAATATTCGAACAAAACGCACAGACTATGAGAAACAGATGAAAAGACACACAGTAAATATTAAAAAGGTCAAAGTAAACAAAGAAGAGAGCATCGCCGTAGCTATTTTGGCTGCGGGATCTGGAAAAAAAATCAAATCGTATGAGCCTCGTAGTTTGATTAAAATAAGCAACGATTTTTTATTGCAGCATCAAATAAAAGCATTGAATAATTATTTTGACAATCCTGAGATTATAACCGTTGTTGGCTGCCATGCCAATAGGATTATAAAAAGATTCAAGGGCAAAACTAGATTTGTAGAGAATCAGATGTTTGACCAGACTAATTCATCTGAAAGTTTGAGGCTTGCATTTAATAACTCATCGTCTAAACACCTTATGTTCATACATGGCGATGTATTATTCAATACAGACACTATTAGCCTTGATTACTCCCGATCATTTGTAATTAAGGATATAAATTCTCAGCTAAAAGACACAGAGGTAGGTCTGACGGAAATAGACAACGAGCTTTCTATTATGTCTTATGGACTCAAGGATAAATGGGCGCAAATAGCTTACTTTACTGGAAAAGAGTACGAAATGCTGAAATGTATATTTAACAAGTTTGAAACAAAAGATAAGAAAAAACTATCATTTGAAATCATAAATGAGATTTTAGCTATGGGCGGTTCTTTCGCGTGTTTAGCTCATAAAAAAATGAACATATTAGAGATAGACAGGATAAAGGATATTAAATGAAAATATTAATTTGCAATGATGGTCGCCATGCTCATTACTACCAAAGGATGGCATGGGCCAATGCGTTTAAAGCATGTGGGGCGCAGGTCGCCTTATGGGAAAAAGACGCAGTGCCAGCTTTCGACGTTTTCGACGATTTTGAGCCAGATATTTTTATGGGGCAATCTTACAACTTGGACGAAGCAACGATCAAATGTATCATGGAAAGGCCGCACCTAAAGGTTGGACTGCGAGCTGGAGACTGGGGCGATCATGCAGCAATTGTAGATAAAGAAAAATACAATATTCTTTTTTGCTCGCCTAAAGAGCGAGAAATACTGCAAAGATTGAAAGACGAGACGGGCCAACCTGAATTCGTGCATATTCACTACACCCCAGAGGCGGTCGAGTGGACGCATAATTACTTTGAAACCATCGGCATTCGCCCAATTTCTTTAATGATGTGTGCAGATGTTACAACGTATCGCGATGCAAAATTTGATCCAGCGCTAGAGTGTGATATTGGATTTGTAGGTGGGTACTGGCCGTACAAGGGGCAGGTAATCAATAAATATCTATTTCCGCTATTAGGTCCGACATCCCAAACTATGGGCGATTACAAAGTTAAAATTTTTGGCAATCAACCTTGGCCCGTAAATCAATATTGCGGATTTATTCAAGATAACGACGTAAAGAATTTGTTTCGCTCTGCCGCAATCTGTCCAAATTTAAGCGAGCCACATGCGCAGGAATTTGGATTCGATGTAAATGAAAGAATTTTTAAGATTTTGTATGCGGGCGGGTTCTGTATCAGCGATAATGTAGAAGGGTACAAAAGTTTGTTTGGAGACAGTGTTCCACTAGCAAACGATCCCGAACATTTTAAATCATTGATTGATCAATATTTGAATGATCCAGAAGGCAGAAAAAAACTAGCCGAAGAAGGTCTCAAGATTGTCGAACGTAATCACACATCAGTACATAGAGCAGCGCAAATATTGGCTGAGTTTGGATATGAAGAAGATAGTAAAAGTATCATACAAAGCTATTTCGGAAGTTACGCTTTTTATAAAGGAGAGATTTTGTGAGAATTTTGGTGACTGGCTCAAGTGGATTTTTAGGCACTGCCGTAATGAAGCGCCTAAATTCCGCGAGCCATTTTGACACAGTAGGGATCAGAGGGCGATCCGATTGGGATCTCACAAAACAGAAGCATGTTGATTATGTATTGCAAACTTATGAGCCAGATGTGATCGTTCATTTGGCTGCTGCTTGTGGTGGCATTGGCATTAATAGAGAGCAGCCCGGAAAATTTATGTATGACAACCTTGCAATGGGTATGAATCTGATCGAATCGTGCAGAAAGTATGGAAAGCTGCATAAGTTTGTGATGGTGGGAACTGTGTGTGCTTACCCCAAACACACGCCGGTGCCATTCAAAGAGACAGATATTTGGAATGGCTATCCGGAGGAAACTAACGCTCCCTACGGCATCGCCAAGAAAACATTGATGGAGCTACTTATTTCTTACAATAAACAATATGGAATGCAGTCAACCAATCTAATTCCTGTCAATATGTACGGCCCACACGATAACTTCAATCCCAAAAGCAGTCATGTCATCCCCGCTCTGATCTTAAAAATAGACAGAGCTATCACGGTCGGACATGGCAAGATCGAGCTATGGGGAACCGGAGAAGCCAGCCGAGAATTCTTATATGTTGACGACTGCGCAGAATTCATCGCGCTTGCTTGTTCCACAGACACTCGCGCATATCCGTTCCCGATTAATATTGGGACTGGCGTGGAAATTAAAATTAAAGATTTGGTTGCCATGATAGCCAAAATTATGGGCTATAAGGGTGACATTGTGTATAATTCTGAATATCCAGACGGTCAGCCTCGCAGATGCTTGGACACCAGCTTGTCTAAGAATGTATTTGGAATCGAAGCGCCAACAGGTTTATACGAAGGATTGCAAAAAACAATCAGTTGGTACTATACCAATAAAGACAAGGAGAGATTTAGTGGTTACTTCGATCATATTCAGTAAGAACAGACCCTTACAGCTAGATCTTACACTAAAAACAATAGCTAAAAATTTTGAACAATGTACTAAAGTTATTGTGCTTTACAATGCAGATCCTGAATATTCAGATGCTTATGAAGTATTAAAAAAAGAACACTTAGAGGTTGACTGGAGGCAACAAACTAGAAATTTCTATAAAGACGTACTGCACTGCGCTTCAGCTTTTGACTGCAACAATGAATTTATATGCTTTTTCACCGATGATTGTATTGTTTATAGAAACATACCCAACCTTTCGCCAATGCTCCTAAATTTGGCAAATGATCAACTTAAATGTATTTCATTGCGGATGGGAAGTAATATTAAAGAAAGACAATCTGGAGAACAAATGATTCAAGATCTTCCGGGCGGTAAAGTGTATGCAGATGATGCTCAGGAGTGGATTGTTTGGAACATGTTGTCCAATCCTTACAGTTCTTATTGGTGCTATCCCATGTCTGTAGACGGTCATATATTTAAACGCACTGTTATGAAAGAAATGCTAGAAGAACTCTATATACTTAGCACTCATGTATATAGCGACTGGATTCAAAATCCAAATGGCTTAGAATCCAACATGCAAAGATTTTTTGTGACAGGAGGATGCAACATAGCAGCGCCATTTCTCAGCTGTGTATTTAATAGCCCTAACAATAGAGTCCAACAAAGCCATTCCAACCGATCAGGAGATTGGTATCAATATACTCCAGAATTTTTGCTAAAAAAATTCAATGAAGGAAAAAGAATCAATCTAGAAAATCTAAAATTTGAAGACATTAAATGCCCTCACACAGAAATTAATTTAACAGAAGGATTATCATGAGTGATTATTATACCCATAGACCCTATTTAAAAACACAGCTAGACTCTTTAGGATCGAAAGCTCGCGTTCTTGAACTAGGAACCGGAGATGGAAGTGGGCCACTTATGCAGGATTTCTGTCAAAAAAATCCTGAAGCAACTGTGACAGCAATTGAAACTGATGGACATTGGTACAACAAAACTAAAACAAAGTACTCTTTAGAGAACTACAACTTTTTACATTTTCAAGATTGGAGTGAGCTGCAAGGTTTTATTGATGCCGACGATACTGAATGCTATGATCTGGTTTTTGTAGATCAGGCTCCGTGGCAAGCTAGAACAGATTCTATAGATCTCCTAAAACATAAAACAAAAGTTTTTGTTGTTCATGACTATGACTATTTCAATGGAGTTAACGGAACATCTAGTTCAAATACATATATTTGCGATGAAGGTTCTTGGTGGGGAAAAACATACGCTAATGAGTTTAATTTAGTGGCAAATTATAACAAGCTTCCTCCAACACTAATTATGGAGAAAATTTAATGAACTACGATTTATTAATGCTTGCTCATCCTAAAGACTATACCAAACTGGAATACTCAATCAACTCCTGCATGGAGTTTTTAAATCCAAAACCAGACAATATTTATCTAGTTTCGCCTACTGAAATCACCTCTGATAAAATCCAACATATTCCAGACGAAGACGCTCTGCCAATCGACTGCCAAGATATTAAATTTAAAAGAAAAAACTGGATATATCAACAATTTATCAAACTGTTTCAGAACTTTACTGAAAACGATTTTTACCTAGCGGTAGATTCTGATGTGATTTTTAATAATCAACAAAAGCTTTTTCAAAACAAAAAGCCTGTATTTTTTATCAGTGACAGAGAGCAGTTCCATAAACCATATTTTAATTTTATGGAAAAGTGGAGTGGCATGGAGCGAGTTGTCGATCACACGTTTATTAACGACTTTATGATGTTTGACAAAAAGATATGCAGAGAAATGCTGCCAGACATAAATACATTTCTTGATTATGGAAATCAAGTTTTTTGCGATCAATGCGTATTGTCTGAATTTGAAATGTATGGAAATTACGTTAGTTGGGCATATCCAGAAATGTATGAAATCAAATCTACTAAAACTCAACTCAACGGAAAATATCAAAACAACCCTTGGCAGCGCCACGAAATAGAGTCTTTAATAACAAGAAATAGAATAACGGATTTAGACCTTTTCACTATACATAGTTGGACTTAATATGAGAATTGTAAACACTTTTATATCAGATACAGATAGTATACCACCATATGTAGAGATTTCGCTACGACAGGCCCGCAAAATGAATCCGGGGCTAGAGATAGATTTTATCTCTAAAAAACCGGCAGACTATTTTGAAGAACTGTATGTTAATTGGATTTCGCAAGACGATATTAGTCATCCCATGCTAGATGATTTTAGAAGGCTGTCTTGGTTTGATAATCACGGAACCCCTAACACCACATATCCAAGTCCAGCCGGATTTTGGCAAAAAACATGCGAAAGAATTTACTATGTGATGGCGCATGTTTACGATAATCAATATGAAAAGGTTTTCCACTTTGAGAATGATGTGCTGTTATACGGCAAGCTCAGAGAGCTAGAACATCTTGGAGAAAAGGTGAAAATAACTGATATGTCGCCCACACAGTCAACCTTTGCATTTTGTTACTTCCCAAATGCAGAACAGCTAATCAACCTATGCGCATCTTTTAATTATCTATTAACAAGAGGAAATGCTAAATTACAAGAATGGGTTCGCGACCATATTAGCGAGATGTCCTTGGCAAAGATGGTCCTTAGCACCGGAGGAATTCAGTCCTTTCCAACACTGCCAAAAAATATTCAATATGGCTCGCTTCTTTTTGACCCCGGATCATATGGGCAGTTTTTAGGAGGAACTAATAATGGACACAGCAATGGTTTTATAGACCCTAAGCATTATATAGGACAGGCTATAAATGAAGGGCTTGAAGTTGGATTTGTTGATGACAAGCCGTATGTTCTAGATAAAGATAAAATCTATTATAAGCTATTCAATCTTCATATCCATAGCAAAAATTTGGAGAGCTTCATAATTGAGTAGTACATACACACAAAAGGTTTTTACTAAATTTATCAAATTAGATAATGAGCCAATAATTTTTGAATGCGGATCAAGAGATGGTTTAGATGCTATACATATGCTCGACTACTATCGGCCTAGCAAGATTTATTGTTTTGAGTGCAACCCAGAATCTATAGATGTATGTAGAAAAAATATTTCTAATTATGAAAAAATAGAACTAATACCGATTGCTGTTGGAGATAAAAATTCTGACATAGAATTTTTTGCCACAGACATGGAAGAAAGTATAGACAAAAACATTGGCGCTTCATCGGCGTTAATCCATGCAGGAGATCAAATAAATTTTAAGCAAAAGAAAATTAGTGTGCCCTGTACTAGACTCGACACTTTTATGGAAGATAGGAAAATACAAAAAATAGATTTACTCTGCTTGGATTTGCAGGGATACGAAAAAATAGCGCTGGAAGGAATGGGCGACCGTTTGTCAGATGTAAAATATATTATAACCGAAGTAAATTTTCAAGTTTACTACCACAATCAAGTCATGTACGAGGCGCTTTTAGACTTTTTAGGACTAAAGGGTTTTGAGTGCCGTGAAGTATATCCATACGGCACTTCGGGCTTTGGAGATGCTTTATTCGAAAGGATTTGATATGATTGACCCGATTTATGGAAATGCGTTTAAGAAAGTCTGCGATTTTGACTTTAGAAATCCGGCGATTGATGCTAAAAAAAATTATATAGTGTATTCTCCAACACATCACCATCTAGAAGCTTTGACTTACATAAGCAACAATCCTAGCTATAATTACGTTTTAGTAACTCATAATAGTGATGAATCAGTTAATCCTGTGGGACTGCCGGTGAATCTAGTTCATTGGTACGCGCAAAATCTGAACTGTAACCATCCTAAAATTTCACCCCTTCCTATTGGACTGGAGAACCCGCACTGGCATCCGGCGAAAATAGGCCATTTGAGATACCAGCGTGAAAATGTAAGCTACCGAAGACTTAACAAAGGATTTGCACAATTTAATCCAAACACAAACAAGCAGGTTAGAGTTGGAATGCTACAGGAACTCAATGAGTCAGGAATTGATTACGACTGGATTCCAGCGGTTAACGGAAGAGATTTTGATAAGTATGCCACAAATCTACTTCTTTATAAATTTTGCTTCTGTCCAAGAGGCAATGGTATTGACACTCACAGACTTTGGGAGGCTCTTTATATGGGATGCATTCCAGTAATTAAAAGACATAGAACTCACGATTTTGAAGAATCTGATCTTCCAATAATATTCTTAGACAATTGGAGCGATTTTCGGCCAGATATGCAGCCAGAATCCTCAAATTGGGAAAGCCGTTTGCTAACGATGAGCTATTGGGAAAATAAAATAAGGAGTAGTTTTGATATACGTTAAATGGAAGGGACGATTTGGCAATCACTTATTTCAAATGTCGGCGGCTAATATATTGTCTGTAAAACATGACCAAAGTATTCACCACGAATGGAATGACATACTGTCTGTAAATACGGGGCGAGATAATAAGGTTTATAATAAAAACATTATTGTCAACAATGAAAATATAGTAGACATATTTAACCTTGGTGACAAAATTGAAGCAAATTTGTGGATGGATGATTATTTTCAGAATCGGTGGTGCATAGATAAGTTTATCGAGATAAACAAGTATAAAAATCCAGAATCTCATCAGGTAGATGCTACTTTTGTGCATATTAGACTTGGAGATATAAAATTTACGCGGGCGCTATCTTATAGTTATTATCAAGAAGCTATCGAATCGCTGGACAATAAAAGAATCATATTAACTAGCGACAGTCCCGAAGATGAAATGGTTAAAAGTTTAGAGAAATCATACAATGCAGAAATCTACAACGGCTCGCCTCTCGATACCATAATTTTAGGAGCTAACTGTAAAAAGAAAGTTCTTTCTTTAGGGACTTTTAGCTGGTGGATTGGTTTTTTAGGCAGTCTATATTGGAAGAATCAGGAGACGGTTTGTCCACTAGTAAACAGAACTCAAGTGTGGCATGGAGATATATTTCCTTTATTTAATTGGAGAAGCTTTTAATGTTGTTGTCAATGAAAGAACTTTTTGAAAAGTACAAACTTAACGATATAAACGTCTTGCATATAGGCGCCCATCAAGGCCAAGAAGCGGAGAGCTACAAAGAACTAGGAATTAAAAACGTTTTATTTTTTGAGCCATGTAAAGCAAATTACGAAATATGTAAAGCTCGCGTCGAACCTATGGGTTATAAAGCCTTTAATATAGGTCTTGGAAACGAAAAGGGCGAAAAGCAAATGTTTACTGAAACTGCAAATAGTGGAATGTCGTCCTCGCTACTGATGCCAAAAATTCATCTCCTGCAACATGCGGGCATTATTTTTGATGGTCAAGAAACAGTAACTATTACAACTTTAGATGATGTCTTAGAAGGGCAAGATCATTCATTTAACTTTATAAATATGGACGTTCAAGGCTATGAATTGGAGGTTTTAAAAGGCGCCACTAAGACTCTAGAAAAAATAGAACATATTTACTGCGAAATCAACAGACATGAAATGTATGAAAATTGTGCTATGATTGACGATTTAGATCTGTTTTTAAATAAGTACAATATGCAAAGATTAGAAACGAGATGGTTTGGAAATCTCGGATGGGGCGATGGGTTTTATTCTAATAAGTGTGTCAATTAAGAGTTTTAATACTATAATAATATACATGCAAATAACTTAACAGGAAAGAAAAAATGATTGGATTGATATTAAATAATTTTTATATATCGCCAGAACGTCCTTGGATTTGGAATATAGTCGAAGGAACTATTCAGCACTATAAAGCGCAGGGGGATTTCTATGTTGCTGGAAGTTGTGCTGGAGTAAGACCTTACGACAGGCCGGAAGATTTAGGATTTGACGTTCTACGAATGCAGTCAGCTGCTAATTCTATTCAGGCCATGCATAACAACCCATCGCTAATTAAAGATACCGTAAACGAATGTATAGATAAAAAATGCGAGAAGCTTTTATTTGTAACCCCATTCTACAGAATCAATAACTTCAAAGTTTTGGAAAACAGTAGCCTAGCGTTTTTAAAAGGCAAGTTCGAATATGCTATAGATATTATTGAAGACAAGAATTTAAGTTTTGATTTCCTGTTTGCTGACGCATCAATTATAAAAAAGGTGTGGAACAGTAGACCTTGGAATTACAATATTAAAAAACCATCAGAAAATCTATACGAAAATTTTATCAATGTTGTTGGCAAAAGAAAACTAATGGCGAATGGTCGGTTTCTATCAAAACACGATCTAGAAATAGATGAAATAAAAGTATACTGGGAAACCAACATTAAAACTATAAAACATCGACACCGCCGAACAGGATAAATAAATGAGAATAGCTTCAGCACTAACCGATCTTTCAATGTCTCAAAATTCTTTTTATATGATTAAAGAATTTAATAAACTGATTGCTAATCCAGACATATCGGCAGGGGCATTTTATCAAAGATCTTCTATTCCCGCCACTCAGCCATTGTTTGGCGTAAAAATGTGCGCTCATTTATCTTCTTATAATGGCGTAATTATTCCTACAACTTTAGAGTTAGCGGAAATGTGTCTTAAAACATCGTCAAATGCGCAGATATATTTTTATGTATGGGATTTAGATTGGATAGATAGTCCAGTGTACTTTGATAATGCTGTGCGGATTATGAGAAATGACAGAGTGCAAATATTAGCAAGAAGCCAATCACACGCAGAATGTATCGAAAATTTCTGCAACAAAAAGCCTTGTGGCATAGTTGACAACTGGAATGTGGACGATCTGCTGCGAATTATAGGAGAAACAAAATGAAAATAGATGAATCTTACGTTGTTAAGCAGTACGCAGATGGATTTAGCACCATATCAATTGCAAAAGAACTTGACACGTATCCTAAAAAGATAGAAAGAATTTTAAAGAAAAACAATCAAAAAATTCGCACAAGATCCGAATCTCAAAAACTAGCAATCGAAAAAGGACGTTCAAAACATCCCACCGAGGGAATGACACGTACTGAAGAAGAAAAACTCGCCATCAGCAAAGGTGTTGAGAAGGCTTGGCAAAACATGTCTGAAGAAGATCGCGAGACTTTTTCGCAAAACGCAAAAGAAAGATGGGATAATATACCTGACTCTAAAAAGCGGGAAATGCAAGAACGCGCTGGGCGTGCGCTTAGATTGGCATGCTTAGAAGGTTCTAAACAAGAAAAATTTCTTCAGGGCAAGCTACAGGAAATGGGCTACGAAGTTGTTATGCATAAGAAGGGATTAATTGAAGGAAATTTTGAAATCGACTTGCTTTTGCCAGAGTTAAACACTATAATAGAGGTAGACGGGCCGCAACATTTCTTGCCATACTTTGGAGAAGCCAAGTTAGCAGAGACTATCAAAATGGATAGCATCAAGAATGGATTGCTTGTATCTAGAGGCTTCTGTGTAATTAGGGTGAAATACTTATGCAAGAACATGTCTAAAGCTGTTGAAAGAAAATTGTGGGATGTTGTATCTACTGAAGTAGAAAAGGTTGCAAATAAATTCCCACCTAAAACTAAACGTTTTATTGAAGTAGAGGTTAGTTAAAATGCAAGAATCTATGTTTGACGTAGAAACTATTAAACAAGAAGCAAACGAGGAACTTAGGAAGGAAAGAATGATGAACGACGATCTTATGCCTGCTTACGGATCAGAAGATTGGAATGACTACGTTATGACAAAGTTCAACAAGTCTGAACTGTTTGACGGTAATCCAACATGCGCTGGACTTAGGCGAGTAGCAGAAGAGCTGCTGGGGACGATTGTGGTTAGCCGACCCGCTCAGGTTTGGCCTGCAACCGATTCTAATGGCCCCGGCAGAGCAACCGTGGTGTTTGAGATCGTTATTGATTGGATGGATTCGGGACAATTAAGGACGTATTCTGAGGTTGCAGATGTGTGGCATGGAAACTGTGATGATCTATTTTGCGCTCATCCAGTTGCTACAGCATCTACACGAGCAGAAGGAAGAGCGCTGCGGAAGGCTTTGAAAATCAAGACTATCGCAGCCGAGGAATTAGCAAAGAAGGATATTGTTTCTATCGTTAGGCAGACTGTAGCTGCTGAGCCTACCGATGGAGAGTGGAAGGAAGACAGCATGATTTCTAGTGCGCAGGTAAACTTTATTGATAGTAAGTGTAAAGCACTTAACATCAACGTAATGTCGTTTATTAATATGGGCGAGAATGTATATGCTGAAATTAAGGATGTCAAGAAAAGCACGGCAGCAAAAATGTTAAAAATATTAAATGAGTACCAGACTAAATCTAAGCCTATTCCTGAAG
>Ga0208898_1000578_pt1 | contig 28193 bp, 34 predicted proteins | sample VirMetDEL_Mar_4_FD_184513 | JGI IMG/M metagenome (GOLD analysis project Ga0208898, IMG submission 184513) | Aqueous microbial communities from the Delaware River and Bay under freshwater to marine salinity gradient to study organic matter... | ecosystem: Environmental > Aquatic > Marine >...
GGTGGGCACACACCACTCACCGCAGAGCGCAGTTCTTTGACGTATTGAAACTACCTACACCCCGAGCCGACACAGCAGGGCGTGGATGGAGGAAGAAGTAACGCAAACACTATTGACTACACCGCCATGATACGAGCCATCTCGGGATAGGGAGGATGTCCACTCCCCATGGCGTCAGCAACGGCACAGGCGTGCCACCTCGGTAGGGTGGTGGGGGTTCGACTCCCCCCCGTTGTTCTAACCCGTGCTTCGGCACATAAACCCCAACATCATGTTGTTTACTGCAACCGCCTTTCAGGCATACACCACGACCCGCGACAAACACGAAGTCGCATTGTCAAACCGCTTCGAGTTCAGCTACGACCTCGACACCAACAACAAGCAAGCCCGCGACCTCGTCATTGGCACGATGCTCAACCGCTTGTTCCGCTACTTGTCCTTGCAGAAGCAGACAGGCGCACGCTTCACCAACCTGTCGCACCCTGTCCTCTTGCAGTTCAAGGTCGGCAAGTCCACCATCGACCTCCGCGACATCGAGGAGCGTCTGCAGGCCACCTTCAAGGTTGGCCACACGCCCAAGGCCAAGCGTCGATTCGCAGGGCGCGTTGTGGCTGTCGTCGAGTTCCTGCTCGAAGCACCTGTGCAGATGACTGCCACCGAGTTGCTCGCCTCCTTGGAGGAGCAGATTGCAGAGGAGATGGTCGCTGAGTTGACCGCATAAGTGGACTAAGTTAGGATGTAGACCACAGGTGTACTTGGAGGATGCTACACGGCAGACTAGGCAACGCGCCACGTTCTGTTCGGGCATCGGGGGTTCGACTCCCCCTGCACCACAAACACTTAAACCCATACATTATGGAAACTCCAAAGTACAGCCCCGAGATGGCTCAAACTCTCGTAGACGCTTTGAACTGGCTCACGATTAAGGGATGGTCTCCATCCATGCGTTGGGAGCATTGGAACACTGACAAGCCCGTCATCACCATCCACGTTCGCTCGCTTGACAATGCGGGTTCATTCCTTGACGCGATGGCCGTCTCCATCACCGAGATGTGGCAGATTGAGAGCTTCGCGGAGAGGTGGCGGAACCACCTGCTCGATACGGCAGAAGCAGACAAGGTTGAACTCTTTGAAACCAAGGAAGCATGATTCAGCTTGAAACCACCGACTACAGCATCGCCTACTGCGTCCTGTGCGTAGCCCTCCTCATCATCTTTGCACTCCTTGCATCATACTTTCAGAACTCATGAACATAGAACTCAACATCCCCGACGAGCGTTTGCACGACATCTTCTGCAACGCCATGTATTCAACCCGTGACTTCCTCGTAGTGCAGGAAGAGTGGGACAAGATAGACGAGCATTGGAATAGCCCCCTGAACAAAGACGTTCGGGAGGCGCACCCCGACCCGTACATCGAACGCAAGATGTGGGCGTACATCGAGGCGGGCAAGTCCATTGCCTTCTACGACGAGTACCAAGAGCAGAAGGTTGAGCTGTCATGGCATCGAGTCCACGAAGGCACAGCCAAGATGGCCAAGGACTACGATTGGCACTTCATGGACATCATCAGCGAGAACGACGACGCCATCACGGCAGACGTGTGGCTCCAATGCGTACTGCTCGGTGAAGTGGTATACGGATAATCAACGATAGTCGGCGGACGTTAAGCGCAACCTAAACGTGGCTCTGACCCTGAGGCGCATGGAATCAGACAGAGCCGAGATGTATACCATGCCACCCGATACCCTGTGGGCAGAATAACAATCAGGGGAGAGGATGGGCAAGGGGAGCAATGCCACTGAACGGGTGACACCTAGACGTTCAGGCCCCACCCAACCTCGCTTTTTCAAACCCTTAATTCAATCCAATGGCTTACTCAAAGAAGTATGACGTAACCAACCGCCTCATCGACTACGAGTGCGGACACCTCGACGACAGGGGCACGCTTCGCCTGTTCTCTGAACTCGTCAAGACAGGCATGGCTTGGACACTCCAAGGACACTACGGACGCACAGCGCAAGCACTCATCGACGATGGGTGGCTCGAAGCGGACGGCAATTTCGGAATCAAGGTAGACACTCTACCACTCAACTAATTTTCATTTCAATCCCATACATCATGGAACAATCAATCAAAGACCTCTTGGCCAAGGCACAAGTCAAGAAGGAAGTGTGCAACGAACGTGCCGAGTTCTACATGGAAGTTCAACGCGTCATCATGAAGCAGGCAGATGAGATTCTCGGCCTTGAAGAGAAGCTACGCAACAACGACGGCCTTGCTGTCGATTGGCCTGTACTGCGCAAGGTATTCCTGCTTGGTGCAGGGTATGGTGCTCAAATGCAGGAGATGTACGTCAGCGAAGAGATGCGCGACTACGAAGCCGAGGTCTACACGTCCTTCTCTGACAACGGGATGTACGCAGACATCAACGGCACGTACACCCTCGACGCGTCGGACTTGGCAGACCACGTGCGCTTCCATCACATCAACCTCGCTGACTTGGAGGACATCCGAAAGTTCATCGACATGAACGACGATGAAATCGACACGAAGATTGGGGCACACATCAAGCCCACGTTCAACCTTTCTAAATCAACAGACAATGAAACGCAACAGAATAACTCCTGACGCGTGGCTGTGGGTCGCCTTCCTTGCATGGTTGGCGTTCCTCGGCTCGCTCGTTGCCCTTATGTAATCACTGGCGAATGAAGCAAGTAAACCTAACCCAAGTACAGAAAGCATTGCTGTACATCAAGGCACTCGGACACTTCGAGGCCGACATTGTCTACACGGGTGACGACCCTAGGTGTGATGAACCAACGGTGGCTATGCAATCCAAGCACATCCTCATCGACGGCGACCCACCTGTGTACCAATCCCTGTACATCAGGTTGCATCAGTCTGACGTCGAGGCATTTGCTCGTGCGTACGACACCAACGTAGAACATTTACAAACCAATTCAACACAATAACTATGTCTAAGATTAACAAAGACACAGGTTCCTACTGGGACCACAAAGGCAAGTACCAACAGGAGTACGATGCCGCATGGAAAGCACTCATCCCCGCATCAGGTGAAGCAGAGGACGGACTACCCGAGGCACTGCGTGCAATCTCACGGGTCGGCTACGACTACTACAACAACGGGTTCTGCAACCTGTGGAGGTCGTGGGATGACGGAGACACCACGATGGACTCGTACTACGAGGACTTGGTGGACTACCTCGCCTACCACGTACCGCCCAAGCTGTACAGGGAGTTCAAGGGTTGGCTGCCCACCATCAGCTACGGGAGCATTGATTGGGGTAGCAATGGCGACGACGTCATCGACCGCATCATCGACCACATCATTGAGCAGATGCTCGAAGAAGAACTAATCACCAAGGCATGAACATTTTCAAATACAATGGCCTCATCAATGACGAGGGCTACTACACAGGCCCTGAACTTCAGTGGAATGTAGAGGATGTCGAGGTTGCTTGCGAGCGCATCGGCCTATCCCTTCCCGAGTCTGACTACGAGCGCATCCTTGTCGCCTCGTTTGAAGACAACGATTGGGTGATGGAGCGAATGCAACAAGCCATCCAAGACACCATCCGATACATGATTGATAACGGAGAGCTACCAAACGCAGACCAATGAACGTAAAAGACATCTTCAACAAAGTAGTAGAGCTGTCTAAGATGCAGGAGGCGGAGCTTGTCAGACACAACAGGTCCCTTGCAGAACAGCTATCCAAGAACACATCGTCAAACGTTTACACAAATCACAAATGAATACACCAATGAATCAGTTCCCCAAGGGTATGTCCCGCAGGAACAAAAGAAAGTGTCAAGAAGAGTACACACAGGAGATGCAGGGCGCGGGGTTCAACCTCGTAAACTGCGGTAGCTGTGGCTCTCCGTTCCTCCATCGCACACAGCACGAGGAGATTGAGTGCCCCTTCTGTGACTATCGCTCCGAGCCGTGCGACTTCCCCGACTACTTCCACGAGGGCTTCGCTGACTCAGCAGAGTTCAATGACCCCACGCAGGGCGTAGACAAGGAGGTAATCGAAGACCTCTGCCACAAGGTGGCGGACATCAAGTACGACTTGCAAGTGGTACTCGACAAACTATACGGAATGGACAATGAGTGAAGTCACAATCTGTGATGTCAAGAACCATCATTAACCCCTGATTCCCACCACAAAGGCGGAAATATACATCATCATCATGACTGAGAAAGAACAACTACAAAAGCGGGTGCAAGAGCTCGAACGTGAGGTCGAGTTCTACACCAAGAAGTACAACGAACTAGCACAACCGCTAGAATCAAGCACGATGCAAACCATCATCTACAACGCCGCCACTGGCACGCAGTTCATGGACATCATGCAAGACTACATGGAGTGTCAAGAATCCCCAACCTTCAACGTACAGCAAGGACTGAGTGACCTGTACGAAGACCTGTCAAACCTTTACAACGACAACATACAATGAGTAACGAAACAGAATCAGACATCCGCCTCTACGTAAGCAACTGCTTCAACCACAGGGGCTACAAACACGACGGGGAGACCCTCGACGAGAGCGGATACCAACAGCTATCACGCCTCATGATTGAGGAGTACGACCTGTCACACTCCGACGTGGACGAAATCGTAGGCGCCCTCGAAGAGATGGTCGCTCTCTACATCATGGAATGGTCACCAAAATTCAACGACGATGACGAGTAAATCAAGCAATCACAATCATCTCTACAACGTTATCGAGGACACCCTCATCACGTTGTGGAAAGAGGGCAAGTTAGTTCGCTCTACCAACCCTGACACCAAGACCGGTGAGTACTACTACACCACAGCAGAGAAGGGAAGGGCCGCCACAAAAAGCAACCCTGCGCTAGGCAAGTACATCACCTACAAAGAATTTCAATCTCAAATCAACTAACATGATTTTCAATCTATTCAAACGCAACACTCGTGAAGAGTTCGACTACCGAGCGGGAGGCATGGTCATCAAGCGAATCCCCAACGCAAGAGGAGAAGAGGGTATGCGCGTCCGCATCGAGGTAGGCAACAAGGACTTCATCTCCCTGTCCAACTGCTTGCACATCGGCAGGGCGGCACAGCTTTCCAAGCACGAGGCCGACCCCGAGAATCAGTTCAAGTTCAACAGCAAAATCAACAAGCAAATCAACACGCTTCGTTACCTGTCGACTGCACTTGTCAACGAGCACCGAGCAAAGAAAGGCAAGGAGCCTCTTGCAATTATGGATTCTGATTCCTAACTTTATCAACATGGAAGAGTACATCTTACAGGAAGACACTGACAATCAGTACGTTGTGTTCGTCACATACGAGTACCATCCGTACCGTCCTGACAGTGACGTCGACCCCGGCAACCCTGAGTACGTGGAGGTCGACCGTGTGTACATCAAGAGCACACGCCCTGTTGTCGAGCCCAACGTGGTACCCGAGGAACCCATCGACATCACGGACTTCCACCTCGCCACCCTCATGGACTTCGCTGCTCTTGAGGAGCAGATACTAGAACACCTAAATTCATTTAAGTAATGGCAGATTTTGAAGAACGCAGATTCCTTGTCGGTTGGTCTGACGACGGCAAGGAGTACGCAACCATGGTCTGGCTGTGCCAAGTTCCCATGGAGCACAAGGGCTACAGCATCAACACTCTCGATGGTACGTCAGACTTGTTCGTAGTCGCACCTAATGGCGGTGTGATAGGTAACGCAAAAGCATACGAGGTATGAGCGGGCACTACACACTTCGGTACCACTTGGGTCGTGGCAGAAACTACAAGAAGTGGCAGCTCAAGAAGATGTCTCCGGTGGGCAAGTTCGCTATGGCGACAGAATACCACAGGCCTGACGGATTCGTTGCGCTGTTGCACAACTGTAGGCTACGCAACCACGGCTCAGTAGCCAAGCGTATCCACGACGGCATGAACAAGACGGTCTGTGCTTGGGTCGAGTTCGACGACTACCACTTGGTAGGTGGCGAGCATCTGCCCCGAATACTGATGGAGCAGACCGACAAGAGGTACATGTACAATCCACGCAAGCACCCACACTGGGTAAGCGGTGTGTCCGACAACGAGGACAACGCTGTGGTTCCCTTGATGCTTGTACACAATCGGAACCTATATGGAATCGCAGAGTAAGCTTGCAATGTACAAGGCGTGCTACATACACTTCATGTACGGAGGCTCGACCGTGTCCCCATGGAACAGCCACGTGCCGACAGAAGGATACATGCTTGGGCGTAGTGACCTATCCGAAACCATCCTAGTGCAGTCAGTCTACAATCCCGACATGGCTGCGCTTGACCTTCCCGCAATCCAAGTGCCACGTCAATCATACGTGTCCAACCTAGCGATTGCATGGACGATGCAGATGGACGCCATCACCAAGCTCAAGCAACACAACCTCAGGTCCAAGATGTATGTAGGTACATGGGACAACAAGGAGGGCGACACCGAGGTCGACATCTCACAGCTGTTCGATGACAAGGAGGAAGCACTCGACAGGTGCAAACTCCTCGGGGAGAAGTGTGTGTGGGACCTCAAGAACAACGTAGAAATTTACCCCTAATTCAAATCAACATGTCTAATTTCAAGAGACGTTGGTCACAGAAGGAAGTGGCCACTGCTACGGAGCACATCACAAACGACGTGCCCCTCACATTCAACAACCCAACCATCAACAAGGTGGCTAAGATTATCGGTCGCTCACCCGAGTCGGTGTGTGCCAAGATGACTCAGCTCCGCATCGAGGACCGCAAGTGCATCACGCTCAACGCCAAGGAGCGCAACGCAGCTGTGCTTGTCATGTCCAAGATGCTGTTCCATGATGAGGTTGACGGTGAGCTGTACTTCAAGCTTATGCGTATCATCCATGAGAACTCGGTGACAGTTCGATGACAGAGAGACAATGGCGCAGGCATCTGCTTGTACTAAGGGTTGCACTAACGCTATACATCTCGTTCATTATCAAGATGTTATGGTGGCGATGGCAGTGATGTGTGGAAAACTTTTTTCCTACATCCTGCTATCAAACCCTTGATTTTGTCAGAAATAGTTCCGAACTTTACCCCGATAAATCGGGAACAACACAATTCAATTCCACATGAAAACAATCATTCACAAGCTCTCTGACGTGCAGGCACGACTGAAAGCACCCAAGGGACAATTCAATTCCTTTGGCAAATACAAGTACCGCTCGTGCGAGGACATTGTAGAATCTGTAAAGCCCCTTCTAACAGAACATGGTCTCGCTCTCGTGATGAGTGACACCATCGTAGAGACAGGTGGTCGAGTGTATGTGCAGGCTACAGTGACAGTATCTGATGGCGAGGCAGAAGTATCTGCTTCAGGATTCGCTCGAGAAGAAGAGAACAAGAAAGGTATGGATGGCTCGCAAGTCACAGGTGCTGCCTCTTCGTACGCGAGAAAGTACGCGCTCAACGGACTGTTCTGTATTGATGATGGCAAGGACAGCGATGCCACCAACACGCATGGCAGCTACACCAAGCCAGAAAGAATCACCGCACCTCCTGTTGAGAATGGCAAGATTAAGCCACAGGTAGACGACGAGACTATGGAGAAAGCTATCGCTTTCATTCAGAACTCAAAGAATCCACAGCAAGCTTACGCCATGTCCGTGGACAAGTACACCTTTACTCCCGAACAGGATTCCGAATTGCTCGAGACAGTCAATAAGACCGTCGCAGCTAAAGGCGCGAAGAGCAAGAGGAAATAATGGAGTTCTCTCTCAAGCTACAGGAGAAGACGGGCAAGAGTTATCTGTCCTACAGCTCAATCAAGCATGCGCTCACTGACATGCGTGCCTTCGAGTTGTATATGGCGGGCAAGCTGAAGAAGGAGTCTCCGGCTCTCACCTTCGGCTCGATGTACGACATGATGTTGTTCGAGCCTGACAAGGCCAAGGCTACCTATCAAGTCATCGACCATGACCAAATCATGGAGAAGATGAGCGACCGAGTCAAGGCCCTGAAGAATCCCAAGAGCTCATCAGAGTACAAGGCGGCAGTGCAACAGATAAAGACTGAGGCTGTCGAGGAGGACAAGCATCTCGTTGAGGAGTCAGAGTGGAAGACAGCTCACTTCATGGTGAAGCGGTTGATTGACTCCGGCATCAAGGACGGATACATGATGGGCGACTATCAGGTTGAGTTCAACGAGTTCATTGACGACATCCCAGTGCGTGGCTTCTTTGACTGCAAGGGCGCGGAGTACGTGTCCGACAGCAAGAGCACGCGGTCGATACCGGGATTCAAGTACGATGTAAACAAATTCTCCTATGACATTCAAGCGTATATCTACACGCAGGTCGCGGGTCTTGATGACTTTTTTTGGGTTGCTCAGGAAAAGACGTACCCGTACCCGGTGGCTGTGTATAAGGCGAAGGAAGAGACGATTCTGAGAGGGCAGTTCAAGTTCGAGCATGCCGTCGCCAAAATAAAAGATTGGCTTTTCCTTGACAAACCCGTAGTCAATGACTACATTTACGAAGAAATTTAATTCAACATTCTATTCACATGGATACAAACAACAAACCAGCAGACCGCGTTTTCATCGGCGATGTAACGCAGGTCAAGTCTTCTGCTCGTGTCAAGTTCACCCTTGCTGAGTTGGAAGAGATGAAGAAGTACGCAACAGATAAAGGCGCTGTCTATGTCTCAGTCGTGTTGACTCCTGACAAGGAGCGCTTCTCAAAGTCGAACGCTTGGGCATCCGTCTACGACCCACGTGCCGAAGGCGCTCAGCAAACCAAGTCGAACGACGTACCGTTCTAAGGGGTAAACTGTTTCATGATGTTAGGGGGTGGCCTTGGGTTAAGGGCTGCCCCCGCTTCATCTCATGAGAGACATCTACTACTACGAACTAAAGCTCCGGTACAAGAAAGGCAAGAAGGTAATCAGAGAGTACGGCGCGGAGGACTACGCTGTCACCAGTGCAGAGACCAAAGAGGACATCCTCAAGGGACACACATGGGACAGGATGTACCGCAACTACTACGGACCTAGATACGATGGCACAGTCGAAATCAAAATTGAAGAGATACTCTCCAAGAAGAGAGTGGGTTCCAAAGTACGAAGTCAAGCGCCGTGATGTCGGCGACCTCATCAAGGTGAGGGACTCGTACTACCAAGCTATTGGTTACCCGTTCGACCCACATAACCGAGAGCAACGCAACGTCATCTTCCGGGTGGCGTTTGCAGAGGCAATGTTCCACTACTTCACAATCACGTCAATCGCCAAGGCTCTTGAGAAAGACCACAGCAGCGTGAGTTACTACGTGAAGAACTCATCACTGTACGATGGGTACTACGACTTCTACAAGATTCTCAAGGAGGCAGCTACCTGCATCTACCACTTGGAGGTGGGGAGTACAGCCTTGGGTATGAGACTAAAAGAAAATATCAAGCAGTATGTCGCAGAACTTGAATCATCGTGACTTTGTGCGAGACGTCAAGGGCGTGTTAGGCGAGCTCACTTCTCTACTTACGGAGAAGAACAGGAGGTATGGCAACGCTGCGCTCAACCCAGCGCGTATCTTTAGCAAGGCTACCTCACACGAGCAACTGCTAGTTCGCATCGACGACAAGCTGAACCGCATCAAGAACTGGGGGACAGACGACGTGGATGAGGACACACTGCTAGACCTGATGGGCTACTTGGTATTGCTAAGGATTAACATGAAACATGAAACAGGTGGTAACGATATTCGAGGACCTTTACAACAAGACACCGCTGTACATCACAGTGGAAACAGCACTGCAACGCATCCAATCTGGCAAGCAGAAGAAGAAGATTGAGCGTGTCCGTGGCGGGGACAAGGAAGCCAAGAAGCTTCTTCCCATCGTGCTGTGGAGCGGTGTGTTTAATGAACGCAATGACGAGTCGCTGCAGAAACACAGCGGCATCATTGTTCTAGACTTCGACCATGTCGGGGACGTAGAGGATGCTAAGGCTAGGCTTGCCTTCGACCCGCACGTGGTAGCGTGTTGGACTTCACCTAGTGGTGACGGAGTCAAGGCACTCGTAGAGATTAGCAACCCGGAAAGACACAGGGACCACTTCCGTTCTCTCTGTGATTACTTCCAAAGAAAGCATGAGCTCGAGGCTGACCCATCGGGCATCAACGAATCGCGTGCGTGTTTTGAATCGTACGACGACAACATCTGCATCAACTCAGAGCCCACTAGGTTTGGTGGACTCAAATCGGAACAGCATGCAGAGCCAGACCCTACCGAGGTAAAGGGGCGTACTGACTACGAGAAGCTTCAGATAGCTGCTCAAATGATTCGGTACGCCCCCGATGGGGGCAAGCATGCAGCGTTAGTGCGTGCCTCCTACCTGATGGGCGGCTTCATTGCTGCTGGTCGGGTCGAAGAGGACGAAGCCTTTCGCGTACTTGTTCGTGAAATTGAAGCACGGAATCCTCTCGACCTTGACCAAGCCCGAAAGACAATCGTCGATGGCATAGAGAAGGGCAAGCTCGCGCCGATTGGTGAGATTACCCGTGAGCTTGAGAAGGTCAGGCACGAGATGCGGGTGAACGATGGCGACATGTCCTTCATCACGTCGGACGACAGAGACTACGAGTGGATTCAGAAGTTCATCGCAGGACAGATTGAACTAGGCCTTGGCACAGAGAACGAGAAGTTCGACGAGTACTTCAGGTTCAAGCGTGAGTTCCTCATGATTAACGGACACAGCAACGTGGGTAAGACCACCTTCACGCTGTGGCTGATGGTCGCTGCATCCATGTTGCATGGGTGGAAGTGGCTTGTCTACAGTGCAGAGAACCCGACATGGGCCAACAAGATTAAGGTGATGCAGTTCTGCATGGACATGCCTATCAAGCGCATGAACCACAAAGAACTTACGGCTGCACACGAGTGGGTAAACAAGCACTTCACGTTTGTTGACAACCACAAGAACTACAGTGTTCACGACATCCTTGTCTTCGCAGAGAAGATGAAGAACTACGAGGGCATCGACGGTATCTTGGTTGACCCCTACAACGCACTGCGTATTGACCTGAGCTCACACCGTGGACTCAGCACACACGAGTACCACTACGAGGCAGCCAGCGAGTTCCTCACCTTCAGCAACAAGCATCAGGTTGCAGTGTGGGTCAACGCCCACGCCTTCACTGAAGCACAGCGCAGGAAAGGTCCCGATGGGTTGCCGCTTGCTCCCTACGCTGAGGATACAGAGGGCGGTGGTAAGTTCGTGAACCGTGCCGACGGATTCATTACGCTGCACCGCAAGACACAAGCAGAGGACTGGAGTGACAGGCGTACCGTGGAGATGCACGTACGCAAGGTCCGCATGACTGAGACGGGTGGCAACCCCACCGCACTAGACTATCCACTACGATTCGAGTTCAGCAAGCAGCAGTCAGGATTCAACTTCGTGAGCCCCGGGCCACGCCTGTTCCGTCCACTGTGTGAATTGCTTGTGGGAAAACAGATGACGCTTTGATGTTGTAAGTACACCTATTTACCAGTAACTTGCATCATGGCACGGCGTAAAAGCATGAACCGTGGTGGCAAGAAACTCAAGTCAGGTCTTGAGGTTTACTGTTACGACAAGTTGAAAGAAGCCAAGCTCAAGTTCGAGTACGAGCCTGAGAGCTTCACTCTCGTCGACAAGTTCATCTACCCCGGAATCTATTTCAAGTCGACCAACAGGCGACCTGACATGATGGATTACTCAGGGAAGATGGTCAGGAAGATGGAGTACACACCGGACTTTGTGTCTCACGAGCACAAGTTCATCATCGAAACCAAGGGGTACCAGCGCACTCAGCACGGGTTCCCACTTAGGTGGAAGCTTTTCTTAAAGCAGATGGTGGAGACCGGGAATGGCGACTACATGTTGTTCGTGCCAAAGAACAGCAAACAAGTAGACAAAGTCATTCAAATCATCAAGGATGAAATTAAGAAAGCTAAGTGAACTGTACTCGTTCTCTACGCAGGAGATTCAGAGGCTCACAACAGAGCTGTACGAGTCGCTGCATGACGATGCAGGCAACCCTATCTCTTCTTCGGAGGAGGTGTCGGAACTAGTCAAGGACTTCCGTATGAGGGTTAACATTGAGGTAGCAACTGTCAAGGATGCCTGCCTTGAATACAACCACTCATGAGTAAGAACTTCCTTGCAGACATGCAGGTTGGTGACCTAGGTGAGCAGCTTTGGGCAGCGTGGCTCAACGCAAAGGGAGGTGACTGCACAATCTCAACAGGCAAGTGTGACTGGGATGTCTTCGACAACAACACTGGCGTGTACTACGAAGTCAAGACAGACGTCAAGGCATACTACTGGGCAGAGCGCAGGAAGGAGCCAGTCAATCTGTTCTTGGAGTACGAGTCAGTTAAAACCCAGCAACCTTGTGGGATTATGAAGACAAAGGCAGAGTACTTGGTTTACATCGTCCGCAATCCAGAGAAACTCCACATCGCTTTTACGTTTGACTTGGAGAAGCTGCGTGCTTATCTTTGGAAGGCGCACAAGGAGAACCGCTTTGCAATCCGCAAGCCTGTGATAAACGGCATCGGCAACGTCAAGGGGTGGACACCACCCATCCATGAGCTCGTTGACGACAAGGATTCAGGGTTTGTCAAGCTCATCATCCTGCCAATGTTCCTTCTAAACAGCAGCAATGAAACAACACTATCGCAACTGTCGTTGCTTGAGACAGAAAATCGACAGCTTGTTGAGGTCTAACGCCTCGTATCAAGCGCACAACATTGGGTCAGGAACTACCCCAGAAGAGAAAGAGGAGGTGAACCGCTACTGTTACGAGCAGTTCATCCTCCCCATCAAAGACTTGGACGAAGACTTCTTCGAGTCTATCAGCTGACAATCTTTGCGCCCCCTGCCATGGTCATACCAACCATGTCCTTTGGGTCACGCATCAGCTTCATAGCTCCGCCTCCTTCGTACTCCATCTTTCCGCCCATGCCCATCTTGCTTTGCTTGTACTCAGCAATCATGGCCTTGGCTTCGTCCTCTGAGACGCCGTGCTCCTCGACAATCATCTTGACGACCTCGGCTTCAGCAGGCATGTCCTCCATGCTATCGAGCATGCTCATGACCTTGGACTTCACCTCACCGCCTTCTTCGTACATCATGCCGCCCTTCTTGAAGAACGCTGCATCCTCTTCCTTCTTCTTCTTGTCGCTTGTTGGTGTCTCACCTCTTTCAAGCTGACGAAGCAATCCGCTCTCGCCTCCAACCTCTCGGGTGTCACGGAGTCTTTTCTTGTCTGCATCAAAGGCCTTGGGTCCTCCGGGTCTCTGGCTTGGTGGGATGTCTGGCCCCATCCTAGGACCGCTCTTGCCTTGGTCGTAGTACTGCGCTTGCTCTGCAGTCATGTTGCCGTGCATCTTGTTGGGGTCGCCCATTGCGAATCGGTTCAGTGGCTGGCCCTGTCCCTTTTCGATGTAGTACTTCTCGTCTTCGCTCAGGGGAATGCTTTGCACAAACTCAGGCCCCGGCTTGTTGTCCTGAGGCACTGGTACTGGAGCCTTCTGGCCCTTCTTACGCAGCTCGCGCATGTATTTTTCGTTTGCCATACTGCAAATATAAGTTATTTAGTCACAACATTTTTGGCGCAGTTCGTCCACCAGAATCTGTAGGTTACCACTTGATGTTGATGCCAAAGTTTGTGTTGTCGTCGAGCTTCACTCCACTTGGTTTTTAGCAAGCAACAGCTTAATCTCTTGGATGTCTTTCAGCAACTGCTTTATGTTATCCTTGAACTCTTTGTTGTCCGCCTCCAAGGCGTACACTCTAGAGCTGAGCTTGTTGTAGTCAGCTTGGAATTTAATCCAGCCCATGATGAGGGCTCCGGCTACTGTTAAAAATTCAAAGTGGGTTAAGTTGTCTAACATGGCTTATCCGCTACAAGACTCGCAGTCTTCTGGGTTGTCAATGCTGCAGGTAATCTCACCTGATTCAATCTTCTCTTCTTGTTTCTTCAACTTGCCTTGGTCAAGGAAGCTGATGTCTCCGAAGTCTTCTTCGTTCATCTCTTAGATTTCTCAATGGTTCTACCTGCGAAGTACGCACCAAATGCTGTGAGCATAAGGATTTCGAGCAAAGATACATAGGAATCTTTTACGTTAAATGGCAGATTGTCAAGCGAGTCGAGCACCATTGTTACCATGAACATTGACATGAGGGCAATCAAAGTAACTGGTCTGATGTACTTTGCGAGCTTGACATCGCTGCCCATGTCCGCCTTCCATCTCTCTGTTACGTTGTTCTGGAACTGAATCTCTGCGTTGATACGAGCACGTGCCTCCTCGGGGTCGACATTGCTGTCGTTGTCCAACAGGTTCTTGACGATGCCCAAGCCTCCTTGGTCTGGGAGCAAGTCGGCAACTTTGTCTAGGACTCCGGGCGCTGCCGTCTTCAGCCACGCACCCAGCTTGGTGTCCTTAATCTTTTTTCTTTCTTCCTTCATACTGTTCCAAGTATTGTTTGTTGAATGAGAGCACCAGCCTGAGCATCTCCTGTTCTAGTTTGTCGACCTCTCTCGCTTTGAGAGCCGGGTCAATGTCTCTGTCTTTAATAGCCCTGACGTCTTTACGCAGTCTCTGCAAGGCCTTGTCAATCTTCTTGCCTTCAGCTTCGAGGGATGCAGCTGCTCGCGTTCTTGGCTCGTCAATACTTAGCTCCTCTCTAGCCTTGACCGCTTGCTTAACAGTAGTTCTGAACCTGTAGTAGTCAGCCATGTCCACGCGAGAGTTGTACGTCCCGTAACCCACGCGCACAATCGGCATTGTAGAGAGCACCTTGCCCGCCACCTCGTCCTTGTCGTCAGAGTATCCTTGCAGGTGTTGCACCGGAGTCTCGATAGACTTGTAGGTGTTCTTGAGGAACCTGTATCCACCACCACCGTAGTACTCGAAGATGTGCCAGATTTGGTCTGGAGACATATCGAGGTATCCCTTCTCATACTCGTTACCATCCGTCACTTCGTTCAGGAACATGGTGACATCGCGTAGCCACTCAGGTGAGCGCGAGCCCAAGGAAGACATCGGCATGTTCTGCCCGGGTGCGTTTTCTTGGTAGACCCGAGTCCCGAAGTAACTTTCGTTCATGTAGATTTCTTGGAACGGTCTAAGGAACGTAGGGGTAAGCGCCTTACCAGCCTTGCGCAACACCGTGCTTGACTCACCAAACGAGATTGGGATGAAGGAGTTCACCATACCTCCGGCCATGAACGCGCCAGCATCGCCAGCAGTCCTCATACCAGCGGCTGCTTCGTATGACATGGTGCCTAGGTTGTGGAAGATGTTGTATCCGTAGGGCAAAGGAACCTTGATGTAGTCCTTGCCACCAATCATCACAATCATGTTGCGCTCCTTGACGTAGTCAGGAATCTTTTCGTAGAAAGTTCTGCCGTCCTCGTCCTCGTCAGAAATGGCTTGGTTCAGTGCAGCCTGTGCAGCAGCAAACAGTGTCATACCCATAGCAATCTTCTGTGAGCTGTTGAGTGTTCTGTAGTATCCGCCGCGTCCGTTAGGAACCTTCTTGAGCTGCAGCATTGTGCGTGCAAACTTAGCTGTACCCTGAACGCCTGCATTGAAGAACAGGTACAAGGCGTTAATCACAGAACCACCACTACCACTTCTGTTGAAGTTGATGGTGAGCTCCTTGGCCAAGTACGCTGCCTGCTCCGCGTTCATGCCTGCCTCTCTGGCCGACTGGAACACAGCGAATCTGATTGCGTTCTCAACCGCCATGTTGGTGTTGTTCACGTAGTCAGCGATTGCCTTGAGCCCCTTGACAGCAGTAACCCCAGCTCCACCCTCCTGCATTCTAGTCAGCGTCTCGAGGTCTGAGCGCAGCTTGTCTCTGTTCTTGGCGTATGGCCAGTCAGTGATAGCCCCTGAGTCTTGGAACTCCTGCCATGCCTTATACATCGGGTGGCTTTTGTCCTCAACACCCTGCAGGTTCTTGTACAGGAACGCGAGAGATGGGAGGTGCTTCTTGAGCGTGGACTTGACAAGGCTTTCACCAAACGCCTGACCACCCTCAATCTCCTGCTCAGCCATCAATGAGCCCAAACCAAACTGCAAGTCACGTGTGAAGTTGGCTACAATAAAGTCAGGAGAGTAGCTTGTAAAGGTGCTTGACAGGAATCTACCAAGGCCACGGATGGCATTAAATATCATGCCGGGGAAGCCCTCGGGTGACTTGAGGATGTTGTGCTTGTTGACTGCACGAGCCACAGCAGCGTTGGCAAACTCCATGAAGAACGACTCACCGTTGATGACAACCTCGACGAACCTGTCGGTGTTCCGCATCTCATCGCGGGTCATGCCGCGACGCTTGCCTCTCAGCACTGGCGTAGAATCCTTCGGTCCGTAGATTTTGTACAGGTCCTTGTCTGGGTTGTCAGCCAAGAGGTTGAGCAGTCTAGAGTTGGCAAGGTTCTTCTCGCCAGCCATGACTGTTTGATACCGTCTCTCAAAGATGTAGTCGAGCGGGCTGTCAGCCAAGCTGGTACGACCCTCTGCTCTTCTGATTCCACGGAACACTCTTGCTTGGTGCATGTGCAGGTAGCCTGCCTCACGTGCCTCGGCGCCTCCGTCCTCGTCAATGGCAAATCCGCTTAGCGGGACGTAGCTTGGGTACAATGCCTCAAGCTTGTCGACGGTGGTCTGTGTCTCCATTCCGTACTCTACAATCAATCTGCGAGTCTCTTTCTGGAACTCCATCACCATGTCGTAGGCCTGACGCATGCCTTCGCTGTCGAGTTCTTCAATTTCTCTGCGTGCCTGTTCGTCGGTCTTACCTGAGAAGTTGTCGTTCTCCAATCTAGCCTCTACGTCAGCCAGCTCTTCTTGCAGGTCAGCAAGTTTCTTGGACGCTTTACGCTTGGCCGTGTCAGAGGTTTGCTCGTCGTTGATGAGCGCTGCCTGCTTGGCAATCGCCTCCATGATAGAAAGCTTCTTGTTGCCGAAGCGCTCACGCAGGACGGCGTTACGATTCTCTGCGTGCATAGCATACAGGAAGTCGCTCAGCTCCTTGTGCGAGATACCGAACTTGTTCATGACTGCAGCCAAGTCCTCCATAAACATGTCCACACTCTGCAACCTACGCGACGCCTTACCGTCAAGAAGTGACAGCGCCATGGCGTAGTCTTGCTCCTGCATCACCCTGCCACCGATAGCCTTCTCGATGTCGCGCTGGTAGCGGATGGCTCTGTAGAACTTGTCGTACACAAACTCCATGATGCCGAGCATAGCACGCTGCACCTTGCCCATCTCTGCCTCTCTGTCGATACGAGCTGGTGGTCTTTCACCACGCATCGTGTCCATGTCAGCGTCGTAATCGTCGAGGTATCCTTGCAGTGGCTGCGCCTTGAGGACTCTAGACTCAGCCGCCTCGATGACTTTGTCTGCAGGAATGATGAGGTCGTTGAGTCTCTCCGTGTTTACAATGACTGCTTCTTGAATCCCCGTGCGTCCTGAGCCAACATCTTGTCCAGCCATCTCCAAAGATGGGTCTGTGGCGTGAGCTTTCTCCGTATTGCCAAGCTCATCCTCAACCTCCTTGAGCATTGGGAATCCCTCCTTGGCTCTTCTCGCGTATCCTTGATAGCCGTTATCCAGCATGTTGGAGAAGTAATACCCATCAAACCCGGAAAGGCGAATGATTTCTGTAAACGCCATCCTAGCCACAAGCACCGCCTCCGACATGTCTGTGCCAGTGAGAAGGTTCGCTGCTCTTGATTCTGCACTAGAAGTAAACCTCGAGTCATCTGTCTCCGTGCTGTTTACCATCATAGAGAATCTAATCAATGCCTTAACGGCGGGGCTCTCAAAGCCCTCGTCTCCATACATTAACTTTTGCAGAGTAGCAATGGTGGTCTGTCCATTACCAAGCTGCACGTTGGTGTCACGCATTGCAGCTGCAGTTTCGGTAATCACCATCTCAACAAAGCCCTCTGGGTTTCTGGCGATGATTCCCTCTAGCCCTAGAGACTTGCCAGTCCTTTGATACCTAGAGCGACGAGTGGCTTTGGCAATCTCTCTAATTGCAACCTCGGCTTCCACACCACCCCTATTGAGTCTGTTCAGGGTCTCTGTCACCACAGCCCCCATACGGAAGTTGTACATGTTGGCAAGGCGGAGTCCCGATGAGTCGATATACACAACGTTCTTACCGTACATCGCTGCCTTCTTTACATTACCCGTGAGGTATGTACCAAGCCCGTGCAGTCCCGGCGCGTTGGGTCGGAACGCAATAGCATTGTCAAACTCGGTAAACTGCTCGGGTGTTCCGTGCAGAAGAATGCCGGCGTCAGCAAGCAACTTCCAAGTGGCACTAACGTTTTGTCCCGGCTCAGGCAGCGAGTCTATCGGCTGCGCCTTTACTTTTGAGCCCGGCTCTTGTGGGGCGCGGTATTTCTCAATGCCTTTAGAATCTGCTCTACTGACGGCAGTTTCCCGTTTTGCTTCAGCCGCGTCAAGGTTGACTCCAGCTGCTGCAAGTCTTTGTCTTGTATCATTGTCTAGGTCCATTCTCGAGGCGACGTTGTCAATCGCCATCGCGTAGTTCTCACTCCGTGTGTTCGCACCCATGCTTCTCCACAGCTCCTGCTCGAAGTACCACATGGTTGCCTGCAGTTCTGCAGTGGTAAGTCCAAGTTCAGTGGCCGCCTGAGTCACAGCTTCGGTCTGAAGTCTGCGTTCTGATTCGCTACGCGGAACCTCGACAATAGTCTCCCTGCCGCTCACCGTGTCAATCATGGTGCCTGCGTATCTGTTCCAAGTTCTGTTGAACCACAGGTCAGATGTCAGCGACTCACCCAATCCCTCCATGTTGAGGAAGAAGCTACCCACCTTCTCTCCGAAGATGTACGCTCCCTTACGTTTACCGGGTGCAGGGTTCTTGTTGACCTTGCCCTTGGTGTCAGGCACGGACTTGTTGAACTCTCTCAGCACCCCGATTGGCTGGTCTGTCGTAAGGAACTTAACCACGGCCTCAGGTGTCTTGAATCTCTCGAACAAAGACTGAAGCTTGTCAAGCTGCTTGGCCACAATGTTACCCCTAGTCGTGTATCCAGTGGGCTTGGGGTATCCAGCCTTCAGGTCCTTCTTGGCAATCTTGATTCGGAAGTTCTGTCCGTTTCTGTACTTGCTGTCTCGGCCCAAGGCATCTACACCCTGAACGATAAAGTGCGTTTTGGTTTCCTTAACAACTCTACCTGACGCCACTGACCCACCCTTCTTGTCGACGAAGCTCATTTTGTCTCCTGCCCAGTTGCGGGAGAAGTTGCCTGAGCGCTGCTGGTCGATTGGTGTGTTGCGCAGTACCGCAGCCAGCGTAGTCATGTTTCCGATAGGGCTGTTGCCCGGAGAGAGGATGGCAAGCAATGCTGAGCCGATGCTGCCCATGGTCTCGCCTTGCAGGGCAGGGAAGATAATCCCCATCTTCTGCTTGGCCTCTTGAATGTCTTCGGTGTACCACGTGATACCCCCGGTACGCGCATCCTTTTGACTCAGGTAGAACCCGGCCTCCTCGTACACGTTGTTGAGGAAGCGCGTCATCATCTCGCCCTCACTCTTCACAGGTCCACCTGCAAACTTGTTGAGTGCGCGAGCTACTTGAATGCTCTGGGTCAGCTCACCCGGTGTCTCTGAGTTGATGGCGTCAATGGCAAGTTGCTGTGCCTTGGTGACTCCAGTAACCTCAGGTGGGTCGACGTCGGGTGGCGTTTCGTGGTACCACACCTCGTCAAACGTGTATCCCTTCTTTCTAGAGATATAGTCAATGAAGTTCCGCACATGGTTCTTGTCATTAAACTTTCGACGTACAACCCAGTTTCTGCCTTGACCCGTGTCAAACTGCAGGGTTGCCTCGATAGCCTGCGCCTTGGTTGCATCACCCAAGTCCTGAGTTGCCTGTGTCTCTTCAGCATTGAGCTGGTCAAGGTTCCGCTGAGCCACACGAATCATTGTGCGACCGTACTTTGACGTCTGTACAAAGCCAAACTTCTCGTAGTACTTTGTCAGCTTATTGGATGCAGCTTCGTTCTGACGCTCTGTGCCCTGATAGTTTCTAGTCGGGTAGGCCATGAGCTCGATGTCAATGTCAAGCTCATCAGCCACCTCTAGCGCCATGGTCAGGAAGCGAGTCCCAAGTCCGCTACCTCTGTTCTCTGCTCCCTTGATAATCTTACCCTCGTCGGTCATAGGCTTGCTAACAAACCACTCGTCAAGCTTAATCACACGACCTTCCCTCATTTTCTGTGGGATTGGCCTCGCATCCTCGCCCGGCTCTCGCCCGGCAAGTTGCTCGTCAAGGATTCTGCCGCTGTCTAGCGGTCTGAAGACAAACTCAATGCGCCTATCTGGGTATCCGTCCGGGTTCTTAGGTACTTGCTGGTCGACAAAAACCATCCTGCCTTGAGCCATGCCTGCAAAGAATCCTCTGTACCTGAAGACACCACCATCCCTTTCCTTGGCTCTTTTTGCAAGAAGCTCGTAGAAGCTACCGATAGCCTCGCCATCGTTCTCTTTGATTGCCTGCGCGTCTTCTGCGTTAAACTCAGTGGCTTGGCGCTTGAGAACATCCGAAGTATCCACAGCACCCTCCCCTCTGGAGCGAGCCATGGCAAGACCCTCGTCGTAGGACTTGGCTCTGACGCCGTCCCCGGGCTTTGCGTTAAGCGCAGCCGCAGGGTCGTACGCCATGAAGACTAGGTCTGGTTTGTCACGCAGGGTTGAGTTAGGTGCATCCCATCCTTCGGGAGCCCTATCTACATCGAATGGGATTCTAGCCACAGGGACAAAGCCTGCAGCAATGTTGTTCTTTACAAGGTAGGTGTCGAAGCACTCGAGGTGGTTACCCCCATCCTCGATACGCTTACGCAGCATCTCAGCCTGCACCCCACGAAGTGGTACGTCTGGATGCTTGGTGAGTCCGCCCATGTAGCCGTCCTTGTCCACATAGGACACGACACCCGAGCTGAGCCTGTTGTTGCCGACGTAGAACGTAGTGCCCTCGTCCATCATGCGTTGGATGGTCTCCTCGTTCAGTGGCGTTGTCTGGCCGTCAACCCCCGTCCCCTTCTCCTTGTGCGCCGCGATTGCCTCCCGCATGTTTTTTGCGATGGCTTGAACAGAATACTTGTCGCCTCTAGCCTTAGAGATGTCAGCCTCCGTCATTCGCGTACCAGCAGGTGAGTACCCGCCGTTCTCATCAGGACGCACAGGAACCCACATGTCTACACGCGCAGTGTCACGCCACTTGGTGACCATGCCATCGAAGCCCATCTTCCTTGCTTCGTACCCAATCCATTCTGCCTGTCTGTTGCCATCAAAGGCAATGATATTGCCCGCATCTCTGAATGCCTTCAAGGCCTTGTCGTACAGGTTGAGCGGGTCCTTGAACAAATCGTACAGCATCTGTGGTGGCACCGTAACCTCGTAAGGCCTTCCAGTTACCATCCTTTCTCGGTCTTCGGGCTTGACGTAGAACATCGCAACCTTGTCGCCACGCTTGTCTGTGGTGTATGGCTGTTGTCCAAATCTACGCGGGTCGATGAACCCACCCTCCAAGTTCTGAGGCCCGACATGAAGCAGCTTGACGTTGCCATTGCTGTCAAACGTCATTGCTTCCTTAGTCCAGTCACCCAAGACACTAGGCTCGTTGAGCCTGTCCTGTGCTTTTACGGTAGAATCAAGGTCATCTGACTGCTGATGCGCCTGAGCTCTGGTCTGAGCGTTTCTGTGACGACGCAATTCTAGCCTGTTTGCGAGCCCTTCTCTACCCAATCCGGGTCTGAGCCTACCTGACGCCTCTAAAACGGCAGCAAGGGCCCCCTGAGCGCCTCCTTCGCCCTCTGAGAAGTACTCTGCTGCATCACGAAGGCCGTTGGCTACGTCTTGGAGCACAGGTGTGTTGGTCATCTTGACCCCTTTTACGCTAAGCGCTTGCTTCACAAAACGTGCAAAACCACTTACGATTCCCTTGTGGAACTTAATGTCGATTTCCCCATCAGCCATGTCGCTAAACACCTCAGCCAAAAACTCCTCAGCCTTGAGCGCCTCAGATACGTTACCGTATTGATTTACAAAGTCACCGTACTTGGCAAGCTGCGCCTTGGTCATGCCCCTGCGCAAAGCAGAGGCCAAGCGAATCATAGCTTCGCCACGGTCCACCCCATCCTTGAGCATCTGACGGTACACCGATTGGTGAAATCCCTCGTGGTATCCTGTGTTCGTCTTGAGAGCAGGAGCGTAAAGGACTACAGTACCACCGTCCCTAGATATGTGCATGCCTCGAGAAAGCTGCACTTTGCTTGGCGATACATTCCCGGCCTTCGCCACCTCTCGCCTAAACGCTTCCTTGCTGTTGACCAAAATAACCTCGGCGTCTGGGTTGTCTGCCTTGATTGCCTTGGCCATGTTGAACGCCCCAATGATGCCGTCACGAATCTGTTCTGCCGTGGCAAACCTAGTCCCCTTAATTCCCTGAGCAAGAAGGCGAGATAGAATGGTGTCTGTGTTGTTGTCAGTCAAGACAATCTTACCTGCACCAGTATTGCCCTGCCCCTCTGTTACGTCGTCCCACTTGCGGTCCACATTCATGATGTCATCCACAAGTCTTTCTACCTCTTGGTTGTTGCGGGTCTGAGCCTCTACGTCCATGTCGAATCCAGCGTTAGCCGACTCGTACTTGTTCTCAATCTCCAGCTTCTGCGCCATGAGACTACGCACGTCGTTGGCCAGTGCGTCGAGCTGCTTCTGGTTTGTTCTACCTTCTGCTCTTGCGAGAGCTCTCGCTCTCTTTCTCTTGTTGGAGATTTCTTGGTTCAGTCGGATAATCTCCGTCATGTCCTCGTTCTCCATCTGAGAGTAGAAGTCCACATCCTTCCTCACGAGTCTGTTTGCGTCCTCGTGAATCTTTGTCAACTCAGCACGGAAGACCTTCTTTTCTTCTGCGCTCAGGTCATCCCTTTCAAGTTGTTCAAGCAAAAACACCTTCCTGTCCTTGAGCTCGAGTCTGTCAAAGAGTGTAAACTTAGAGCCCAAAGCGCTGACACCTTTGGCTGCAATGAAGGGAGATGCCCCAACACCACCGCCAAGAAAGCCTGCGTAGAAAGAGTCTGCAATCTGATATGGGTTCCAGTACTCATCAATCGCCTCCTGACTGCTCATCCTGCCGGATGTAACCTCGGCGCTTACTCTGTTGAGTTGGTCTAGTGTGGTAATAATTCCTTCCTCAGAACCCTCCCCCAACCAAGACTTAATGGCCTGACCCTTCTCTGACTCAAAGACTTTCTTCACCCCGTCTCGAGCAGCTTTGATTCTTGCCTTTCTGCTAGAGGCAGACACGACCTCTTTAGTCAAGTCAATACCTTTCTTAACAGCACCAGCCTGCAAGTTCTGTAGACCGGGGAAGATTCTAGTTACACCACCCTCGATGATGCCAGCTCGAATACCCACCTCCAATGCCTCAACCCCACTTACATCTGCTCTTGACGCGTACTCACCCGTGGTTTGCGCCATGGACTCTGCGCCAAACACTGCTGCCATAAGATTAGGCCCACCGATGTAGTTCGCAGCCACAGCCTTTGTCATGTCTGGGGCAAGGTCAAAGATGAAGCCGAGAGTGTTGTACCCAAAGGCCTCATAGTTTCCTTCCAAAAAGTTATTCCAAGCTCCCTTCTGCGCTTCCTCCTCGGTCATCACCTTCTGAGAGATAAGGCTTGCAGTAACATCTCTGAGACCTCCGCTGTAGTTGAAGTCTCTTGCGTAGACGTCAGCCATCTTTACGTTGGCATCCCTTAGCTCAGACATCTCCTTCCTCAAACCTCGCAGGTCGCTGGAAGGAACTGACTGAAAAATCTTTTTACCAAGCTCAATGCGATGCTGACGTGCTTGCTCAGGGTTAAAGAAGGTTAAGTCCCTGAGGTCTTCGTCAGACATCTGCCTGATGTCCCTGCCAACTACCGGGTCGTAAACGAGAGAGCCAAGCTCCTCGTACTCCTCGTCAGTCATACCGGCGGCTCCGTACTTGTCAATGGCAGCGTCAAGCTTGTCAATTACACCAGCTGTCTGTTCGGCCCCTGCCTTGCCCTTGCCATACGCGACTCCGTCAAAGCTACCAAGAAAGTCTTTCCAAGGGTTCAGGATGGCTTGGCTAATCCAGCTAGATGACTCCACCTCTTCCTTGTTACCGAGCGCCATGTAGGCCCCCTGCATCTTTCCCACTCTGGCCTCTAGGTCGTAAGACTCAAGTCCCGACATACCCACCAGAGCCTCCGCAAAGTTTCTTCTCTGCGCATTCTCCAAGGTGTAGGTGGCAAACTCATCAAGGTCCATGAGCTCTACTCGCTCACGAAACTCTGGAGGCAACTCCTGAGTGTACTGTTCCTTCAGGTCCCTAACCCTGTTTTCAACACTGAAACCGCCCGCCAGCACAACTTGACCAGTAAGAATCTTCGCCATGTCATCCTCAATGAGCATGAGCCCCTTGGCAGATTCTTCGGCAAGCCGCTGAAACTCCTCGTCCACAGCAAGGGCTGAGTTGGCTTTTTCTTCCTGCATAAAGAACGACTCACCCCCAGCCACTCTAGACAAGCGTTCTTTCTCCACGCCGTCCATGTCGAGCAAGATGTCCGCAAGCTCACCCTCAAAGAAAATCTGTTGCTGCTCGGGGGTCTCGAACCCTAGGCGCCTAGCTTCCTGAGGCACGTTGGCGACAGCGGCAATCGCATCTTCAACAGTCGTGCCAAACTTTGGAACTGAGGTGTTGAAGTCATTGACTTGCATGTACGGCGTCTGAGTCTCGACGTCTGTGTCGAGAGTCTGCGCTATACGCTGAATCTCATCGAGCTGTTCCTGTGTTAGCTCAGGCTGGGCTAGAACTGAAGCCGAATCTCCAGACTCTTGTTCTGGTGGAGGAGCCGTAGCTGAGGTAGATTCCGTAGAAACCTCTTCCGGCTGAACAGCCGATACTGGCGTATCTTCTTTTTTTTTTACACCCATCAGGGTGCTGAACTCGTCGAGGCCCTTCCCGTAACCAGCCTCTTGGAACAACTTGTAGGCGTCCCCGAGGGCTTGGTCATTGGTGTTAATCAAATTAACAAACTCGTCAAACGACTTGCCGTACCCTGCTCCTTGGAACAGAGTGTAGGCGTCCTGTAGTGCCTGTTCGTTCATTCTGCTAAAATACTAAATTCTCAGTATTGTGAGGCATCGACCCCACCTGTCCCCGGAGCTTGCTGGAAGTATTCATCGTTGAAGACTGCAGGGTCTACCCCCGTCTCCTTCGCAATCAACGCCATCAACTGGCTTTCACCAGCAAGCAGTGAGTTCAGAACCTCATCGAAGGTTGGGATGTCTGCCACCTGACTTGCCATGTAGAGGTTGGAGCCCTCCTCCCCACCGAGCCCTCTTCTTGGGATGACGAGCTTAGACTCCTTTCTTCTCATGGACTTACGCGCATTGTCAAACGCCTCTCTCTGTTGACCGAGCTCAGTCTGCTGCTGCTTCAATTCGTCCTTACGCTCCGAGAGCAACCCCGGCACCTTCAGCTCCTCTACGATTCTGTCGAGCTGGGTATCCAAGCTGGCAATTTCCTCACCGTAGGCCTTGACCAAAGCATCGCGCATTGGCTTTGACTCGATGTCAAACGCAACGATGTTCTTGTTCTCGTCGAACTGGATGTTCGTAATCTTCGAGTTAGTGTCCTTGTATCGGAAGTTGAGTGGTGCGTTGCGAAAGTCAAGGATGCTACCCTTCTGACCTGTCGTTTGCTGCTTGTCACCAACAGTGGTGTACAAGTCAATGTCTCTGAACGACGGAATGTTCTGGCTCTTGTACCCCCCGCCGAAGCTAAGGCCGCCACCCTGAGGTGATGGCTGGAACTGGTTCTTCAGCTTGAACAGCGTCTGGTCAGCGGTATTGGTAATCTGATAGCTCAGCGCCTCCTGCCTGTTCTTAATTGCCGCTGCAGTCTGAGGGTTCAACCCTCCTTCAGCCACAGCGTCATCTACATTGGGAAACGCGATGGTGAACTTGCCCTCTGGGTTCTCCTCTGTAGGCTCAGTGTATGCGAGCTTCCAGTCTGTCAAGAACTTGCTGTTGGAGTACAGGTCAATACCACCGTAGTCGGCAGCTGCCTTGTTCATGTTGTCAACGTTCAGGTTCTCCACCCCATACGAGAACGCGCCGTACTGCGTAGACACAGCGTCCACGAATGCAGCGGGGTTGGCCATGAAGTCTGTGCGGAGTCTTTGGGCAACACGGCTACCGACGTACTCAGGGTTTACGCCCTTCTTCCTGTCACCGACCATATCGAAGATGTCGCTGTCTCCTTCGAGCTGCTTGGCGTAGGTATCGCTGAGTGGGGCGAACATGAAGTCCGTACCCGGCGCCCGACGCGAAGCAATAAAGTTTCTTCCGTTCTGACCGAACACACCCTCGTTTACAAACGTAGACTGCAAGTACTCCACAGGCTCACCGTCTGCACCCGGTACCATGATTCTACCGCCCACTACTTGGAAGGGAATCTCTTGGTTAAAAGCCTTAGCTTCAGCCACAGCCTGCGCTCTTGTGCCGAGAAGGTTTGAGTCTAGAGAGCCCTTGTTCAAATCGTTAACCTCCTTCTGGTAGTCAGCGGTGATGGCCACAGCGTTCTCCTTGATGACGGAGTACTGGCTGTACGCCTCGTCAGCTGCTTGCTTGTTTGCCGCAGTGGGGTTGCTGATAGCCGTAAGACGAGCCTCCTCGAAGATGTCGTACGAAGCTTGAAGTACGCCGTTGTGGCGGTCCATCACCTTAGTGCGGGTCTCGAATGCTCTGATGCCCTCTTTCGCTTTCTTGTCCTGCTCCTGCTTCGCCTTCTTCTGGGCGTCCATGTACTTCAGAGTCAACTGGTCGTAGTTGGCCCCGAGCGCGGCAAAGTCAGTGGGCTTGAGAACGAAGTCTGTTTTGTTCTCGTAGTACCCGCCCTGATTAAATTTTCTCTTACTTGCCTTCATACTTCTCTGCGTCTTTGTGGAACTTGTTCAGTGTCTTGCGAACAAACTTGTGAAGTGGTGAGTTGCCCTTGTTTGCCTCTCTGGCCATCTGCTTGGCTTGACGTGGGTTGAAGATGTACTCACCCCCTGTCATTTCTCCAATCTTGGTTCCCTCTTGCACGATGTCAATAGGGTTGGTGTCGTGGGAGAACTCTCCCGGCGTAACCTTTGCACCCTGCTCTGCACCAAAGGTGACAGCGGTTCTTGCGATACCTGCTGCTGTGCCTACGATACCCTGAGCAATCTGCTGTCTAGCGTACTGCTCTCTAGCCTGCTCGGCTTTGAGCTGGTCGTATGCCATGCCGATGTCGAAGGTAGCACGCTGCTCTCTTCTTTGAATCTCGCGCTCTCTAGCCGAAGCCAATGCACCAAGCGCACTGGTCTGGAGTCTCTGTTGCTGCAGCACCTCTTGCTGTTGAGCACGCTGTGCTTGTGCTGTTGCTGCGAGTGTAGCGCCAAGGCCGCGAGCCCCGTATTGCTGTGCGGCTGCTACGTTAGTTGCGAGTCCGCGATTGATGTCCTCTACACGCATGGCCATGAGCCTTTGGTCGTAGGCCTCCTTCTGCATGTTGTAGAACTCAACGGGTGTGCCGAGTCCGGGACGTGTGGCGTAAGCTTCTCTGACGCCTGTCTCTGCCCCTGCGATGTCTACGTCCTTGAGGGCTCTTGCCCCCATGACGATGTTGGTGATACCGCCTACAATCTGACCAACTCCAGTAGCTGCTCCCGCAGCCTTTGCCGCAGAGTCTCCTCCTTCGCTGCTTGATTTCTGCGCGGGGTCAGTAGTTTCCGCTGCCGTTGACCCGGGCTCAATAGTCGTGCCGGAACGAACGCTGACATCATATCCTGTTTCTGGGTCTACTTGAACAGTTGTGCCGTCCTCATACCCGTATCTAATTTCGGGTGGGACACCAGAACCGGGAGGCGCTTGTGTAACTGGTGCGCCAATTTCGCTTTGGGTCTCCGTGACTGGTACGGTTCCGCCGGGACTAATCGAGAGTGGGTCGACCTGCGGTGAACCAAGGGTATCGTAGCCAAACTGATACCTACCTGAAGCGTCGCCTCCTTGTCGTCCAAAGTATAAGCCATCTTGATAGCTCCCAT
>Ga0208898_1000580_pt1 | contig 28120 bp, 41 predicted proteins | sample VirMetDEL_Mar_4_FD_184513 | JGI IMG/M metagenome (GOLD analysis project Ga0208898, IMG submission 184513) | Aqueous microbial communities from the Delaware River and Bay under freshwater to marine salinity gradient to study organic matter... | ecosystem: Environmental > Aquatic > Marine >...
GGAGTTTCGCGATACGAACGCTCCTCGTATTTGCTGAGTTGTAGAATTTCCATTACTGGTAGTAAATAACGTTATCCGGGATGGATATAGAAGGAATGTCGTATCCGGTTTCTCCGGTTACCGTAAGCGTCCCGCGCTCAATTAAGCCCTCTACGCTTGCATCGGTAGGGGTGAGGTTCGTACTTGAGTTTTGCCCGTACACGTCATACGTATACTGCCCCGATTGCGTAAGAAGGACGCGCCCTGAAGTACCGAGCGGCTGGTTAGTAAAGACAGAGAGCTTCGTATATCGCGCATTATCAACCTCTACGTTTCCAACCATCGCAAAGGTATCTTGGCTCGCCATGCTCGTAAATATAACGAGATAGTGAGTAAACGTATCGAAGTCCTTCTTCGCTTCTTGAAGCGTGAGGTAAATAAATTGTTCGTCGGAGCTGTTCGGTGCGAGTGTAATCATATCAAATGAGCTTCAGGTATAATAGAATCCATTTCGAAAACCTCGGGAGTAGCTTGGAAATAAGGTGTAACACCTACCTCTGTTTTTACGTCAGCAATAAAACACCCGGCAATGTGTTTCCTGCGCAGGCCTGTATGTTGGTAAACGCGCCCCGTACTAAATTGGTCGCAGCCTTTATCGCGGTTATTCCACATCAACTTCACCTTATTGCAGATGCGCCTTGACATATAACGCCCAGCCCCGCAAGGGTAGCCTGCGAGGTATGTCCCTTTGCGGGTTTCGCGCTGGAAAAAATACAAGTGATTGAAGCCGGCAAACTCGGTTTCCTTCATACTGTTACAAATGGCCTCTGCACCTCCTGGCAACAAGAAGTCGTCGGATCCCAACTGCAAAAACCAATCCCACTCGAATCCCTTCATAAATTCATAGAGGCGCTGGTTTTTATTTCCGAGGTGGTCGTTTTTTGAGTACGTATGAATCCACCCGTATTCCTCTGCCAATGCTTTGTGTTCGTCTTCGCTGTAGGCGATATACGGCGTTAGCTCGTAACCCAAGGCTTCGAACTCTCGGATGTTCCTTTTGAGACCTTCGTAACAAGCACGAGTCAACTCGAGGCGCTTCCAAACCGGAATATGTAATGCTATTTGAATCATGCTTTAAAATAGAAAGGGGAGGACTTGCGCCCTCCCCCGTCCTTGAACCTACAAACCAAACAAAATGAAAATCAGGATCCCGCTGTAAGCGTCACGTTGGTAAAGCCACTAGCGAGGAAAGGTGCTGGGATTGCTTCTTCAGCGGTGAACTGCAATTGATAACCATTTAAGTCACCCTTCGCCGTTCCGGTTCCTACCGTACCTCCGGTAGATTCCGCGCCCGTAGTGTGCCCCATGATGAGGTAGTTATCGTTATTGTCTTGAACAATAATCGACAAGCGGCTCTTCATAAGGTCGTAGAGTTCGGCGTTGTCTCCTGCCGTTAAATTCGGAAGCGTCAACTCCAAAACTTGAGAGAAAAATACCGTACCGTTTTCTACCGATGCCGTAACGGTCTGTTGGAAAGAACCGCTGTTCTTGGTGAGTTCGAATGAGCGGAAGGTAACTGCCGCCGAAGCGTCGTCAATTTCACCGCTCGAAACCGCGTTCCAAGAAACGTCTCCGAGTTGTGCAATCCATACCTTCTTAATTCCCCCGATCTTGTCCTTACAAGGGAACGCGCGTCCATTTATTGTGATGCTACAAGCCATATTATAAGGGGGTTAAGGGGAGGGATTTAAATCCCCTCCCCGTTCAAGATTATGTGTTTCGTCGAACGACCGAGTAAGAGTCGTGGTCTACGATTTGCGTTCCACCGTCGAACATCATGATGATGCGCGTTTGATCCGCTCCGGTGAAGTTGCGCAAGTCGATGAAGCGAGCCTCTACGTGGTCGGTCAAGACGTTAGTACCGAAGTACAAGTTATCTACGCGAGAAGCGAGCAACGTATCGTTAGGGAATCCAGCGGGGCAAATAACTTCGTAACCGAGGTATGACTTAGCCAACTCCGCAGCGTGGAACTCTACGTTTACGCTTGCCAAGTACTGGAAGTACAACTGGAAGCTCTTGCGGCTCATGTAAATCTTCGTATTCGGGTCACCAACCAAAGCGTCTGGCAAGTCAGCAACCAACGAAGCGAGGTTATCGTCGATATTCGAGTTACTAAAAGCACCGGAAACCAAAGTTTCGTGAGTGGGTGAAGCGTCTACGACTTGCTTCAAGATACCATTGAAAAGCGTATGCGATGCCGAACCGGATCCGCCGCCTCCGTCGAGGTCGTAATTACCCTGCCAGATGTTTTGTTCTACATCCTCAGCAACCCGGGCTGCAACGTATTCAGCGAGGTAACGCTCGTAGTCGCCGGGGACGGGGGCGAAGTTTCCGCGCATCTGCTCCGCCGCCCAAGTGCGAGCGAGTTCGTGATTGCAGATTTCTTCGTTAACCTGCAGCTCCGTCAACGTCAACTGAACGTCGGAAATATCGAGAGAACCGTTGGCAGCGAAGCCACAAGTACGAGCCTCAACAGTTCCGCCGGATACTTTTCGGAGGTTGGTTTTGTAACGAACGTTATCGAGTACAGAACAGTAACCATTTGCGATGGTGTCCGCACTCAAAATAGCAGGAGCAACGAAAGGAACGGCAGCGGTTCCGGCGTAGTTGCTCGTTGTAAATGTCATGTCAGCCATGAGTGATTATGAATTGAATTGATTAGACAAAGCGCGGACGCGCTCTTTAACAGTTAATTTCGAGAGGTCTACTTTTTCGACCTTTTTTGGTTGCTTTACGCGAGAGATAGCAGGGGCGGCCTGCTTGCTCAACTCCGTAATCTTTGCGTCTCGCTCTTCGATTTGTGAAGAGAACTCCGCCTTCGTTGCTTCGATAGCTTCTGCAATCATGCCGGCCACCTCTTCGCGTGTCAATACCTCGGAAGATGCTTCGACCTCTTTTGGTTCTTCGGACATCTCTTCTTCTTTATCCTCTTCCGCTTCAACGGCTGCCTCTGCCTCCTTTACTTCGGTAATTGCACCTTCAGCAACGACCAACATAGAGCCGTCAGCCAAAGTATAGTCACCATCCGGGAGAGGGATTTGTTCGCCTTCGTCGTTTACTACGAAAACGGAAGCACCGACAGCGAAAGAGTCCGCCTCGGTTTGGATTTCTTGCCCGCTGTCAAGCGTAGCAACTGCAAATTTTACCTCCTGCTTTTCTTCAACCTCCAATTGAACGGAGTACTTATCAAAAAGCTCAGAGATGCGTTCTTTTAAAGTCATCTTCGAAGAGTTTTTCATATAACGGTTTAAGAACCCTGTTCCTTACTCAATCGCTCCTCCAGGTACTCGAGTGCCATCTCGACTTCGACTGCCCAAAGCAACTCCAACTCTGTAAGTTTGGACTTTGACCAACGTAAGCCCGCCTTGCCTCCCCACAAGAGATAAGAGATAGTTCCGCATTCGGTCGTGGAATTGGGATCGTAGTCTTCTTCCGCCCGTGAGAGGTAAGAGTACATTCGCTTAATCGTCTCCTCGGAGATGGGTTCACCGTTGGCGAGTTGTTGCGCCCTTACCTTTCCCGTCTGCGTAGCGCATTTATTGCCTTGGTTCTCGTTCAATTCAATGCCCCTCTTGGCGTTGTTCTTCACCGCGTCGGGGTAATCGGTATACGACTCCATATCTACGCGCTTTCCCTTCTTATATCGCTTGTCCTCCTTTACGGTGGCGCGGCTCATCTCGTACTTATTCGCAAAGTACCCTTCGATTGAAAAGCCCTTCACGCTGCCCTCCTTTACGAACTTCTCCCAAATCGCGTCGTTCTCAACCTTCATTGAGACCATCCACGTACCCACCGGAACCTCAAGCCCGTACATACGGCTTTTGTCTTGCTCGCCTTCCACGATCCAACTCTCTACGACGTGCAAGCCGTTTATCTTGTGTTCGTGTTCGAGGGTTGCGTTCGCTTGGTTTCCATTCTTGAAGTAGAGTTCCATCGCCCGTCGGACGGTCTTCTTCGAGAAGTAAACGTAATACTCTTCCTCCCCGTTTCTGCGGTATATAGGCTTATCGGGAATGAGTGCCGCACCCATTACGATACGCTTCTCTTCGTCCTGCGTCTTGAATTGCAAGAGTTGCGAATTCATCGCTATGAAGTCCGATTCGATAGCGGGTTGTTCTACGAGGGAAATAGCGTCGATTCCGTAGAGTTCCGCTTCTTCATCAATTACGAGTTCTAAAATATTCATCCTACGAGGGTGGCTTGGTCGTTAATACGTTGGTTGGCTTGTTGGGCGTTAGATACTTCCGAAGAAACGACGTAGGTACGGAAGCCCGTTTGCCCTGCTCCACCTCCTAAAAAACCGAGGTCGAGTTGTGGGGTAGTGGGTGCGGGTTCTGAAAATGATCGGGAAGGTGTAGGGGGTGGGTTGCCTCCTGTTCCGCCCGCTTGGAATTGTTGCCTCTTTACGGTCGCAATTTGTGCAGCACCAGCCAAACTGACCGCGCCCGCATTGATGAAGTTAAACGGCGGCGGAGAACTACCAAGAGCTTTAGAAACACCCTGTGCCGTACTCATAATAGCATCGACAATTGCGAGCCCTTTGTTAATTTTAAAGGAACGCTCTGCCCGCTTTTCGTCGTCCTTTGTGGCTAATTGGTTGAGGTCGCCTAATACGCCTAAAGCAAAAGAAGCAAACTCCAAACTCTTATGGCCTAATAACTCCGCGTTGTTCAAAAAGTCCTCAACCGTCTCGCGTTGTAGGCGTTGCTTTTGCTCTTCCGCTGTCTCCGTTCGGAGTACTTGTTGGGTAAGGCTATTGTTGTTTATCTGTAACGTCTTCTCTTGCGTCTCCGTCGTTACTTGCAAGGTCTTCTGTTCGGACTCTATGCGCTTGTTATTCGCCTCTGCGGTCGCCTTCATTAGGTCGATTTCCGCTTGTGCGGCTTCCTTCGCCTTTGCGATACCTTCAGAACGCAACGAATTGAGTTCAGTTTGCAGTCGCTTCTGTGTACGGAGTGAAGCGGATTGTAAATCCAGTACCGCTGCTTCGGCTTCAGCTACCCGGTTGAGGTCTTCTTCCAGGCTTTCACCGAGGGCGACTTGTTCCCGCGCGATACGCGCCCGCTCTTCTGCGAGCCGCAGTTGTTCGTCTACGGTCTTTTGTTCAAGCTCCACGGCGCGTTGTAAGGCATCGATCCGCTCCTCTACGGTCAACGTATCATCCTCCGCTAAAAGCCGCGCTTTACTTATCTCTAAATTCGTCGCCGCTCGCGCTTTGGTAAACTCCCGCTCTTCATCCTTGAGGCGGTTCATAGCCCGCTCTAAATCGGAGGCCGCTTTCGTCTCTCGAATTATCTCGTCCGTGATTCCAGTAAACGCCCCTTTAACGTCTTCTAACGCTCCGGAGAAGTCCCCGGTAAAGAACTTAACTAAAGCACCCCCAATCTTGGAAACGCGATCGCGCAAAACATCGAACGCAGCACCCAGGGCAGCCGTTGCTACTTTGAGTTGTTCTGCTCCTCGCTTGGTGGAAGTGAAGTAAGAAACAAGCGTACCAATTGCCACAAGAAGAAGCCCAATCCCCGTAGCCGCGAGAGCCACTTTAAACGACTTTAAACCCGTAACGCCGTTTTTGATTCCTCCGGTAAGATTGCGGAAGCCGGAGACGGCTCCGCCCGTCATCTTGTCGAGCTGGTTAGTAAGTCCCGATACCGCTCCGCTCGTTCCCTCTACGCCCGTTTGAACGTCTTGAATCGCGCTGTTTACGTTGCCCGTATCCGCGCTAAACTTTAAAACGTAATCTTGCTGAGTAGCCATGAGCCAATTTTATAGATGACGAATCCAAGCGCGGAAACGTAAACGAGAGTCAAGAACCAATCCAATACCTTGAACCAAAGCGGGACTCGAACCCGTTCCCCTTTCGCCTGGAGCAATTGAATCGCTTCGCCTATATAACGATGGTTGTCTAAATTCCTCATTGCTCGAAAGATTGGTAACAACGCTGCGCGGTCGGATTGTATGCATAACCGTATTTCGTACAGCAAGAGCTATAGAGCGCCGAAAGGGTGTAGGTTTGTAACCCGCTAGGGTTTTCGAATTGTATTTCTCCCGTGGCCTTGTTGATTGCAATTGGAAGCCATTGACAATCGCGAACCTCCGAAAGCACCTTGAGGAGTTCCACCTTTACGAGATCATCCGAAGTAGCGTCGTAAGAAATAGACATGATCCGCCAGTACGTATCCTTGAGGTAAATCTTATCCGAAAATTCGAACGTAGCTATGTCCGCCCGCGTCAACCGGAAGAAGGCCGTTAGTTTACGAGCCTCCGAACTGTACAATTGATTAACGAACGGACTCCAATACTGATAATAAAGCGTGTTTAATGGGTTGGCTTGTATGATGTGAAACGGTCTCTCTGGCCCATACCCTAAATCTTCGCTAGTTACCGTAGCGTTTAAGGCAGAGTACTGCGAGAAGGCGGGGTAATCCGTATCCGTTACAACCGTACTGTTGTCGTCTTCGTAATAGTTTATTTCGCCCGCTGGCGTGCCGTTCCAAAAAGCCAAACGCGGGAGCGGGTTCTTTATTCGCTTATCGGCTTGCTCCGTATCCACGAGCATACGGTGAACCGCGTAATTCGTGCCGGGTATGTACGAGGCGACGTGCGGAGCAAATGGGCTTTTGATTTGCTTTGTTCCGGATGCGAAGTCGTTCTGCGGATCGTCCACACGGTATCTACCATACACCCTATCCGCGTTTTTAAACACCAAGTCGTTCACAAGGTCTTTTCCGTTCGAGTGCGTCCATTCGTACCGCCTGGATTGTAGGTCGGTCGTTGGCTCGATTGTGAGGTCTTTGGAGAGGTCTATCTTATTCGTCCAATCCTTCTTGGCTCCCGAAGCGAGATAGTCGTTAAACGGCTCTATATAGAGCTTCTTCGGGTTGTTTCTGTCCGGGATGAATACGAGATTGAACATCTTCTGCAAACCGGACACGAAGTCGATTTGCTTCATCTCCGGCATATTGGCTTCTACATCTACCGTTTGCCCGCTTGTTGGGTAGGTAATATCGAGAACCTGCCACCAAGTGGATTGGGGGGAAATCGTGTTATCGCCGTCGAGGTTGAGTACTTCACTAGAAGAAGCCATCTCATAATAAATCTTCACAGCGTCTCCGGTATTGAGAAGAATCGGGTCGCTTGTAAAGTTGTGAACTTGATCGTTAAAAGCTAAACCGGGATAGTTGTCTAAAATTTCCCATACCGTTTCGGTTGGTGTGACACTTGTTTTTTCTAACCAGATAGAGAAAACGTGGTTAGTTGCGTTCGTTCTTCCGTACAGGTTGATTCGAAAGGTATAGTAAGCCCGAAAGGGAGCGGTAAAGGTAGACCCTCCGGAGAAGTTGCTCCCGGTATCGTAGAACGGCGTTGATTCGCTCCACGCGGTAATAGCTGCGCCGGGATTGTGGGCAGAGAGTCCGGTTAAGTCGGTACTCAACCCAACGAGCATCGTTTCCGTTTCGGGGTTATCCGTGCCAACGATTGAGCGTTGGCCGTTATTCATCAAAAGGTAAAGGTTGCTTTGCCTCGTGAAGAAGGTGGAATCCATCTCGTACCCTGCATTATCGAGAATCTCTTCCAATAATTTAGAGGCTCGGAAATACGGTGTAAAGTCGCCGTGTTCGAGAGGGTTGCTCGAACTCCAAATGTTATCGGCTTGATTTGCGAACCAGTTTTGCCCCTTGTCCGGTAGGCCGTAACGTATCGCCCCGCTCGAAAGGTTTCCCGTCCAGCTCGCTTCTATATTCGTAGCGTTTAAGGTGTGGTCATACGCGGAGAGGTCGAGATCCGTAAGCATACCGTCCCCAATATCCCGCGAGAGGTTTGCCGTCTCTCCAAAGAATACGAGTTCTACGTCTGCATACTTGCCCTTCTGAACGTATATCGCTTTCACCTGGACGAAGCCCCGCATTACGGGAATCGTGTTATACGAAAGCTCCGCGTCTACTTTCGTCTTGGGATTCCAATTCGGAATCAGTCCGAACTCGTTTACCGGGCCGAAGTAATCTTGGTTCTTCTTCGTGAGTGGTACGCGGAAGGTCTGCGAATAGTTCCCACTGCTCGCGTTGATTTCTTGCAAGTTGCTGAACTGATACGAGAGGTTTACAGGTTCATTCTCGTAGAGTTCAATTTCGTTTCCGTCAATCGTAAGTCTTAGCATCGGATGATTTGTGCGAGTTCAACTTCGAACGAAGTAACAAAGACCTTTGAAACGGTTTCTTCTTCTACCTGCATCGAGTTGGTCGAGATGGTTACGGGAACCCATAAGCCGTCGATTCGTGCCATGACGTTTTTGCTCCTCATGCAGTATTGCATAAGTGTGAGTTCCTCGATAGTAAGAATGCCGTTCAATTGGTAGCGTTCCTTCGCTTCGAGTTGATACGGCTTAATTTCTCTCTCCGTTGGTGCAAAGGAAAAAGAAGAAGCGTCGTAATCGCCCACAATCTTTCGGTACGTCTTCTCCTCCCTTGTAACGGTCTTTTGCTTCTTTCCGTTAAAGCGTAGGTAGTCCCATCCGCCGCGCGTATTTGCCCACGCGAGTTGTACCGCTTCGTTTTTAGAATAGCGACAATTGTTGGTGACTCGAATCTTGTTCCCGCTTTGTACGCCCGCGCTGGTAGCGGGTACTAAATCGTAATAAGCCCATCCTCCCGCTACGGCGTTGAGGGCGTTCGTCAAAGGGATATAAGAAGCCGGGTAGAGGTATGCATAAAGGAGAGTTCCGTACCAATTCGATGCGGCTGCGGCTGCGGGCGACTGCCCTCCCGTAGGGGCGCCAATCACGTAATTCAAAGAGTCATCTTCTACCCCGTCGTTATCGTAAATAACGGCTATGATTTGCTCAACCGCTGAACTCGTGTCATCCGTATTTATGAAGGCAAAAACCCCAGTATCCTCAATCCCCGCCGTTACGTGGATTATGTTGCTACTTGGTACGCGGTCGGTAAGCCAAAACTTGTCGCTTGAACTCGTGCCGTAATAGTCGCTATATCCCGGGTCTAGTCCTGCGGAGAGTTGTTCGTATCCATCGAGGAGATAGTAATTGGCTGAGATGTCTTCGGCAGTGCTTTCGCCGCTTCCGTCAAAGTGCCCTACGTTAATTACGTATTTCTTTACCCCGTTATTCGCTCTTGTAAATACCTTATTGTTCAGCGAGTGGATCGTAGAAGTTAGCCCGTATTTAAATACGTCTACCTCTACCCGACCCAAAACGACTTCAGACAAATCAAAGAAAGCGGTTTCGTTCGTGTTTGGCGTGAGGTATAGTTTGGCTATAGGATCAACGGTGTCATTCTCGAAAACCTCTACTATAAAGCGATAGTCGTCCGTAATGGTTATATCGGGAATAATTGTAAAGATGAGTTTCTGCCCTGCGGGTAACCACTGGTCCGAAGGTGAGTCGTCAATTGATGCCATTATTTCACTGTGATATTACCGAGTTTCAACTTGAACTTGTCTTTGAGGTCTTCCGCCACCGCATCGCCGATTTGCTTATTAAAGCGACCCGAGACAGCAACGAAGGCTTTCTCATAGAACCGAAGGCCAACGATTCCCTTACGTTTGACGCTGCGAGCAATCAAGAACGCGAGGGAGTTCATATTGCTTTGGCTTTGTTTCTTGAAGCGCCCTTTCTCATCGCGTAGGCGGATGCCCTTCGAGCGGATCCACGGCAAGAACACTTTGGAAGGGGGTTGTTTGCGGAATCGAAAGAAGGGACTCTTCTGGTTCTTCTCCGTACCATTCACGCCCCAATGCAAAAAGGCTGCGTATTTGTTCGCCTTGCCTCTCGCCCCAAACGTAACCTCCCGCACCTCGTTACCTCGTACACGGACGCGGTAAGACAAGGAGCGTTTGAGCGTTCCCGTAGCTACGCCGTAGTTTTTGTTTTTGCCGATCCTACGCCCTCCGAGATGGCGACGGGCCGACTTTACTACCTCATCGGCGAAGCGAATTATTACCTCGTTGAGGTTCTTCATATCCCCGCCTTTTCACTTGCCTTCTTGCAGTGGTTCGGCTCGATGCTGTCCAGGTAGTTAGTTAACCAATTACCGAGCTTCGAAAGTGTCTTTTCTCTTTGGTTGGCTCCGAGTACCGCAGAGACGGAATGGGTGCCGAAGGGCACGCCTCGCTTCGTTAGAGCCGCTGTAAGGAACGAACCCGAGCAAACGGACACCACCTTACTCACGGAACGAAAGAAGCCGTATACAAGGCTCCAAATCGTTCTTACGATGTTTTGAGCGGTAAACCATAAAGAGTCGAGGACGGTAAACACGATACCCACCGGGATAGCTACCACCGCCAAAACGAACAGTAATAGAACCTTCGCCGCTTTCATATAGTCGTACCAAAGAGGGTAAGCAACTCGAGGAGGTCAGCAATCGTAATAACACCATCGCCGTTGAGGTCATACGTCGCATCGTATTTCGCTGTAGGGCTTGCAGCGTATGCCAACCAAGAAAGAAGGTAAAATGTATCAATAGCCATTTGAAAAGGGTTTAAATTTCTTCTTCTGGAAACCAGCCGTTATCGACCATGTATTGTTGATCCCGTATCGTAGTCGTCGAAGGGACGATGTGACCGAACGGGAACTTGTTATTTGTTTGAACGTATGCAGAAAGCGAATACCGTTCCTCGGATGTAAGCTCAGGAAAGCAAGCCACCAGCTTCTCAAGCGTCGCCGCTTCGTGTACGTGGATGACGTACTCGGTATCCACCTGCAAAGCGTTTTGGATTCCGTCGGGGTGCGTAACGATTCCAAACACGGTGGACGCCTTTTCGCCTTCTGCCTGAATGAGAACGGGCCGCGAGATGTTGTAGAGTTCTCGCGTGATTTGCTTTGCCCGTGCTTCGCTTGTCTGCGTGGCGGTTGGAAGTACGATGATATATCCGTTCATCAGTAGATTGAATAGAAGGTGTTTATGTTGTCCTCGATGTTCGTGCGGTTGCTTGATTGGTCGGATGGGTAAACTATAAATTCTTGAATCAAATGTGTTTGTAGCGTTGATAACGCTCGCCCAATTGAAGACGCTGACATAACGCCGTTACCACTTTGAAAAGTTGTTACGCTATTTCCGTCTTTTGCTACATCATAATTAAGGCCGTTTAATCGAAAATAAGCTAAGTGAGTATTGGAATCCTCTCCAGTGAGGGAATATACAGAGCCGTCATAAAATCCTATTCCGCTGACGCCTCCAAATGAGCCTCCGTAAAATAAGCCCGTTGTATTGTTGTCCCAAGTTAAATAATTTATGGTTTCTAGCGTACCCCTTGAGGCAACGGCAAAAAGAGTGTTTAAATTCACTGAAGAAATTGTTAGGCTATCTGCATTTAATTCAAGTGCTGGCTTCCCGTTCTCCGTCACCACGCCCGTAGTCCCGTCGTAAATCTTCGGCATATTCGCCGTAGTCGTTTGCGCCGCGTCGTTGCTGTTTCCCGATTGGTCGTACCAATAACGGATGAACCCGTCGTTACTTCCGCAATGCGCAGCCAAGGCCGTCGTGTCAAGTTCGCCGCTTCCGTCAAATCCGATGTCCGCGTAACTCGTACCGTTCCATACGTTTATGGCATCGCCTGTATAGGTGCTGGATAGTAAACGCAAAGAATAAGCCGCCGCAGCCCCGCTGTAATCGTCAAGTAAATATGAAAATTGGCTCACTTCCTCCCACGTCATTTTGAGGCTAATCGGTACAGTGCCCCCTGTGCGTTCCTTCAGGTAAGCAAGCAAAGCCGCCTTCGCGTTGTTGAATGTCGTATTGTCGGCGATGGCTGTAAACTGTGTCCAATCGGCTGAGGTGTCGGGGTCGGCCTGCGCCTTCTCAGCGTAGTACAACTTTCGCCGAATGTCGTAGCCGCTCGTGGGCGTATCGCTAGACGCACTCTCCGCGAGTCCGTCCCCGTCAGCTTTCGCTGTGTAGTAAAGTTCTACGGTATCCGTAGCACCGCTTCGGAAGGTCTCCGCGTCTGTTTGGAAACGATTGTGGTATTGAACATCCACGGCAATGTCAGCCCACTCTACGTCGTAATCCGTCCCCGTGCTTTTTACGAGGGCTTGCCCCGTAGTACCTCCTGCAATGAGAGAAACCTTCGCGTTGTTTGCTGTAATGTCGTCAGCTTGTTGGGTGGTTATACCCACCTTTGCCGTGTTCGCTGCTACGTCGGTATTGTTTGAAACCTCGGTATCAAAGTCGCTGATCGTACTCGCCGCCTGCGTTCCTGTGTGGTTTGCTCGGTCAAGTAAAAAAGCGTCCGTTTCGTTCGCAGTTGCAGAGGGAGCAACACCCTCCAATTTCGTGCGCTCTGCGTCGGTAATAATCGCACCGCTGCCCGCGCTCGTTACATCGTCCAAATTAGTAACGCTGGTGGGTATGTCTTCCGCTAGACCAAGAACGCCGCTTTTACTTGGTAAAGTAATTATGGTGTCTTGCGAAACGCTTAAGTTGGGGCGTACCCATTGAGTAAAATTGCCGGCCTCGAATTTGAAGTAAGTCCCAAACTTTACAAGTAGATCAGCTACATTCGCCGTGCTCGAACCGTCCAAATGCAGCGCAGTAAATGCTGTGTTTCCGTCCGCGTCAGTCGCTACAACAAACTCAATATCACCCGGTGACGTTTCGGTCAACACGACCTTGGTAATGCCTGTTTGTACGGTTGCCTTTGTTTGTTCTAGCTTTAACTCGCTCTCCGTGCCTGCGCCGTTTTTGACCGTTGTTTCTAAGCCTTGTTTAAACTCTTCATAGAGAATAGTTGTGCGGCTGTCCTTTACCCAGCGCCCCCCCGAACCACTGTCCCACATTATACTCTGACCCACAGACGGGTCGGGGACTTCTACATCATCCAATTCGCCTAGCGTCGAAGCGCCGCCCGTGTCCAACGTGACAATGCCGTCTCCATCGTCCGTAAGTGTGCCGTTGGTTACTTTGATTGTGCGCACCGAAAGAACGTCCGTAGATCCGTCCTGCGTCAACATTCGGAGGATGCCCCTTCGCGCGTAGGCTACTTCGTCTCCACCTTCCGGGCTTACCCCGTCGATGGGGGCGTTACAAGCGTCCCACTCGTAAGGGATAGCTACGGACAAATCCAAGAGAACGCCGGAGAGTACGTTTTTCGTCTCTTCCTCGAGGGGTGTCGTCGTAGCGTTTACTACTTCATAATCCTGCGCAAAGAGGAAGATATTGCCGCCGTTCTTAATGTCCGCGATGATGTCTTCTGCGCATTGCTCCGCATCGCTAACCACCTCCTTTTGTCGGTCGGTCTTCTTCGTCTTATCGGCGGGCACGTCGAGGATGTACACCTCGAGGTTGTAGGTCTTCGTCCCTGCGTCGTATGTGGCTCCCGTATATACGAGATGCATGAGCGGGAAGTTCGTGAACTTCGAGAGGTCTACGTCATCGGGTGAGCCAAAGGAAAACGACTTCACGAAGAAGTGCGCATCCGCGAATACCTTGAACCTTTCGACTATGTTATTGAACGTGATCATGTGCGAGCTTGTCTTTTAAATAGCTGAGATGTTGGAAGACGACTTGAATAGGGAGTTCCGTAACCTTGTCCATCTTGAGGAGGTCTTCTCCTGCGAGGGCGTGGAGGACGTGATACCAGCCCCATTTTTCGCCGACCGGATCGCTGCCTCCGCTACCTCCAGTAAAGAGGACTTCATATCGAGTAGCAGTTCGTTTCTGGTAGTCCAAAAAAAAAGCAGCGTACCGGATACGAGGTCTGCGGGCATTTCTTCAAATATCGATGCGTCTTCTTTGGCGGTGTATTTCTTTACCTCGTATTTCTCCCCGAGTTCGTAGGTTACTTCCCGGAAGAGAACGGACATTACTTTGTGGGCGTTCTTCCAAAAGTCCTCGAGGTAGTTTTCGAGGTCGATCCATTCCCCCGCTGTGAATGCGTCCCAATCGGGAACGAAGCCGAATCGTTTTCCATCCATCTCAACCACTTTCTCAAATCGTGCGGTCTCTTGGGTAAGGAGTTGGTCTATATGCGCTCCAGCGGCTTCGATGAGCTTTTGCGGCATGGCACGTAGTTTGTCCACGCTCTTACCTGTGCAAGCGGAGATCCGTTCGAGTTGGTTCTCGCTGGTCATCATAACCTGGAGTTCTCCAAGGGTGAGGTCTGACCATCTATGAGGGAGGCGTAATTCCATCGTTTAAATAACTTGGTTTGTTCGGTTTCCTTATCCCTTACGAAACGGGTTTGCGTGAATCGTGCGTGGATTTTGCGTGTTTACGGGAATTTTACGGGTCGCCCGCATTTTACCCGATTGCGTAGCTCCCGAAGTTCGGGTTCGTTTGGTTGAAAGTAATCGCATACCGCATCGCGTCGATAGCGTGGTTAAATTGGTCTACGGGTTCATTCAGTTGCTTGCCGTTCTTGTCCTCCTTCCATTTGTAGTTTCGGAGTTCTTTGATAAGGTTCACACTCCGCGCCGTGATAAGTAGCGGGCGCGAATGGAGGAACTGGATTCCGCTTCTAACCGAATCGCGTCCCTTTCTTGCTCCGTGAGTATTGAATCCGTGACCGTGTATCTCGTCGATGCTCTTTGGCTCTGCGGAGTCACAGACAACAACATCCGATCGATTGACTCCGTTATCTCGGAGGCTTTTTGCAATATCTGAGTTAGTAAGGCGCGTCGCATAGCATAGCTCGTCGACTGCGAATCCGTGGCCGTCGGTGTACACCCTGACGATTGCGGTTGGGTCGTTCGTATATCCGAAGTCGAGCCCGATGTTGAGTAGTTTGTATTCATTTGGTATCTGGTCTATTTCTTTCCAGTGGGTGAAGATGGTTGCCCGGGATGTTCCTCGCTCTCCGAGTCCGTATACCCTCCAGAAGTTTTCGTCTGCTTCTTTGAAGCGTTCAATTTCCAGGAGTACACTTTGCGGCAGGAAGGGGTTATCCTTGTACGTGGTTTTGAAGAAATCGCAGTCATCGCGGTTAGGTAAGTCGTAAAGCCAATGGAATTCGTCGGAGGGGTTAAAGTCTACTATGATTCGCCCCGTGGTTCTTAGGATAAGTTGCCGCCAATCTTCGAGGGTGATTTCGTTGGCTTCGTTGATAAAGAGAACGTCGCGCTTTCGCCCTCGCACCTTTTGCGGTTGATCCACCGAAATAAACTCCACGAGGTTTCCCCATAGCTGGTAAGTGGCTTCCGATTTGTTGTGGAGTTCGACGTTATAAACGTCCTCGTTTTCGAGTATCTCGAAGAAGTCCCGCATGGCTGTCGCACGAAGGGCGGGGAAGGTCTTTCGGCAAATGGTGACTACGAGGCCGGAGTTCTTGTGGCAAAGCTCTATTAGGCTTTGAAGTATCGAGTACGTCTTGCCGGATCGCGTCCCGCCTTGGTGTACCTGGATGCGCTTCTTTGAGTTCCTGACGTGGTAATATGTTGCAGGGAGTTTATTCATCCAACCACGAGAGGGGCTTCTTCTCTTGTACCTCTATCTCTTGCCGTTCGATGTATCCGCGCTTCTTGCCCTTGGTCTTTAGAAAGAAGATAGTCGCGGCGGGGTTGCCTTCTTTTACGAGCTTGTAGAGGTGGCTTTCTGCGAAGTCGAGAACGCCGTCCTGAATGGAGTTTACCGCGCTCTTATATTCTTCGTCTGCCTTCAACCATGCGTAATGGGTGGAGCGGTCGATACCTACCATCTTTGCGGCGGTAGATACGATACCGAGTGACTTCTCGAGGGCTTCCAACATAGCCTCTTTTTTGGTGTTGGATGTGTTGATTTTTACCGCTTCCATTTTTTACCGCATATTTCGCATTCCTCCTCTGGCTTCTCTGTTTTCTCTTTGTCTTCTTCTTGTGGATCCCATACGTTAAGACCCCATTCGTTTAGTTCGGTTGCGTCCCATTCGTTTGCGAGGACGTCAAAATCGTGTTCGCCTGCGCTCGTGTTGTCTTTGATAGTGAACTCTCTTTCTTTGGCTTCTCCCCAGGTGGCGAAGTAAACGGGGGCTTCTGTAAGTCCTGCCGTTTTGCAGGCTTTATATCGCATATTTCCCCCTATGATTACGCCGTCCGGGTTTACGACTATGGGCCGTGCTTCGAGCATCTCCGGGAAGGTCTGAATGCTTCGAACGAGTTTCTCAAACTTGTCTTCCTTAATTGTCCGAGGGTTGTTCGGGTTCTCCCGGATCTCCGAGAGCTTCGTGAGCTTGAACGATGACGGCCTCGAGGGTGTGGAGGAATTCGGCATTATGAACGGCTAATGTTAGGAGGAGGGTTGCGGGGTCTTGCCCTACGTGTAAACGCACTACTTCGGCGTTCTCCGTAATTAAGAGGAAGTTCTTCGCGTGGAGGAGGGCTTTACGTGCGTTTCTCATATATGCAAATATGCACTATACAAAACCTCCTCGCAAAGTGCGGGCGGGATTTTGCTTCGTTCGTAGTTGTTTTTAAGTCCCTGCGTACCTGTTCGCGATCCGCGCGGGGCGGCTTCGTGGCACGGTGCGCCGTTCTTACACATGGGGCGCGGATTCCACCCTTCGAAATTTGTCCATATGTCGGTGGGCTTCATTCGGCTATCTCCATACTGGCAGTAGGTAACGGTATGCCGGAGCTTGCCTTCAAGCTGTGGCATCTTCCGCATAAGCCCGCGCGGGTTTTCTATGAACCACATTTTCGGTTGTATCTCCTCGATTATTTCGAGCGTCTTTTCCAGGAGTTGAATACCGAGGCGGGCGGTATCGGTGTTCGGTATATACGCTCCCTTGCCGCCTGTCCAATGGTGACCAATGGCAGCAACGCTAAAACCAGTACACGGAGGGGAAGCCCAAATTACGTCGGGTTTCCACGGTAGCTTGTTAATATCGAACTCCAATATATCGCAGACGTAATCGATACCTCCGAAGTCAGTAATATCCGAACTAAATACGTCAGCCCCCATGACTTCCGCAGCCTTGCCAATAGAACGGCTGCCTGCAAATAATTCGAGAACCTTCACGGGTGTATGATTCTACCCTCTACGTCTCTCGCAATGGTCTCGAGCCATTCGCGGTCGTAGTGGGTCATATTGTACTCTCTTCGGTGCAGCATCCGAAGTCCCGCCGTTTGTCCGATTGCGTCGAAGTATTGCTTCTCCTCGAACTTCTCTTTCTTGGGTTGCTTCATGAACTGGCGGATGTTGTGCGCTATCTCTGCGCGTTCTTCTTTGGTGTAGCTCATTGCCCCGTCTCTTCTTTCCAAATGGCAGAACAAACTGCAACTCGTTGATCCGCATCGGGAAACTCCCGCTTTGTAATTACGTGGTTAATACAGCGGTGCATGAATTGGTAGCGGTTTTCGCTTTTTTCAGGTTTAGGTAGTGGCATCTTTTAATAGTTGTTTTAGTTCGTTAAACATTTTCCGGTTACACGAGGAGCATTGCGAGGCTTGCGTATTCGTTCCGGTGGCTTTTGAGTACAGTTCGGCGAGGTCGCCGTTCGTCGCGTCTTTAGGGTTCTCGATTAGTTCGCGGATCTTGTCCAGGAGTTCCGCATTGATTTCTGCCTCCCATTTATCCAAAGGGCAAGAGGCTACCTTTAACCGCGTCTTCGTGGGCATATGGCATCCGCAGAGTTTGGAATCAGTGAAGGCTTCGGTTACGAGGGGGCCGCAACTCTTCGTCGTTTGCACGAAGTGTTCGCAGCTCTGACAAATGGCGAGGCGGTCACTCCTTTTCTGTCCGGTTACGAAGAACATCTTTCAGGGTTTTTCTTGTGACGTGTAGTGAGCGATATAAGGTAGACTCTCCAATCCCACTTCGTCGAGATATTTCTGCCATGTTCCATCCGTTGAGATATAGTCCGAATATAGTTCGGTCGAACCAACTGAGACGGTCGAGAATGAGTTGGAGTTGTTCGCGCTGGATGGCTTTGCTCCAGTCGCTTTCGCTTGTTTGTTCTTGGGGTTCATTATCGTTTGTTTTATACAGTTCCTTAAATTTTCCGCGCGTCGCTTCGAAGTACATAGCCTTCACAAAGTACCCGAAGGGGTTCTCCATGTATCTTTTATCGATACACCGGAGATAGACGTGGTGAACAAGGTCGCCCGGATCGTCCGTCCATCGTTCGGCAACGTGGAGGAGTTTTGAATAGTTCCGTGTTAAGAACCTATTCCAGTCCTCTTTGTGCCTTGATTTCATTTACCTTCCTTCGATAGTATCTGCACTTCTCCTCGAGTTCTTCCACCGTCCATTTTTTGGTTTGGTTGCTCTTGAGAAGGATAGCTTCCGCCGTTCCTTCGCCGTGGATTTCGTCGAGCTTCTTTCCGAAAACGTATTGCTGGCCTCCGGTCATGTTACATTGTTTGCACTGAAAAGCGACGTTTATCTCGTCCCACCGGGTAGCGAGTTTGGCCCGAGTGATAAAGTGACCGCAGTCTACCTCTTTATAATGCCTCAACCGTCCGCAGGTAAAGCACTCTCCCCAACCCTCTTCGTTTGATCCTTTGAGGCGGATATACGTCGAAAAGATGGAGTCAAGTTTCGCTTTTGTCTTCGCTATTCCCATTCGATAGACAATAAATCTTGAATCCGTACCCCGCGGCTCATTTCATCCGCTTCAATTATGGTGAGTTCCATTTTATGCAGGGGCTCTACTTTTATTAAAATGTCGGATTCATACGGCCATTTTAGCTCCCTCTCTACAAAAACATCTTTGATTGTACAGGGAATCATATTTTCATCGCTTGAAAAGACGCATTCTTTGCCTATCAGGTCTTCTATTTTTTCAGTCGTTGTCATTCTTTCCCGGTATTAAAAAGGGGTTGTTCTTCATTCTCCACGCGAGCTTTGCCGCTTCTGCATCGTATTCGGGGACGTTGCTAGGATTGTCCGTTCCTCGGTAAATTACTTCATGCTGTCGCTCCAGGATAGGGGCGCGTTCCTCTTCGTGCTTGGTGATGCACTCTCGGAATTCTGCGATTTTTAACCGCTCGTAATATTTGCCGTAGTGCCCCGTTATCATGCGCTGACAAATTAACTTTAATTCCTCCAATTTCAAAACGGGGAATATTTCAAATATCATCTCCGCGCAGAGGGCGATGTCTTCGAAGCTAGATAGCGTCTTCTTTGCGTCTATGGAGTCCACCGTGGTCTTAATCATTGACACCACAGCCGCCCGGGTTTCTTCCGGCATAACGTGGAGCGCGGTTTTAATGTTGGTGCCTTGCTCCCAACACTCCTGGGGCGTGTATTTAAATAATCCCGTTTTTGAGATAGTTGTCAAACTCATCTCTGCTCGGGCCTTTTGGACTTGCCTTCTTTGGTCGAGGGAAGATTCCTTGCCACTGGTTCGCGATAGCGAGTTGTATGGCTTCGATTGCTTGTTGTTCATCTCCGTTTGTTTCGTTGTGTAGTTTGTGAAGCGCGGCCAATTCTCCGCGCCGGGTGTACTTCTTAATCTTTCGTTCTCTGCGGTCTTCTTTCCACTCCTTCCAAATATGGGAAAACGTTTCAGAAGTCCAAGGAAGAACGATAGGCTCTTCTTTCTTTACTTGTTCTTTACTCTTCTCTTTACTATAGTCTTTACTCTGCGCAACTGTAGTTGCTTTTACTTGCAACTGTGGTTGCTTCTTTTGCAACGATTGTTGCTTCTTTTGCAACTGTAGTTGCTTGTTCCAATCGTTGCTTGCAACAGTTGTTGCTTCTACGAGGACGGTCATTTTCCGCTTATGTCCGTAACCCTCGCACGCTAAGTAATTGGTTTCGCAGAGGTCTTTGCGCATCTTTCGAATGTATTGAGGCGTGCAAACGAGTTGCTCCGCTAAGAACTCATCACCCGCCCAACACGCGCCGTCCTTTTGGCTAAGGTTGTGAATCTTCGCCAGGAGTATACGTTGCATCGGTGAAAGGTCTGCACATTCCCATATCTCGAACGGGATCCAAATACCGTTGTTCTGTTGTTCCATGCTTCAAAGATGAAAAAAAAGGGGGCTAAACCGCCCCCTCTTTCTCACAGTCCATAACTTCAAGAACGATTTCCGCGTAGGTGGCTCCAGTTTGTTCGCTTATCTCGGGAATGTGTTTCAGCATATTCCGAGGGCGCAAACTGCACCAGCTTCGCACCGTTGCTCCGGTCACGTCCAATTGATACGCGGCCTTCTCGAGTGATCCGTAATTACGAACCAAGAACAATTTAATATTATTCATAATTCCAGAATTTTTCGATTTCGGAGGTTGGAATTCTAAACGATCCCCGCGGCCCACCCACTTGAATCGCTTTGATTTTTTTTGACTTGATTAAGTTTCTTACCGTCATGTCAGTAACTCTTAAAAGTTCAGCCACCTCTTGAGGTGTCATGAATTGATGTTCACTAATATTACTCATAACGTTCAAATGTAAATGCGCCCCACAGGAACGACTTCTTAACTACTACTCGCTTCGGTAAAACGCCCGTAGACGCATTTTGAGGGGTCTTCCTTGCATTAACTACGTCCGCGATAGGGGTAGCATTACCTTTGGTTGGAATAAGCCCTTCTTGGCGCATATTTCGACGCACTGCGTAAACCGTATTATGGTTAACATTTAAATCGCTGCATATGTCTTTTGGTCGCGCGTCAGGATTATTAGCGAGATACTGCTCTACCTTCTGTTTTTTCGTTCCCTCGTATTTCCTGGGTACGTGAATTAGGTTGTATCTCTCTCCGTTCCATTTGTGCTTTTTTCTCAAAATCATCCATCGGTTTTGCATAGACTTCATATCCCTGCCTCTTAAGGCTTGCATTTTGCGCCATTGAATTACGCCCGTTGGACCTACGTTTCGGTTGATAGCTTGCACTAACAAAACATCTTCGTAGCTGCTGTATTCTCCCTTCTTCATAGCTTCGAGATTAAGGTGTCCCGTAACTTAATGAGCCATTCCGCCGCCTCGACAATCTTCTCTGGATCGCTCTCCTGGTTGATGGCGTGACCAATTGCCCAAGATGCGGTTATTCGCTTCGTCTTTTCCGGGTCTTCTTTGTAGCCGCCTCCGCCTTGGTTAGGCGTAAACCCCGGCTTCGTGAGCTTCATACGTGGCCCCCACTTACTCGGGGTCACTTCGTACTCTACTTCGTCGCCAACGTTCCATCGGTCTATGGTCTTTGCGGATACCTCTCCGTTTGTACCGTCTTCGAGTCCAATCTCGAACTTAAACATAAGGCCGTTACGACCTTCATACGTGCCATTCGGTTGAATGGTCTTTACTTTACTGATTCCCATTTGTTTGGTTTTTGGGGGTTAAAAAAGTGTTTTTTGTGTCTTGCTTTCTACGATGCTCCTCATATTCTGTCGGGCTACGTGGTAATAGCTTGGTTTCAATTCAAAGCCGATCGCGCGTCTTCCCATTTTTACGGCTTGATACGCCTCGGATCCAATGCCCAAGAAAGGCGTAAATACCACGTCGCCTTCATTAGTGTAAAGATGAATTAACCGTTCGATGGTATCCAATTGCAGCGGGCAAATATGCTTCTCATCTCGGTTGTCTCGGGCGGTCGTGTATTGTAAAGTGTTAGTTTGGTTTATGTCCATCCAAACAGGCGAGGCGTATTTCTGCCATAGATCAACCGGAAGATCGGTATTCGTTACCGGGTTATTCCGTTCGCCATCCTTCCGGAATACAAGAACGTAATCCGGAAGACCTACCGCGCTCATGGTGCTGTCTTTCTTCACTTGTTTGTGCAGCAGTTCAATAGCCTTTGTTCGCTGCATCTGAATTACTGGGTCTTTCCAAATCGTAACCCTGGAATGATATATGAAGCCATGCTTCTCAAATGCCTCGCGAATCATTCCGGAAAAGTCCCGCATACCTCGGTATCCTTCCACGCCTTTCTTGATCATCAAATCCATGCAATGCACTGCGACATTGCGCCCGCTTTGCGTTATGCGGTAAATTTCACTAACTAAGAAATCAAAGTGAACCAAGAACTCTTCCCAGTTGGCACTGTTTCCCATGTCTTCGGCAAAGCTGGAGTACGTGTACAGGTCCGCAAATGGTGGACTAAATACGCTAAATCCTACGCTCTCATCCTCAAGTAGCTGTATTAGTTGTACGCTGTCTCCGTTGCGTATATCGTACCACTCGCATCCGTCATCTTCGGTGTTGTAGCTGGTTTCTTCTTCTTCTTGCTGTCCGTTTATTACGGTTGTCATTGCTTTATTCATCTCTTCGAATTGGTCTTGTTTTCGTTTTATAGTCTCGATTACATTCTGCATGGTGTCGGTCGTTATGATGTAGATATTTACCTCGTTCTTTTGTCCGAATCGGTAGCTTCTTCGAATCGCTTGGTATAAACCTTCAAAGCTGAAATCCAAAGCAGCAAATACCTGATTCTGGCAGTGCTGGAAGTTCAACCCGAACTGAGCTATTTTCGGCTTCGTTATTAGGATTCTAAATTTGCCGTTTACGAAATCCATAAACGCCTGCTCTTTGGCTTCGGTTTTGTCTGATCCCTTTACTTCAACGGCATCCGGTAAGAGCTTGCGCAAAAGCTCGCCTTCTTCGTTTTGACGGATCCAAATAATAAAGGGCTCATCGCTTTGATTTACGATGTTAACGGCCTCCTCGACGCGGTCGAGCTTGGTAAGTCGTAGTTCTTGGTTGAAATTTGTAGCACTTACCGCAACTTCATTAAACAGCATCCCGTTGTTTCGTTGGTCGGTTTCAATCGTGGTCTCGTAAAAATTGAGATCCGGTAAATCATATCCTTCGTCCTCGTGTCCTATATCCGAGGGCTTGCGAAGTACGCTTGCCCAAGTACCTACCCATTGATAAAAGTGTTCTACGCTGTGCTTTTTTAACCGCCACTTGTTAGTGTTGCCGCCGTCGTGGACAAAATACATCGCGCTCATTTCGGTCATTTTCATAACGTCCAAAAATTCGCTATGATTACCCAGTTCTACAGGGTCATTGGGGGAAGGGGTAGCCGTGCAAGCCAACTTATAACCAGTGTCTTTGAACTTGTCTATAATCGCGTTCCTCATCTTGCCCTGCATATTTTTTAATATGCTCGATTCGTCGAGTACAACGCCCGCAAATTTGCGCGGGTTTACGTGTTCTATCTGATCGTAGTTCAATACCTGCACCTTTCCGTTGGGAAATTTTTGCGCGTCGATACCGAAACGCTCCGCTTCTCGAATCGTTTGCGCTCCGACTGCAAGCGGGCAAAGCAGCAATACGGGCATATTCTCGTGTTCTGCTACGCGTGAAGCCCATTCTAACTGCATGAAGGTTTTTCCTAAACCACAGTCCGCAAAAATTGCATACTTACCGCGTTTAAGAGCCTTGTGTACAATATCGCGTTGAAAAGGGAAAAGGTCTTGATTCAAATCTGTAGCATGAAATCCCACGTCGCGCAGCTTGCGCTTTTTTGATTCTATGAAGTCGGTGTAATTCATTGCTTGCGGTTTGTAAAGGAGCGGATTAGATCCGCGCTGAAGTTGTCAATTAATCGGCGGAAGCGTTGCTCTTCTGCGAGTTCTTCTTGCCATTGGTTGAAGTTCTGCGTTGGCTGTACGTGAACGCTGCTCTTAACGCATACGGGCTTTACCCATTGCTTTCTTTCTAAACTCATTATTGATATATCGTTCAAGGTTCGTAATTGCGGACTGGACTTCAAAGAGGAGGCGGTCTATCTCTTCGCCGGCGTACTCTTCCTGCGCCCAAGCGTAGTATTTCTGTACGTCTTCTTTTAGTTGGTTCATAGGATACGGGTTTGAATGTCGTACTTAAGTTTCTTCATATCGATGTCGAGGTAATCCGATACGTGGATTTCCGAAATATCGATTTTACTCGCTCCCCCTCGACAGAGAAAGACGCGCTCAATATCGATAGGCGTAAAGCGTGGGCCGTTAATCTCGGTATTCTTACCCGACCCCTCAAGCGTGGGTTGCTCGTATGCCTTGCGGCGGAAGTAGACCTCAAGAGTCATCGAGTCGATGAGGTCCACGTGGATTGATTCAAGTATCTGTTCCATTGTTTAAATCGTTTGTTGAGGCAAATCTATACAAAACTTTCCATTCTCCAAAATATTTTGGATAAAAAAAGAGGGAAGCCCCGTTGAGCCTCCCTCCCTGTACAAACGATGTAAAACAACAGCTGAACCTGTAACAGCCCTCTAATATACTCTACTTCTGGGAAGAACCAAAGTAATAGTTAACGACTTGCCCCACGAGCGTACCCTCTGCGAATCCGAGGATGTGGAAGAATATCTCCTTGTCCTCAACGCCGGACTTCGCCCAAACGACTAAAGTAATCCCTATCACCATCGCAGCAATACCCACAAAGGACTGCATCCAATCCCGCTTGTTGAGTGTCTTCGTTATTTCTATCTCTCGGTTCCTTGCGTTGGCGCGATCCGCGTTCGCAAACTCCGCAAGCATTAGCCGCGCTTTCTCTTTTTCCTCTTCGCTCTCCGTACTCGCGTCAATTAGTGCGCCTATGGCCTTGAGTGCGTCGCCCCCAGGTACTACGTCGCCGATAACTTCGAAAGCCTTGGGAGCTTTGTTTCTGAACCACTCCCCTAATTTGGTGTCCTTCAGTTTCTTTTTCATAGTTCCATCAATACGTTAAAGGCGGTATGTCCGCCAATTACCACCCCACACCCGATCGCTTGCTTTTTGAAGTGCTTCGCATACCCTGCGGCGTAGCTGTTGCGGTCGATACCACACCCGACCTGCATTCCGAAGAGTTTAAAGTTGTTCCCGACCATCCACTCAACGTAGGCTTGTGTATGGATGTGGCCTTGCACGGTAGATTGAAAGTCGTTCTTCGCTTTGGTTCGCGCCGTGCCTCCTTCCCCGTGGACGTATTGCACACCGTCGTATTCGATACGCTCAACCCAATTCCAAGAAGTACCGAGAACCTCGTTATAGTCCTTTATCCATTCCTTCGGTACAGATGAAGTAAACGCCTTCCGCATAATAATACGGTCGTGGTTGCCTATGATAACGTCCGCCTCGGGGAAGGCCTCCGACCATGCTTCTACGTGTTCAATCGCTTGTGCGAGTTCATACGCTCCCCCCATCCCGTTGGGATCGGTTTCGTGGTAGCTGGAGTAGTGGTTGTCGATTATGTCGCCAATGAAAACGACCTGGTTACAGTAGTGGCGTTCGTAGGTGTCAACGCAAAACTCGAGATAACCGTCTAACTCGAACGGGCAATGCAAATCGCCAATTACGAGAATCCGCCGTTCTTTACTCTTCAGGTTTTGAAGGGCTTTGAACTGGCGAGAGGTGAGGCGGGGACGTGGCATTTAATAAACCCAGATGCGGTGTTGCGGTTTGTTTGTGTCGAGGTCGACATGTATGAACGAAGGGCTAATCCCGAGCCTCGTAAATCCAACTTCCTGGAGCGCGTCAAGGATGATGTATCGGCTTTGGCTGTCCGTGCAATAGATGTCCGCTGCTAAACCTAAAAGGTGAGACGACTTCCGAGAGGCCGGATAGCCTTCTTTTATTAACTGTCGATTGTAAGCAACTGTACGAAAACCCCCACCTCGGGAAATAACGAACGGAATCCCGGCGCAATCTCGAGCTTCATCCAACATAGCGAGAAAGTCCGGATCCATCATTTCTCCGCTGTTGCGTTGGTCGGGAGAATCGAACTCGGAAAGGGTGAAATACCTCATTTCTCCGCGAGCATCAATTCAATTTTGTGGACGGCCTTAACGACCTCCTTCATCATCTCTTTCAATTCGTCCTTGTCGGACTCCACGCGGATAATCCTGCCCTTCAGCTTCTCAAGTTCTCGGTTTAGGTTTACCCATACCGCTACTATCGCGATCGCGCTTGGAAGAATCATTATTGTTATTTCGGTCGAGGTCATCGAGAAACTTCTTTAATAGGGTTATGTTTTCCTTTCGGCTTTTTCTCATCCAAAGAACGCTTTTAAATCTACGAGCCGTGGGTATCGGCTCTGCCCGCTTATGCTCATCCCGCTTTGATAGTAGTCCGCTGGTTGTGGAATCATATCCGCGCCCGTATTCGAACTGTACTCCGGGAACAAAGAGGAGTTATTGCAGAGGTATTCGTAAAGGCGGTACGAGTAAAATTGGGCGTTCTGACGCGCTCTCTCCACCTCGCGGTGTAAGTCGTCCGGGCTTATGGCTTGCGTGTCTTCTGAGACCCTTAAAACAAGCGAGCCGTTATCCATCTTTACGTAAAGCGAAGGGATAAGCTCTACCATCGTCCACCAAAGCGTGGCCTTTCGTACGTACGAATCCATAAGCGTAGCGTAATCGCCCGACAAAGAAGAACCGGAAATATCGCTCTTGAGCTTCTCGAGGAGATCCGTACCCAAATACAGTTGGATATACTTGTCTTGTGCGAGGATGATAGAAGGCACGAGGTACGCATCTTCAAGGCTTCCGTTTATGTTGGTGATCCGCTTGATATAGTCCGGATTCACGAAGAGTACTTCTGCTGTAAGTGCCATTTATCGAGGGTTTAAAAAGCCGTTATTCGGCATATCGGTGGGACGTTGTGCGACTCGCTTATCGTTCTCCTGGAGGCGTTTGGCATCTACCCCCGCCTCGCGAATCAACTTCTTCGCTTGGTTTACGGAGATCTTCTTGTTGTTCTTGCGGAGGTACGTTTGTCGCTTCCAGAAGTGGCGGCATGATCCCCCGCCTTTGAACAACCAGACAGAATAAGTATCCGCCCCATTCGGCCCCCATCCAGGGTTTACGGCTCTATCTCCAGCAGCGATAATATCTTCTTTACGGTATACACGTCCCGCGCTTACCATCTTTCTACAGAACTCCCGCGAGTTATCGGATACCGTGCCGGGGGCGTATGCGTAGCGTACTTTAATTATCTCGGTATCTTGTTCCGATCCGGCTTGGGGTTTAGAGCTTGGAACGCTTGCAAAAGCCCACATCGCATCGCGCGTCTCTTCGAGGTCGTAGTCCACTTCTACCTCATCGATAAGCTCCCATTCATCCCCAAGTTCTTCGCCTTTGTCCGTCAAGTAATCAACGCAGCCATCGAGGTTGGTTTCTTCGCTGTTTAAAGTCACCAAAGTACTTTGAAGCCCTGCGGCATTGAGAAGCGTTTTAACGGCATTCTCGACGACCCTACGAGCCGGAACTACTACGTTCTTATCGAAGATAACTGAAGACGCTTCTAATTCAGTCCCGCCTCCCAACTTGCCCGGTACAGATACGCCAAACATCATCGGGTTCGTAACGCGGTGGCCAATCATAATCTTACCCGTAACCTCCTCGCTCAAAAACTGGTATTGTTTATCCGCGTCCGACAATTGGAACGGCTCAAAGTCCGGCTTCCTTTCGGGATCGTCGGAGTAAGTAACGATGAACTTCCCCGCGTTGCCAGCTCCGCTCAACTGGCGCTCGATGTCCATGCGGATACGGTTTCTTTCTTCTTGGGGTGGGATGCCGTTCTTAAAGTGAATCGAGAACGAAGGGCTCATCCCGTTCTGTATGTTGTTAATGTGGTAAATCGAAATCTCTTTGTCGAGTTCGATGTAGTTAATAGAACCGATGTAGTCCGGCTTCGGGTAATAGAATGACCCCGGGCTAAACGGCTTCACGTAAAGAATCTGCGTAGGGTGGTCGAGCTTCTTATCTACGTCAAAGCAACAAATCTCTTCCGGCTCCTCGCGCTTGTCGCTCCAATCCTTAGAATAGTAATAGTACTCGACCTTCTCGTCTTCGTTTACAAAGCCGCTACGGACGTTCTCAAAAGGCAGGTGAGACACGTTTGCTATCGTAGTACGGTCGAGGCTCCAATTCACCTCGAGAGCGAAGCCGCCTTGTATCTTGAAATCCAAACAAGCCTTGCGCAGTTCGTCGTTCAAGTTCCATTGGTCAAAAGCGAGGCGGCCTTCCAAATCGTTAGCGTCGAACCCTTCGCCGTAAATCATCATAGCAATGGAAGTAACCAAAGCGTTGTGAGTGGCGGAAGAGTGGTAGAGATCCACGAGGTATTGTGGAAAGAGGTTATCGTCGCCGTAGTTGATATAACCTTGATTGCTTGGAGTTTCGCGATACGAACGCTCCTCGTATTTGCTGAGTTGTAGAATTTCCATTACTGGTAGTAAATAACGTTATCCGGGATGGATATAGAAGGAATGTCGTATCCGGTTTCTCCGGTTACCGTAAG
>Ga0208898_1000589_pt1 | contig 27883 bp, 37 predicted proteins | sample VirMetDEL_Mar_4_FD_184513 | JGI IMG/M metagenome (GOLD analysis project Ga0208898, IMG submission 184513) | Aqueous microbial communities from the Delaware River and Bay under freshwater to marine salinity gradient to study organic matter... | ecosystem: Environmental > Aquatic > Marine >...
CATTGGCAGAAAGACAGAATTGCGTTTGGCAAGTGAATCGAATGAAGGGTCTTCAAATGGTTCACCCAACACAAAAACCTATTGAGCTTTGTGAAAGAGCCATAAAAAATTCTACGTCCCAAAGCGAATTGGTTTTTGACTTTTTTCTCGGTTCAGGCTCCACCCTCATCGCGGCAGAGAAGACAGGGCGCAAATGCTACGGGATGGAATTAGACCCGAAATATTGCGATGTTATCGTAAAACGGTGGGAGGACTTCACAGGTAAAAAAGCAGAGCTATGGAAGCCGTAAAACACAACAAATCCAACACCAAAAAAGAGGCTATGCTCGAAGCCCTCGAGAAGTCACTTGGTATCGTATCGACCGCCGCGAAGATGGTTGGTATTGACCGCTCCACCCATTACGCTTGGCTCAAGTCAGACGAAGAATATAAGAGCGCGGTTGCATCGATTCAAGACGGCGTTCTCGACTTCGCAGAAAGCCACCTTTACAAGCTCGTAAAGGAAGGCAACCCCGCCGCGACTATCTTCTTCCTAAAGACCAAAGGCAAGAAGCGCGGATATATAGAACGGCAAGAGATAGAGGTACAAGAGAAGAAGCCCCTCTCGTGGTTGGATGAATAAACTCCCCGCCACATATTACCACGTAAGGAACTCAAAGAAGCGCATCCAGGTACACCAAGGCGGGACGCGATCCGGCAAGACGTACTCGATACTTCAAAGCCTCATAGAACTCTGCCACAAGAACTCCGGCCTCGTGGTGACCATTTGCCGAAAGACATTCCCCGCCCTTCGTGCGACAGCCATGAGGGACTTCTTCGAGATACTCGAAAACGAGGACGCATACAACGTCGAGCTTCACAACAAATCGGAAGCCACTTACCAGCTATGGGGCAACCTCGTGGAGTTTATTTCGGTGGATCAACCGCAGAAGGTGCGAGGGCGAAAGCGTGACGTTCTCTTTATCAACGAAGCCAACGAGATAACGCTCGAAGATTGGCGGCAACTTATCCTAAGAACCACGGGGCGAATCATTGTAGACTTCAACCCCTCCGACGAATTCCATTGGCTTTACGATTTACCTAACCGCGATGACTGCGACTTCTTCAAAACGACGTACAAGGATAACCCCTTCCTCCCGCAAAGTGTACTCCTGGAAATTGAACGCTTCAAAGAAGCCGATGAAAACTTCTGGAGGGTGTACGGACTCGGAGAGCGAGGAACAAGCCGGGCGACCATCTTCACCCATTGGAAAGAAATAAACCAGATACCAAATGAATTTAAACTCCTCAACATCGGGCTCGACTTCGGATATACGAACGACCCAACTGCCATCGTCAGAGTGTACACCGACGGCCACGGCTTCGCAGTCGACGAGCTATGCTACGCAACGCGCCTTACTAACTCAGATATTGCAAAAAGCCTCCGAGATAACGGAGTCAATCGATCGGATGTTGTTATATGTGACTCCGCAGAGCCCAAGAGCATCGACGAGATACACGGCCACGGATTCAATACTCACGGAGCAAGAAAGGGACGCGATTCGGTTCGAAGCGGAATCCAGTTCCTCCATTCGAGGCCGCTACTTATCACGGCGCGGAGTGTGAACCTTATCAAAGAGCTTCGCAACTACAAATGGAAGGAGGATAAGAACGGCAAGCAACTGAACGAACCCGTAGACCAATTTAATCACGCTATCGACGCGATGCGGTATGCAATCACTTTTAACCAAACGAACCCGAACTTCGGGAGCTACGCTATCGGGTAAAATGCGGGCGACCCGTAAAATTCCCGTAAACACGCAAAATCCACGCACGATTCACGCAAACCCGTTTCGTAAGGGATAAGGAAACCGAACAAACCAAGTTATTTAGACGATGGAATTACGCCTCCCTCACCGATGGTCAGACCTCACGCTCGGAGAGCTGCAAGTAATGATGACAAGCGAGAACCAACTCGAACGAATATCCGCTTGCACAGGTAAGAGCGTGGACAAACTGCGTACCATGCCTCAGAAGCTAATAGAAGCCGCAGGAGCGCATATAGACCAATTACTAACCCAAGAGACCGCACGATTTGAGAAAGTGGTTGAGATGGACGGAAAACGCTTCGGATTCGTTCCCGATTGGGACGCCTTCACGGCGGGCGAATGGATCGACCTGGAAAACTACCTCGAGGACTTCTGGAAGAACGCGCATAAAGTAATGTCCGTTCTCTTTCGGGAAGTGACCTACGAACTCGGAGACAAATACGAGGTAAAGAAATACACCGCCAAAGAAGACGCATCCATATTTGAGGAGATGCCCGCAGACCTCGTGTCCGGTACGCTGCTTTTTTTTTGGACTACCAGAAACGAACTGCTGCACGATATGAAGTCCTCTTTACTGGAGGTAGCGGAGGCAGCGATCCGGTCGGCGAAAAATGGGGGTGGTATCACGTACTCCACGCCCTCGCAGGAGAAGACCTCCTCAAGATGGACCAGGTTACGGAACTCCCTATTCAAGTCGTCTTCCAACATCTCAGCTATTTAAAAGACAAGCTCGCACATGATCACGTTCAATAACATAGTCGAAAGGTTCAAGGTATTCGCGGATGCGCACTTCTTCGTGAAGTCGTTTTCGTTTGGCTCACCCGATGACGTAGACCTCTCGAAGTTCACGAACTTCCCGCTTATGCATCTCGTATATACGGGAGCCACATACGACGCAGGAACGAAGACCTACAACCTCGAGGTATATATCCTCGACGTGCCGGCCGATAAGACGAAGAAGACCGACCGACAAAAGGAGGTAGTTAGCGATGCGGAGCAATGCGCAGAAGACATCATTGCGGACATTAAGAACGGCGGGAATATCTTCCTCTTTGCGCAGGATTATGAAGTAGTAAACGCTACGACGACACCCCTGGAAGAAGAGACGAAGAACGTACTCTCCGGCGTTCTCTTGGATTTGTCCGTAGCTATACCTTACGAGTGGGACGCTTGTAACGCCCCTATCGACGGGGTAAGCCCGGAAGGTGGAGACGAAGTAGCCTACGCGCGAAGGGGCATCCTCCGAATGTTGACGCAGGACGGATCTACGGACGTTCTTTCGGTGCGAACAATCAAAGTAACCAACGGCACACTTACGGACGATGGAGACGGCGTAGTTACTTTGGACACGGGCGGAGCTTCGACGCTAGGCGAATTGGATGATGTAGAAGTTGACGACCCGTCTGTGGGTCAAAGCATAATGTGGGACAGTGGTTCGGGGGGTCGCTGGGTAAAGGACAGCCGCACAACTATTCTCTATGAAGAGTTTAAACAAGGCTTAGAAACAACGGTTAAAAACGGCGCAGGCACGGAGAGCGAGTTAAAGCTAGAACAAACAAAGGCAACCGTACAAACAGGCATTACCAAGGTCGTCTTGACCGAAACGTCACCTGGTGATATTGAGTTCGTTGTAGCGACTGACGCGGACGGAAACACAGCATTTACTGCGCTGCATTTGGACGGTTCGAGTACGGCGAATGTAGCTGATCTACTTGTAAAGTTTGGGACTTACTTCAAATTTGAGGCCGGCAATTTTACTCAATGGGTACGCCCCAACTTAAGCGTTTCGCAAGACACCATAATTACTTTACCAAGTAAAAGCGGCGTTCTTGGTCTAGCGGAAGACATACCCACCAGCGTTACTAATTTGGACGATGTAACGAGCGCGGGCAGCGGTGCGATTATTACCGACGCAGAGCGCACGAAATTGGAGGGTGTTGCTCCCTCTGCAACTGCGAACGAAACGGACGCTTTTTTACTTGACCGAGCAAACCACACAGGAACGCAGGCGGCGAGTACGATCAGCGACTTTGATACCGAGGTTTCAAACAATACCGACGTAGCAGCGAACACGGCAAAGGTGGGTATAACCACCCAACAAGCTGACGACATTACAGCAAACAACGCGAAGGTTTCTCTCATTGCAGGAGGTACTACGGGGCAAGCCCTCGTAAAAAGCACGGGGACGGATTACGACGTAGAGTGGGCGGATATTGCCGTGGATGTTCAATACCACGATCGCTATGCAAGCGAAGCGGAAACGCTGCTGGACGGTGCGACTGAAACGGTCGAGCTGTACTATACGGCGCAGGCAGACGGCGACGGCTTAAGCGAATCGGCATCAAGCGACACGCCAACCAGCGGTTACGATATTCAGCGAAAGTTGTGGTACGCTGAGAAGGCGCAGGCCGACCCCGACACCTCAGCCGATTGGACGCAGTTTACAGCCATAGCCGACAACACGACATTCAACAACGCGAAGGCGGCTTTGCTTGCTTACCTGAAGGAACGCACGGGCGGCACTGTACCGATTAGCCTCAAAATGACGTGGGAGGAAGTAGCGCAAGCTCCCGCGTTTACGGGGCTTTTAAATGAGAGCTACGGCAGCGGCGCGGCTGCGGCGTATTCGGTGCGGCGGTTGAACGGTCTGTATACGGGCGCGGCGATACAGGTAGAACGCAGTTCAGACAATACCACGCAGGACATCGGCTTTGATGTGGACGGCAACCTCGACGAGAGCGCACTCACGACGTTCTGCACGGGTACGACGTGCAAGGTGCGGACTTGGTACGACCAATCGGTTACGGGCGGCACGGGTTCAGGCAACGACGCGCAACAGACCGACCACACGAAGCAGCCGACTATTTACACGGGCGGCGCGATTGTGAAGGAAAACGGACGGGTGTCTTTAAGGTTTGACGGTAGTCAAGTACTAGAAAGTCAAAGCGTGCCTTCTATGGACAATGTTCCATTGAGCATTTATAACACTGTTATAGCCGACACAACGGGCAACGGAAGTTTTGTTACAACTGGATTCGCTAGTAATCAAACAACCGACACGATTTGGGCGCATATAATCGCAGGCGGAAATCATTATGCAGAATTAAAAACTTATCCTGCGGGCAGCATTAAATCGGTGAACACGGGCGTGGCTCCTACTGATTTTGCATTAATTTCAATAAACGCTAATACAGATTTAGAGGTTTGGAAAAATAGCACGACTATTGGTAGTACTTCGCTTGCAGGCTTTACGTCAGGCGCAGTGACTAAAACAATATTAATAGGTGATTCACATTCCAACGTAAGAAAACTAACAGGAAATGTTTCTGAAAGCATTGTATATGGAAGCTCTAAATCCACCACCGACCGCACCAGCATCGAATCCAACATAGGCGACTACTTCACCCAAAACACGCCACTGCTCGACACGTACAGCGGGGCGGCGGCGGCTTATTCCTTGAGGCTTTTGGACTCGAGCTATGTTGGTTCAGCGGTAGAAGTTTACAACGGCTCGAGTTATGCTGACATCGGGTTCAACGTATTCGGCGAGTTGGATACGGTTGCACTTGCTGCGCATTGCGGAAGTAACGACGGGTTCGTTAGTAAGTGGTACGACCAATCGGGAAACAGCAACGACGCGACGCAAACGACTACGGCGAATATGCCAAAGATTTACGACGGGACGACGGGCGTGGTGACGGAGAACGGGAAGCCAGCGTTGGAGTTTGATGGTTCAAACGATGCAATGTATTCGGGCTTGATTTCGAGCAGTACAGAGGTAAGTATTTCCGCAGTTCACAAAAACCCGCACAAAAATGATTATGACGTAATCATTGGCGTTGGTAATAATGACGGGTATGCACTGACGACAGAAGCCAACAAGTACAACTTGTTTTATCGCGCTGTTGCTGACCAATCCACAACAAATGAAACCCATTTAAACGATACACAGTCATTAATATTTGCGTATACGAAAAGCGCAACCAGTCAAATTTTACACCTTAACGGCGTGGAAATTCAGAACATCACGCCAGCAACAATGACTGCCCCAACGACAAGCACGGCAATTGGAACGTATGACGATTCAACCCAAAACAGAGATAAATACAACGGGCAAATACAAGAAATTGTCGTTTGGGCTTCAAACCAATCCAGCAACCGCACGAACATCGAGGACAACATCAACACCTTCTACGACATCTACTCATGAGTCAGTACATCATAGTTCTACCCACCGCCACGCAGACAAGCGAACGAAGAGCGTACCAAATCACGCGAGAACTTTACAACATCTCGCGGCCCGTACTTATTCAGGCAGAAGGCGAAGCGGCTTCCACCGTGTTCGGTATCGTAGTCCACCCCGACGGCGTACAGAACGCGCTGCAAGTGGATACGGATTACCTCATCCACGTCCACGAAGCGGCCACGCTTGAGAAGTTGGTCGCTTGCTTTCCCGAGCTTACATCCGAAGAGCGCTATTCGCTCTCCGCATACGTTCAAACTAATAACAAGTTCCCGTTCGGTCACATCGTCCCAAGCGACACCACGATTCGGGATCAACAATACATGATTGACCATGGCTGGTTTCCTGAAGAAGATATATAAGGTTTTACTCCTTCTCATTTTAGCAGCGGTAGCTATCCCGGTGGGGATCGTGTTTACCGTCCTCGACTCCCTATGGTTTACCGCTCAAAACCTCGTAAGAACGATTTGGGGGCTTATATACGGCTTCTTTCGTTCCGTGAGCAAGGTGGTATCCGTTTGCTCGGGTTCGTTCCTTACAGCGGCTCTAACGAAGCGAGGCATACCCTTCGGTACCCATTCCGTCTCTGCGGTACTCGGAGCCAACCAAAGAGAAAAGACACTTTCGAAGCTCGGTACTTGGTTAACTAATTACCTGGACAGCATCGAGCCGAACCACTGCAAGAAGGCAAGCGAAAAGGCGGGGATATGAAGAACCTCAACGAGGTAATAATTCGCTTCGCCGATGAGGTAGTTAAATCCGCTAAACGCCATCTCGGAGGGCGCAGGATCGGCAAAAACAAAAACTACGGCGTAGCTACGGGAACGCTCAAACGCTCTTTGTCTTACCGCGTCCGTGTACGAGGTAACGAGGTGCGGGAGGTGACGTTTGGGGCAAGGGGCAAGGCGAACAAATACGCGGCCTTTTTGCATTGGGGCGTGAACGGCACTGAGAAGAACCAAAAGAGTCCCTTCTTTCGATTCCGCAAACAACCACCCTCCAAAGTGTTCTTGCCGTGGATCCGCTCGAAGGGCATCCGCCTCCGCGATGAGAAAGGTCGCTTCAAGAAACAAAGCCAAAGCAACATGAACTCCCTCGCGTTCTTGATTGCTCGCAGCGTCAAACGTAAGGGAATCGTTGGACTTCGGTTCTATGAGAAAGCCTTTACAGCGGTCTCCGGTCGCTTCAATAAGCAAATCGGCGACGCGGTAGCGGAAGACCTGAAAGACAAGTTCAAGTTGAAACTCGGTAATATCACAGTGAAATAATGGCATCAATTGACGACTCACCTTCGGACCAGTGGTTACCCGCAGGGCAGAAACTCATCTTTACAATTATTCCCGATATAACCATTACGGACGACTATCGCTTTATAGTTCAAGTAGAGGAGAATGATACGGAGATAGCAAAAATATACCTCACGCCAAACACGAACGAAACAGCTTTCTTTGATTTGTCTGAAGTCGTTTTGGGTAGGGTAGAGGTAGACGTATTTAAATACGGGCTAACTTCTACGATCCACTCGCTGAACAATAACGTATTTACGAGAGCGAATAACGGGGTAAAGAAATACGTAATTAAGGTAGGACACTTTGACGGAAGCGGCGAAAGCACCGCCGAAGACATCTCAAGCAATTACTACCTCCTCGATGGATACGAACAACTTTCCGCAGGACTAGACCCAGGATTTAGCGATTATTACGGCACGAGTTCAAGCGACAAGTTTTGGCTTACCGACCGCGTACCGAGTAGCAACATAATCAACGTAACGGCGGGCATTGAAGATACCGGGGTTTTTGCCTTCATAAATACGGACGATACGGGTTCCCAAGTAGGGCAAATTATAGCCGTTATTTACGATAACGACGGGGTAGAAGATGACTCTTTGAATTACGTGATTGGGAACCCTACGGGCGGGCAGTCGCCCGGGGCAGCAGCCGCTACGTATTGGTACGGAACCCTCCTTTATGCGTATCTCTACCCGGCTTCATATATCCCTTTGACAAACGCCCTCAACGCCGTAGCGGGCGGGTGGAGTTATTACGAGTTAATACCCGCTACCAGCGCGGGCATACAAAGCGGGAACAAGATTCGAGTCACCAACAATTGTCGCTATTCTAAAAATGAAGCGGTACAATTGGCGTGGGCAAATACGCGCGGCGGGTGGGATTACCTACGCTTTAATGGAAAGAAGCAAAAGACGGTTACAAGGGAGGAGAAGACGTACCGAAAGATCGTCGGCGATTACGACGCTTCTTCTTTTTCCTTTGCACCAACGGAGAGAGAAATTAAGCCGTATCAACTCGAAGCTAAAGAACGCTACCAATTGAACGGCATTCTCACTATCGAGGAACTCACGCTTCTTCAATACTGCATGAGGAGTAAAAACGTCATGGCACGAATCGACGGCTTATGGGTTCCCGTCACCATCTCGACCAACTCGATGCAGGTAGAAGAGGAAACCGTTTCAAAGGTCTTTGTTACTTCGTTCGAAGTTGAACTCGCACAGATTATCCGATGCTAAGGCTTACGATTGACGGAAACGAAATTGAACTGTACGAGAATGAACCCGTAAATCTCTCGTATCAGTTCAGCAACTTGCAAGAAATCAACGCGAGCAGCTCGAACTTTTCGCAGACCTTCCGCGTACCCCTTACCAAGAAGAACCAAGATTACTTCGGCCCGGTAAATGAGTTCGGGCTTATTCCGGATTGGGATCCAAAGACGAAAGTAGAAGCGGAGCTTTCGTATAACACGATTCCCGTAATGCGGGGCTTTGTTCAGGTGAAAGCGATATACGTTCAGAAGGGCAAGTACGCAGATGTAGAACTGGTATTCTTTGGAGAGACGGCGAACCTCTCGCGGGATATTGGCGACGGTATGCTTACGGATCTCGACCTCTCCGCGTATGACCACACCTTAAACGCTACGAATATAGAAGCGAGCTGGACGGGAAACCTTTCGAGCGGTGTCATACGTTACGGCCTACCGGACAAGGGGCAGAACTGGTTTGCTAATCAAACCGATAATATTTGGAGTTCGAGCAACCCTTTAGAGCATGGCGACTTCACCCCGTATTTCCGAGCCTCTAAATTATTGGAAGAGATTCTCGATAACGCAGGGTACGAGATGGATTCCACCTTCTTCACAAGGCAAAGCAACCTCTACCTTTTGATGAATAACGGGCAACGCTCAATCGTTGGCACGGATAACCCCGAAACAGAAACTATGCTCGTTGGGTTGAGTACCGACTTAACCGGACTCTCTGCCCACAATCCCGGCGCAGCTATTACCGCTTGGAGCGAAACAACGCCGTTCTACGATACCGGGAGCAACTTCTCCGGAGGCTCTACCTTTACCGCCCCCTTTCGGGCTTACTATACCTTTCGAATCAACCTATACGGAAGAACGGACGACACTACGCACGAGTTCTCGATGGTATTGCAAAACACCAACGTAACTCCCGCGGCTACGGTATGGGATATTTTCGACGGCAACTATCCGGGCGCGTTGTTTAACGATCAAGTCCACAACTTCACAAGCGACCCCATACTCTTAAACGCGGGCGATACGATAAGGGTGTTTTATGAGATGGAAAACAACGGCCACATCTTAAACCTCGACGGCGATAACACGATTTCTCCCCAATCCACTTGGTGGCAAGTTCTCGATATAACCGACCCAACTTCAGGGCAAACGGTAGACGTAGAAGCCAATATGCCGGAGATGAAGCAAATCGACTTCGTGTCCGGTTTGCAGAAGATGTTTAATCTCGTATTCATCCCGGACAGAAACAACCCGAAGAAGCTCTATATAGAGCCGTTTAACGACTATCTCGCTTCAGGAGCCAAGAAGGATTGGACGAATAAGATAGACCTCTCCAAAGACCTCACAATCGAGCCAACGACCGACCTACAAGCAAGGCGGTACGAATGGACGCATTCGAACGGGAAAGACCTTGTTAACGAACTTGTATTTAAAAACGCTTCGCGGGTGTATAGTCGATACCGTGTGGACGATCCGCAAAACGACTTCGCATCCGGAACAAAGCAAATCAAAAGCCCGTTCGCACCACACGTCGCCTCATATATCCCCGGCACTCAATACGCCGTTCATCGTTTGCTCGTGGATACCGACCAAAGCGATAAAAGGATAAAAAACCCGCTCCCGCGTTTGGCCTTTTGGAACGGAACACCAAACGGAGAAATCAACTATTACCAAGACGATAACAGTACGGTCGTAACGGACACGGATTATCCTGCCTTTTCGCAGTACTCCGCGCTAAACGCTACGGTAACGAGCGAAGATTTAGGGTATGGGCCAGAGAGGCCGTTTCACATCATACAAGCCAACCCGTTAAATACGCTTTATTATCAGTATTGGAGTCCGTTCGTGAATCAATTGTACAGTTCGGAGGCTCGTAAACTAACGGCCTTCTTCCGGTTGACGCGGGCGGATTTAGCTACGTTCGAATTTTCGGATAAGATTTACTTGAAGGATACGTACTGGCGGATCCTGTCTATTTCTTACGACGCTACTTCGGATAATCTCGCAAAAGTGGAACTCCTCAAGGTGCTTTCGGAGGTTCAAGATTGTCAATGGCTTCCAATTGCAATCAACAAGGCCACGGGAGAAATACAATTCGAAAACCCTTCCGGGTTACAAACCTATACCCTGTCTGCGCTCTATAGCTCTTGCTGTACGAAATACGGTTATGCATACAATCCGACCGCGCAGCGGTGTTACCAATCTTTTGAGCAATGAGGAATCTCGACAATCACCGTTATATAGGCGAAGCGATTCAATTGCTCCAGGCTAAAGGGGAACGGGTTCGAGTCCCGCTTTGGTTCAAGGTTGTTGATGTTGTCTTCTTGCTTATCACTCTTGCAATCCCAATAACCCTCGTAATATGGCTCGTGAGGAATCTATAATAATGAAGCTACTAGCGGATACGAGCCAACTCGATACCGCTATTGAATCCTCACAAGATGCCGTCAAGGATTTAGGGACAACGGGACAAACAGTTATCGGTGGACTCGACCGCTTAACGGGTGGGCTCGCTTCTAAATTCTTCGGAGCTGCCAAAGGCGTTCAGTCCTTTATAAAGGGGTTGAACCTTACGAAAGTTGCAATTATTGGAACGGGTATCGGTGCGCTCGTTGTTGCCCTCGGTGCAGTCGTTACATACTTTACCCAATCTTTTGAGGGGGCTCGTAAGTTTAAAGTCATTCTCGAAGGTGTTTCGGCTGGGGTTCAAGTTGTCGTTGATCGCGTTTCCAAGTTTGGGGAAGCCGTTTTCAAATTCTTTTCGGGAGATACCACGGGAGCGGTTAACGCTTTTAAGGATGCAACCGCTTCGCTTACGGATGAGTTAGAACGCGAAATTTTGGCCGCTCGTGCTTTGGAACGCGCACGGCAAGACCTTGTGGATCGGCAAAGAGAGCAACTCATTACTACGGCACGAGAGCGAGCAGAGATAAAAGCGTTGAACCTTCTCGCAGAAGACACCACCGCAAATATTAACGATAGGATCTCAGCCGCAGAAGAAGCGGGCGCAAAGGAACGCGCTTTGTTTGAAGAACGAAAAGCCAACGCAGAGGAGGAACTTGCTATTATTAAGGCTCAAAACAAACTTGGCGACTCAGGCGAAGAGGCTAGGCAAAGACAAGCAGAACTTGAAGCTCAAATATTTGAGTTGACTTCGGAATCGTTGGAACTGCAAACCACGCTCCAAAACAAGCTCAATACGTTGAAGCTCGAGGCCGTCAACCTCACGCGGCAACAACTGCAAGCCGAGATTGATCTCGCGAACGAGACGGTTAAGGGTATGGAGGAGCGAGCAGAAAAGCGAGACGAAATAAACCGTATTCGCTTGGAAGCTATGAACCAGGTAGACGGTGCGGAACTACAACTTAACCAAAACGTCATAGGTTATACAGAGACAGCGGAGGAAGAGAAACGCCGCTTACGCCGCGAAACAGCAGAGGACTTTTTGAACAACGCGGAGTTAATCGGCCACCAAAGTTTGGAGTTTGCTTCACTCACCCTGAGCGCGATTGGTTCGTTATCTGAAGCCTTCACAAAGGACGAAGACAAGCGAGCAAAGCGCAGTTTTGAAATCGGCAAAAAGCTCGCTATTGTCCAAACCATTATGAACACGGCGGAGGCGGTAGGATCTGCACTCGCAAAAGACGGAACCTTCCCCGGTTCACGATTCATTGCAGCCGCCGCCGCTGGTGCAGCCGGAGCCGCACAAATAGCCACTATTAAAAGGCAACAATTTAACGCGGGTTCAACTGAAATAAGCACACCAGAAAGGCAGACCCTCACCGCACCAGCCGCACCGACTACCCCACAACTCGACCTCGGATTCTTAGGGGGTGGAGCAGGACAAACGGGCTTCCGTACCTACGTCGTTTCTTCGGAAGTATCGAACGCCCAACAAGCAAACCAACGCATTAACGACCAAGCCACCCTCGTAGGATGAATATTTTAGAACTCGTAATTGATGAAGAAGCGGAACTCTACGGAATCGACGCTATATCACTCGTAGAACAACCCGCTATCGAATCGGACTTTATCGCAATGAATTCGCAACTCTTGCAATTCAAGACGCAGGACGAAGAGAAACGTATCGTAATGGGTGCGGCACTCATTCCCGATAAGCCTATATACCGCAGAAACGGCGAGGAAGAGTATTACGTCTACTTCTCAAAGAAGACCGTCCGACGGGCGATGGAACTCTACTTCAAGAATGGCAACCAAGCCAACGCAACCCTCGAACACGAACACAAGATTAACGGCTTGCACGTTGTAGAGAGTTGGATCGTGGAAGGCGAGCAGGACAAAAGCCGTATGTACGGGCTTGAGGTTCCCGTCGGTACGTGGATGGTCTCAATGAAAGTGGAGAACGACGCTATCTGGGAGAAGTTCGTAAAGGAGGGCAGCGTGAAGGGCTTCTCTATCGAGGGGTACTTTGCGAACAAGTACGAGATGAGCCGCGCCACCGTAAAGGAGGACAAGCGATATAAGAAGGGAAAGCGCGTAGATATGGAGTCGTATACCGATTACCCCGACGCGGTAAAGAACAACGCCAAGAGGGGCATTGAATTGAACGAGAACCAAGGCAATAAATGCGCTACGCAGACGGGAAAGGTACGAGCGCAACAACTTGCAAACGGTGAACCCATCTCCGAAGAAACCATAAAGCGAATGTACTCTTACCTCTCACGGGCGGAAGAATATTACGATCCCAATTCCACGACCGAATGCGGAACTATCTCTTATCTCTTGTGGGGAGGCAAGGCCGGGCTGCGTTGGTCGAAGTCCAAACTTACAGAGTTGGAGTTGCTTTGGGCGGTCGAAGTCGAGATGGCACTCGAATACCTGGAGGAGCGATTGAGTAAGGAACAGGGTTCGTAAACCGTTATATAAAAAATTCCTCGAAGATGACACTTAAAGAACGCATCTCCGAAATTTTCGATAAGTACAGCGTCGAGCTGTCCGTTGAAGAGAATGCGGAGGTAAAATTTGCAGTTGCTACGCTTGACAGCGGGCAAGAAATCCAAACCGATGCGGAAGCCTTCGCGGTCGGTGTTTCTGTTTTCGTAGTAAATGACGAAGGCGAACAAATCCCTCTCCCGGATGGTGAGTACACTTTGCAAGACGGCTCTATGTTGGTTGTTGCTGAGGGTGCGGTTACCGAAGTAAACGAAGCGAGCGAAGAGCCAGCCGTTGAAGCGGAAGAGGACAAAGAAGAAGAGATGTCCGAAGAGCCAAAAGAGGTCGAAGCATCTTCCGAGGTATTGACACGCGAAGACGTTGCAGGTATGATCGCCGAAGCAATCGAAGCAACGAAGGCGGAATTCTCTTCACAAATTGAAGAGCGAGACGCAAAGATTACGGAGTTGAGTAAGCAGGCCACTAAGAGCCTCTCACGCGCTCCGAAGATGGAGGTTCAAGCCCCCGTCGATTTGAAAAGTTTATCAATCACGGAACGCGTCGCCGCGATCCACAATCAATTCTCTAAATAATGGCTAACGCTACAGTTGGAGTCGGCACGTATGCCGGCGAAGCGGCACGACCTTACGTGGCTGCGGCGATTTTGTCTGCTGACTCTATCGCAAACAACTACGTTCAGGTTCTCCAGAACGTACACTCTAAAGCGGTTCTCCGCAAGTTCTCAGGCGCAGCAATCCAAGCGAACGACGATTGCGCTTTCGCTACCCCTGGCTCTGGTCAGTTGACTTTGGGCGAAGCGGTTTTGACTGCTTCCGCTTTGAAGGTAAACGAGCAGGTTTGCAACGCTGACCTCCGCGCTACGTGGGAAGGTACGCAGATGAATGGCCAAAGTTCTGCGGCTCCTGCGGATTTCACTACTTACGTCGCTCAATACGTAGCCGCAAAGGTTGCTGAAAACGTAGAAATTAACTTGTGGGGCGGTAACTACGACCCCGACGACGGAAGTTTGACCGGAGGCGGTGAGCTTGGCACTTCTTTCGACGGTATCTGCCACCACATCGTAGACGCAACGCCCGGATACGAAAAGACCGCTGCAGGTGCTTTCACCGCTGACGCTGACGCGACTACGGGCATTTTAACCAAGCTGGACGATATTGTAGCGAACGCCCCGAGCGTAGTTCAATCTGACCCGCAGACGGTTCTCTATATGAGCCGCAAGTCTTTGTTCTTGTTGCAACGCGCTATGGCGGGTATTGGAATCTTCCAAGCCAACGGAACGGATGACACTGGTTTCGCCGGTGTAGGTTACTCTCCTGAATTCGTAGGTGCAGCGCGTCCAACTACTTTCTTGGGCTTTCCGGTCGTTGCTCCCGCAGGTATGGCGAACGACACGATTATTATGTGCAACCCTAACCAGTTGTACTTCGGTACTGACTTGCTCACCGACCATATCCAAGCCTCTATTTTGGATCTTACGGGCGTAACTGGTGACGACGTGACACGCGTTATTATGCAGTTCTCAGGCGGTACGCAAATCGTAGACGCTGGCTCTATCGCCGTTTCTCGCCGCTCATCCTAATTGAATCGGGGAGGGGCTTAAAATCCCTCCCCACAATTCCTCTTAACTATGGCTTGCACCATTACATCCACAGGGCGTTCCTTCCCCTGTAAAGACAAAATCGGAGGAATCAAGCGCGTTTGGGTAAAAGTCTTCGACGCGGATGACTGGGGTACGATTTCAGCAGGCGTAATTCCTGCCGATACAGCAATTACCGTTCACTCTTGGGAATTGACGAAGAACAGCGGTTCATTCCAACAGACCGTAACAAGCTCAGTTGAGAACGGTACGGTATTCTTTTCGCAAGTTGTTGAGTTGACTTTGCCCAACTTGGGCGCAACCGATAACGATGACGTTTACGAACTGTTGAAGAACCGTCTCGCCGTTATCATCCAGGACAACAACGATAACTATATGTTGATGGGGCACACGACCGGAGCGGAAGCTACGGGGGGCACCGTCGGCACGGGAACCGCGAAGGGCGACTTAAACGGTTACCAAATCCAATTGACAGCAGAGGAGGCTATTCCTGCTCCGTTCGTTTCTTCTTCGGACGCGAATATCACCTTCACGGCTGGTTCCTGATTTTCATTTGTTTGGTTCACAGGTTACAGGACGGGGGAGGGCATTAGTCCTCCCTTTTCTTTTTCGATATGATTACACTCGCACCCAATAGCTCCGACGAACAATTCATTTACCTCACGCTTCAAGAAGCGAAGAAGGACTTCGATACGTTTACTCACTATCTCGTTATATTTACGAGCATGGCGAGCCAAGACACCTTTGCGATGGTTGGGAACGTAGAGGCAGATAACGCGCGATATACGAAGCTCTCTGTATACACGAACCAACCTTTAGGCACTTCCGGGCGCGTCCTTCTTACGCAATCGGGTCAGTATACGTATGACGTGTACGGGCAAAACTCAAGTACGAACCTCACCCCTACCGATGCAAGCGTAGAGGGCTTAATTGAACGCGGGACGCTTACGGTAACCGGAGAAACCGGATACGACATTCCTTCTATATCCATCCCGGATAACGTTATTTACTACCAGTAATGGAAATTCTACAACTCAGCAAATACGAGGAGCGTTCGTATCGCGAAACTCCCAACCGTGAGGGCTTCGTCAATTACGGCGACGACAACCTCTTTCCACAATACCTCGTGGATCTCTACCACTCTTCCGCCACTCACAACGCTTTGGTTACCTCCATTGCTATGATGATTTACGGCGAAGGGTTCGACGCTAACGATTTGGAAGGCCGCCTCGCTTTTGACCAATGGAATTTGAACGACGAACTCCGCAAGGCTTGTTTGGATTTCAAGATACAAGGCGGCTTCGCTCTGGAGGTGAATTGGAGCCTCGACCGGACGACGATCGCAAACGTCTCTCACCTGCCCTTTGAGAACGTCCGTAGCGGCTTCGTAAACGAAGACGAGAAGGTCGAGTACTATTACTATTCTAAGGACTGGAGCGACAAGCGAGAGGAGCCGGAAGAGATTTGTTGTTTCGACGTAGAAAAGAAGCTCGACCACCCTACGCAGATTATGTACGTAAAGCCGTTTAGCCCGGGGTCGTTCTATTACCCAAAGCCGGACTACATCGGTTCTATTAACTACATCGAACTCGACAAAGAGATTTCGATTTACCACATTAACAACATCCAGAACGGGATGAGTCCTTCGTTCTCGATTCACTTTAAGAACGGCATCCCACCGCAGGAAGAAAGGAACCGTATCCGTATGGACATCGAGCGCCAGTTGAGCGGAGCGGGCAACGCAGGGAAGTTTATCGTTACGTATTCGGACGATCCCGAAAGGAAGCCGGATTTCGAGCCGTTCCAATTGTCGGACGCGGATAAACAATACCAGTTTTTAAGTGAGGAGGTAACGGGTAAGATTATGATCGGCCACCGCGTAACTAATCCAATGATGTTTGGCGTAGCTACCCCGGGCAAGTTGGGCGGCGGGACTGAATTGGAAGCCTCTTCGGTTATCTTCGATAAGAACGTAGTAGTTCCGGCTCGTAGGGTCGTCGAGAATGCCGTTAAAACGCTCCTCAATGCCGCAGGGCTTCAAAGTACTTTGGTTACCCTTTCGAATGAAGAGTGTTGTCAGCTTTCAAAGGAAGATATTAAATTGAATATTGAAGCTGCGGATTGGCTTATTGCGCAGGGAGAAGAGATGAACGAGGAGGAATGGGAACTAATCGACGAGCGAGATTTTGACGCTGAAACAGAACAAGCCCAAGATGCTTTGTGGGCATTCGCTACCGTCCCAAGCTCTAAACCCCAAGCGTCTTCCGAACTTGACAACGACATTATAAAAATTCGTTACACCTACGACGGAAACCCGAACCCCGAGCGAGAGTTCTGCGAAAAGATGATGAAGGCGAAGCGCGTATATCGCAGAGAGGATATTGTTGGCCCAAATTGGCCATCTTCGCTTGGTGGGGCTTCTGCTCGTGCTGTAAATCCTGGTTTTGGGCCAGGTGGAAGTAATACGTACGATTTGCTACTGTGGAAAGGCGGGGCGCAATGCAAGCATCGTTGGATTCGTCGCACTTACCTCCGACGTAATAACGAAAATATTTCAGTAGCTGAAGCACGGCGTATCATCAACCGTTTACCGTTGCAAGAGCGCAAAGAGAACGAAATTCCTCGCCAAGACCCGCGTATTTCTCAGACACCGAACACAATGCCTAACAAAGGCTATCTCAACCCTCGATAAATGGCACTAACAGCAGAAGTACTTTTCGTGAATCCGGATTACATTAAGCGGATTACCAACATAAACGGAAGCCTCGAGGATGCGTACCTCGTGCCTTCTATCATCCTCGCACAAGACAAGTACATTCAACTGTATTTGGGTACGGATCTCCTCGAGAAGTTGAAGAGCGATATTTCCGGTTCTTCTTTGTCGGGCGATTACGCTACGTTGATGGATTCGTACGTACGAAAGGCCACCCTTTGGTGGACGATGGTAGAGCTTATCCCTTCGCTTTACGTAAAGATGGATAACGGCTCGCTTGTTTTAAGGGTCTCAGAAGACACGCAAGCCATCTCCCCGGACGACTTGCACCGCGAGGTGGAGAGAGCGCGTCAGAACGCACAATTTTACTCGTACCGCCTTTACGAATACCTCTGCAATAACTCCTCTTTGTTCCCGGAGTACAGTTCGAATACGGGCGCGGATATGATTCCACAACCAGCGGACTACTATCAAAGCGGGATGAGCATAAGCGGGCAGAGCCGATACCCACGGCTCGTAGATTTAAAAGCGTTCTTTGGATGAGAAAAAGCCGAAAGGAAAACATAACCCTATTAAAGAAGTTTCTCGATGACCTCGACCGAAATAACAATAATGATTCTTCCAAGCGCGATCGCGATAGTAGCGGTATGGGTAAACCTAAACCGCGAGATTGAGAAGTTAAAGGGCAGGATTATCCGCGTGGAGTCCGACAAGGACGAATTGAAAGAGATGATGAAGGAGGTCGTTAAGGCCGTCCACAAGATTGAATTAATGCTCGCCGAGAAATGAGGTATTTCACCCTTTCTGAATTCGATTCTCCCGACCAACCCGGAAGCGGAGAAATGATGGATCCCGACTTTCTCGCTATGTTGGATGAAGCTCGAGATTGCGCCGGGATTCCGTTCGTTATTTCCCGAGGAGGGGGTTTTCGTACAGTTGCTTACAATCGACAGTTAATAAAAGAAGGCTATCCGGCCTCTCGGAAGTCGTCTCACCTTTTAGGTTTAGCAGCGGACATCTACTGCACGGACAGCCAAAGCCGATACATCATACTCGACGCGCTCCAGGAAGTTGGATTTACGAGGCTCGGGATTAGCCCTTCGTTCATTCACTGCGACCTTGACACAAACAAACCGCAACACCGCATCTGGGTTTATTAAATGCCACGCCCCCGCCTCACCTCTCGCCAGTTCAAAGCCCTTCAAAACCTGAAGAGTAAAGAACGGCGGATTCTCGTAATTGGCGATTTGCATTGCCCGTTCGAGTTAGACGGTTATCTCGAGTTCTGCGTTGACACCTACGAACGCCACTACTGTAACCAAGTCGTTTTCATTGGCGACATAATCGATAACCACTACTCCAGCTATCACGAAACCGATCCGAACGGGATGGGCGGAGCGTATGAACTCGCACAAGCCATTGAGCACGTAGAAGCATGGTCGGAGGCATTCCCCGAGGCGGACGTAATAATCGGCAACCACGACCGTATTATTATGCGGAAGGCGTTTACTTCATCCGTCCCGAAGGAATGGATAAAGGACTATAACGAAGTTCTCGGTACTTCTTGGAATTGGGTTGAGCGTATCGAATACGACGGGGTTCAATACGTCCACGGCGAAGGTGGCACGGCACGAACCAAAGCGAAGAACGACTTTCAATCCACGGTGCAAGGCCACATCCATACACAAGCCTACGTTGAGTGGATGGTCGGGAACAACTTTAAACTCTTCGGGATGCAGGTCGGTTGTGGTATCGACCGCAACAGCTACGCTGCAGGGTATGCGAAGCACTTTAAAAAGCAAGCGATCGGGTGCGGGGTGGTAATTGGCGGACATACCGCCTTTAACGTATTGATGGAACTATGACTAAATTAAAAGAAACCAAACTGGGCGCGTGGTTTAGAAACAAAGCTCCCAAGGCTTTCGAGGTTATCGGCGACGTAGTACCCGGGGGCGATGCTTTAAAGGCCATAGGAGCGTTAATTGACGCGAGTACGGAGAGCGAAGAGGAAAAAGAGAAAGCGCGGCTTATGCTCGCGGAGTTTGCCAACGCGGATCGTGCCAGCGCAAGGAACCGAGAGATAGAAATAACGAAGGCATTGAACAAGCGGGATTGGATGCAGTCCTTTGTAGGTATCGCCGCAATGGTGATAGGCATTACTATGGTAATTTGGGCGAAATCCGGCGTTGAAGACAAGGAGATATTCTTCCACATCCTCGGGTTTGCAGAGGGTACGCTCGTGGGGCAGGTTGTCAATTATTACTTTGGTTCTTCCCAGAAGTAGAGTATATTAGAGGGCTGTTACAGGTTCAGCTGTTGTTTTACATCGTTTGTACAGGGAGGGAGGCTCAACGGGGCTTCCCTCTTTTTTTATCCAAAAAATTTTGGAGAATGGAAAGTTTTGTATAGATTTGGCCTCAACAAACGATTTAAACAATGGAACAGATACTTGAATCAATCCACGTGGACCTCATCGACTCGATGACTCTTGAGGTCTACTTCCGCCGCAAGGCATACGACCAACCCACGCTGGAAGGGCAGTCGAAGAACTGCGAGATTAACGGCCCACGCTTTACGCCTATCGACATCGAGCGCGTCTTTCTCTGTCGAGGGGGAGCGAGTAAAATCGATATTTCAGAGATCCACGTAACGGACTACCTGGATATTGATATGCGCAAATTGAAGAACGACATTCAAACCCGTATCCTATGAACCAGCTAAAAGAAGACGTACAGAAATACTACGCTTGGGCGCAGGAAGAGTACGCCGGCGAAGAGATAGACCGCCTCCTCTTTGAAGTCCAGTCCGCAATTACGAACCTCGAACGATACATAAACAATGAATTCAGAAAAAAAGCAATGGGTAAGACCCGTATGCGTTAAGAGCAGCGTCCACGTACAGCCAACGCAGAACTTCAACCAATGGCAAGAAGAACTCGCAGAAGAGCAACGCTTTCGCCGATTGATTGACAACTTTAGCGCGGATCTTATTCGCGCCTTCAGTAACCGAAATGTTTAACCCCATAAAACCAAACAGATGCAACCTGTAAATACGAAAAGCCTATTCCACGCTTTATGTCAGACCCTCGAGAAATTGGATAGGGAGGAGATTAACGTAACGCAAGCCGCAGCCTTTTCAAAGGTGGTAAGCCAATGCACTCAGCTCTTGAATTACGAATTGAAACGAGCGGCGTTGATGACTAATGACGAATTCCGAAAGGAACACCGCAACCTCGAGAGCAAGAACTTCGATAGCCTACCGGAATGACCGAACAGGAAGAATGGCAGTGCAGTTACGAGAGAAGGGTTGAGGCATATGAACGCGGAGAATACGATAATATCCGGAAGATATTGGAAGAGGAGTACGATGAAGATGAGGCAATATATTTCGCTTTATGTTTTCTCGAAGAGAAGTTGAGCATAAGAGTAAAAATCCTACAGAGAGTACGGGATCTATATCGCAAACACAACCTGGAGATTTTAAGAGAGCACGAGAGGGAATGGTTCATAAGGCAAAACATAAAACGAGCAAGGATATGGTTTACCGACTTTAGAAGGGAAGAGCATCTTTTGAATTATCCTTACTACCGCCTTAACATACCTCGATTGAAGAAAAGCCAGAAAGAATTGAAATACCTTGAGAAATGGCAATTGAAGTACATACCCGAGTGGGTCAACTGGAAGAAAGGTCAAGAGCCGTACATTACGACCAATCACTCCAGCGGTGTAATCATTCAATTTCTTGGATCTGATGGAAGGTATAGTACTTACAATTTGTCGGAGTACCAAACAAAGAGAATTTTTAACCCCCAAAACCAAACATTATGGGACAATCTAAAATTAAGTCCATTCAACCGAATGGCACCTGGGACAGCCGTAACGGCTTAATGTACAAGTTCGAGATTCAACTCGAAGACGGAACAAGCGGAGAGGTATCCGCAAAAACCGAGAACCGTTGGAATATCGGCGACGAGGTAGAGTATACCGTTACCCCAAGTAAATGGGGCGACCGATTGAAGCTCGACAAGGCCGGATATGCCAACAAGCCAAACGGCGGCGGCTACAAAGAAGACCCGGAGAAATCGAAGCGAATCACCGCATCGTGGGCAATTGGTCACGCTATCAACCAGGAGAGCGATCCGGAGAAGATTATCGAGGCGGCGGAGTGGCTCATTAAGTTACGGGACACCTTAATCTCGAAGCTATGATGGGGCGTTCATACACGAAGGCAGAAGAGGCTTTGTTGCTGCGTAGAATCAACCAGCACCTCGGGAAGACAGGCCAAATCCAATGGAAGAAAGTAACTCCGATTCGCAACCGCGATAAAAAGAGTATGTCGAACCGTTGGCAGCTAATGAAACGCTCATACAAGTTCGACGGTAAACAATGGGTTTTGAAGCATCCAAATCTTTTTGATAAGGCTACCCCTATCGCGGACGTAGTTAACGCAAAGAAGACCCCTCAAAATGCGTCTACGGGCGTTTTACCGAAGCGGGTAGTAGTTAAGAAGTCGTTCCTGTGGGGCGCATTTACATTTGAACGTTATGAGTAATATTAGTGAACATCAATTCATGACACCTCAAGAGGTGGCTGAACTTTTAAGAGTTACTGACATGACGGTAAGAAACTTAATCAAGTCAAAAAAAATCAAAGCGATTCAAGTGGGTGGGCCGCGGGGATCGTTTAGAATTCCAACCTCCGAAATCGAAAAATTCTGGAATTATGAATAATATCAAACTATTCCTTGTGAAGAACTACGGTTCTTTGGAGAAAGCCGCGCACGCCCTCGACGTAACCGGGGCGACGGTACGTAGTTGGTGCGATACACGCCCTCGAAATATGCTCAAGCATATACCCGAGATTTCTACGCATACCGGAGCGACGTACGCGGAAATTGTACTCGAAGTAATGGACTGCGAAAGGGAAGGGGCGCTTTAGCCCCTTCTTTTTCCCATCTTTGAAGCATGGAAAACGACAACAAAGGTATATGGATCCCCTTCGAGATTTGGGAACTCGCAGACCTCTCACCTATGCAGCGCATCCTTTTGGCGAAGATTCACGCCTTAAGCCAGAAGGACGGCGTTTGCTGGGCGGGAGATGACTACCTCGCTGAGGCTTTGGTATGCACGCCGCAATACATCCGGAAGATGCGGAAAGACCTTTGCGAGACGGAGTATATCGCCTGTGAAGGCTACGGCCATAAGCGAAAGATGACGGTTCTCTCAAAAGCAACTACTGTTGCAAGCAACGATTGGAACAAGCAACTACAGTTGCAAAAGAAGCAACAATCGTTGCAAAAGTTGCAACCACAGTTGCAAGTAAAAGCAACTACAGTTGCGCAGAGTAAAGACTATAGTAAAGAGAAGAGTAAAGAACAAGTAAAGAAAGAAGAGCCTATCGTTCTTCCTTGGACTTCAGAAACGTTTTCCCATATTTGGGGGGAATGGAAAGAAGACCGCAGAGAACGAAAGATTAAGAAGTACACCCGGCGCGGAGAATTAGCCGCGCTCCACAAACTACACAACGAAACAAACGGAGATGAACAACAAGCAATCGAAGCCATACAACTCGCTATCGCGAACCAGTGGCAAGGAATCTTCCCTCGACCAAAGAAGGCAAGTCCAAAAGGCCCGAGCAGAGATGAGTTTAACAACTATCTCAAAAACGGGATTATTTAAATACACGCCCCAGGAGTGTTGGGAGCAAGGAACCAACATTAAAACCGCGCTCCGCGTTATGCCGGAAGAAACCCGCGCGGCTGTGGTCTCAATGATTAAAACCACGGTGGACTCCATAGATGCAAAGAAGACGCTCTCGAGCTTCGAAGACATCGCCCTTTGCGCGGAGATGATATTCGAGATTTTCCCCGTTTTGAAATTGGAGGAATTGAAGTTAATTTGTCAGCGCATGATAACGGGGCACTATGGCAAATATTACGAGCGGTTAAAAATCGCAGAATTCCGAGAGTGCATCACCAAGCACGAAGAGGAGCGCGCCCCGATCCTGGAGCGACAAAACGAAGTAATTTACCGAGGCACGGACAACCCTACCAACGTCCCCGAATACGATGCAGAAGCGGCAAAGCTCGCTTGGAGAATGAAGAACAATCCTTTTTTGATACCCGGAAAGAATGGGAATAGCGAAGACAAAAGCGAAACTTGATTCCATCTTTTCGACGTATATCCGCCTCAAAGGATCGAACGAAGAAGGGTGGGGAGAGTGCTTTACCTGCGGACGGTTGAGGCATTACAAAGAGGTGGATTGCGGACACTTCATCACCCGGGCCAAGCTCGCCACGCGGTGGGACGAGATGAACGTAGCCTTCCAGTGCAAGCAATGTAACATGACCGGAGGCCAACAATACGTTTTCGGAAAGAAGCTCGACGAAATCCACGGCGAAGGGACGGCGGAAGCCATCCTTCTCAAGAGCAACCAAAACAAGAAGTGGACGGTGGAAGAACTCGAGGAGAAGTGCAGATACTATCGAAGGAAGATAAATGAAATCAAGGCACAAAGAGGACTGGAATAGGTTCTTAACACGGAACTATTCGAAACTCCTCCGCGTTGCTGAACGATGGACGGACGATCCGGGCGACCTTGTTCACCACGTCTATTTGAGGTGTATCGATAAGCGATACATGGAGAACCCCTTCGGGTACTTCGTGAAGGCTATGTACTTCGAAGCGACACGCGGAAAATTTAAGGAACTGTATAAAACAAACGATAATGAACCCCAAGAACAAACAAGCGAAAGCGACTGGAGCAAAGCCATCCAGCGCGAACAACTCCAACTCATTCTCGACCGTCTCAGTTGGTTCGACCGAACTATATTCGGACTATATCTCAACGGATGGAACATGGCAGAAATATCTCGACGAAGTGGGATTGGAGAGTCTACCCTTTATCGCTCACTACACGTCACAAGAAAAACCCTGAAAGATGTTCTTCGTAACCGGACAGAAAAGGAGTGACCGCCTCGCCATTTGTCAGAGCTGCGAACACTTCGTGCAATCCACGAAGAGTTGCGGCCCCCTCGTAACCGAAGCCTTCACCGATTCCAAACTCTGCGGCTGCCATATGCCCACGAAGACGCGGCTCAAGGTAGCCTCATGCCCATTGGATAAATGGGAAGCAGAGATAAACGCGGAGCTCCTGGACAAGATCCGCGAACTAATCGAGAACCCTAAAGACGCTACGAACGGCGACCTCGCCGAACTGTACTCAAAAGCCACCGGAACGAATACGCAAGCCTCGCAATGCTCCTCGTGTAACCGGAAAATGTTTAACGAACTCAAACAACTATTGAAAGATGCCACTACCTAAACCTGAAAAAAGCGAAAACCGTTACCAATTCATGCACCGCTGCGTGAACTCCGTAATAGCAAAGCGGGAGTTTCCCGATGCGGATCAACGCGTTGCGGTCTGTTCTGCTATTTGGAAAGAAGAAACGGGGCAATGAAGACGGTAACAAGCGTATCCGGCGGCCAGTCCTCAGCGTATATCGCCGCTAATTATCCGAGCGATTACCTCGTGTTTGCCTTGGTAACTACGGAGGATAAATCCTGCCAACACCCCGACCCGTATTTGAGGAAGCTCGTAAGTGACAAAATTGGGCGCGATTTTATCGGAACCCTTGAGGACGATGTTATCATTGAAACGATGCTGGAGCTTGAGCAATGGTTGCAGCAAGATATTCACTGGACAGCCGGGGAAACATTCGACCACATCACAACCCACAAAGGCGGATGGTTACCTAACAAACTCCACCGATATTGCACGGTAGAAATGAAACTTCGCCCAATGCACCGTTGGTGGAAGGAGACAATTGGAGAGCCTGTAAAGATGCAGATTGGATTCCGAGCAGGCGAAGAACGGCGAGCCGTGAGAATGATGGAGCGATGTAACGAAGACGGCCTTCTCGAATTTAAAGACGTAATTGGAAAACACTCCAACGGCAATAACAAATGGGCAACGGTTGCATGGCAAAAACCCATTTTCCCAATGATTGAAGACGGGATCCACCGAGATAAGGTTGTAGAATATTGGAACGAAATTCCTATTCCATTTGCAGAGCGTAATAACTGCGTCGGTTGCTTTCACCGCAACCCCCTACTTCTTCGAAAGATGTGGGATAAGTACCCGGAAAAAATGGAATGGTTCGCGAAGCAAGAGCGCGTTGAAGGAAAAGGACAATGGAGACACGGGGACAAGACTTACGATCAAATTAAAAAACACCGTTTGCAACACGAGCTGAATTTTGACGATTTCGGCGAATGCGACAGCGGGCACTGCGGACTATGAGCTACACTAAAGAAGAACGCGCAGAGATAGCGCACAACATACGGGAGTTCATGAAGCAACCCAAGAAAGAGAAGTTCGAGGAGAAGCAATACTTCGACACGATCGGACAAACGGCGGGACTCCGGATGCTGCACCGAAGGGAACACAATATGACACACTACGACCGCGAATGGTTGGAGACCATAGCGAGAGACGTAGAAGGCAGAATCATTCACCCGTAATTGCCGGGTCTTTTGTAGATTGCAACAATGAGAAACGCACGTAAAGCCCTCCTCCACGCGAAGAACTTCCTCTTAATTACGGAGAACGCCGAAGTAGTGCGTTTACACGTAGGGCAAGACCCCGCAACCCTCCTCTTAACTTTAGCCGTACATAATGCCGAATTCCTCCACACCCTCGAGGCCGTCATCGTTCAAGCTCACGAAGCTCTCGGAGATCCGGGAGAACCCGAACAACCCTCGGACAATTAAAGAAGAGAAATTCGAGAAACTCGTTCGAAGTATCCAGACCTTCCCGGAGATGCTCGAAGCGCGTCCAATTGTAGTCAATCCCGATATGGTCGTCCTCGGGGGTAATATGCGCCTCAAGGCTTGCAAAGCCGCAGGACTGACCGAGGCACCCGTTTACGTCGCTTCGTGGGAAGAATCCAAGGCGAAGGAGTTCATTGTAAAAGATAACGTCGGCTTTGGTGAATGGGATTGGGATATTCTAGCTAACGAATGGGACGCAACCGAACTCGAAGAATGGGGGTTGGATGTATGGACTCCGGACGAAGAACCAACCGAAGGCCTCACGGATCCCGACGAAGTACCCGAAGCACCGGAAGAACCGAAGACGAAACTCGGAGACCTCTATATCTTGGGGGAGCATCGTTTGCTTTGTGGGGACTCTACGAAGGCGGAGGACGTGGAGAAGCTCATGAACGGAGAGAAGGCGGATATGGTTTTTACTGACCCGCCCTATGGTATGTCGTATGAATCCAACGCATGGGACAGCAAAAACAAAGATGTTAAAGCTAAGCGTACCGATTCAAAGATTTTGAACGACGAAACTACAAATGTTGGTAAGCAAGCGTTGAATCTATTGCCATCGTTAACGAAAAGCGAGTGTCATTTTTATATATGGTGTCGATGGGATTGCTTTAATGACTTTTTAACCAAGATGAGCCAAGTTGCCAAAATTAAGGGTGTTGTTGTTTGGGACAAAGGAGGCCCGGGCTTGGGAGATTTGGAATGTTCATACGGCGATAGTGAATGGGCCATCCATGCGCTTCGTGGTCGCAAGCCATTGGCAGAAAGACAGAATTGCGTTTGGCAAGTGAATCGAATGAAGGGTCTTCAAATGGTTCACCCAACACAAAAACCTATTGAGCTTTGTGAAAGAGCCATAAAAAATTCTACGTCCCAAAGCGAGTTGGTTTTTGACTTTTTTCTCGGTTCAGGTTCTACACTCATCGCGGCAGAGAAGACAGGCCGCAAATGTTACGGGATGGAATTAGACCCGAAATATTGCGATGTTATCGTAAAACGTTGGGAGGACTTCACAGGTAAAAAGGCGGAGTTATGGAAGCCTTAAAAGTGAACACACCGAACACCAAAAAAGCGGCAATGCTCGAAGCCCTTGAGAAGTCGTTAGGCATCGTTTCCACCGCTTGCAAGATGGCGGGAATAGGTAGGACGACTCACTATCAATGGCTGAAGGATGATCCCGAATACAAGAAAGCCGTTCACGCGATTGAAGAAAGCGTCCTCGACTTCGCAG
>Ga0208898_1000592_pt1 | contig 27819 bp, 48 predicted proteins | sample VirMetDEL_Mar_4_FD_184513 | JGI IMG/M metagenome (GOLD analysis project Ga0208898, IMG submission 184513) | Aqueous microbial communities from the Delaware River and Bay under freshwater to marine salinity gradient to study organic matter... | ecosystem: Environmental > Aquatic > Marine >...
TCATAGAATACGTTTACAACAACTATAAATCATACAAAAATAAAGAATTAATAGTTGAAGAATTTGATAATTGTTTTCGTATTAAAATAAATAAAGATGAATCACCTTTAATATTAGGTAAAGGAATTTTAAAATAAAATTAATTAAAAATAAAAGTTATGTTACAAAAATTATCAATTGAAGAAGCCTCTAAATATTTTGAAGCTAAAAATGTTAGTGATGCATCATATTTTACATTTAAGCCATCTAAAAAAGATCCTGAATGGGAAGATGTAGTATATTATACTAGTAGAAAAAAATATTCTCACACAGAAAGAAATGATGAATATGATAGTTGGGTTTATGTGTTATCTAATCCAACACAACCCGGAATACTTAAAATAGGATATACTAGAAACACCCCAGAGGAAAGAGCAAGACAATTATCAACTTCAACAGGAGTAGCTTTACCCTATGAAGTAGAATTTGCTTATAACTGTTGGAATGGTATTGATTTAGAAAAAGATGTTCATGAAAGATTACATGAATACAGAATCAGTAATCAAAGAGAATTTTTTCAAATAGATATTGATGAGGCAAGAGATATTATTGAAGAAATAGGAAAATCTTATGTGTAAATATTTGGATACCTGAAGGAGCCTTCGTATATTTACAACGTAAATAAGGCGCAGAGCCGGAAAACAAAATTAAAATAAAGGTTATGAATTTAAAAAACAATCACAAAGAAATTTATCAAAGATTATCAAATGAAGATACAGTATTATTTTCTGCAGTTAATGAAAAAAATGCACTTATTACATTTGATGAATATTATGAAAGAAATAATTTTGCTTCAGCAATTGAAGAAATTATGTTAAAACTTTATGGTGGAAAAACATTATTAGAATGGAGAATAGAAAATGATGTTGAAGATGATTGCACAATAGAATGCTCAGCTGCATTAGATAATGAATGGTATTACGAAAGTATGTAAAAGATTTATGCGAAGATATTTGGTTTCCTGAGATATCTTTCGTATATTTACCCTGTAAATGAGTTACAAACAATTAAATTAAATAAAGGTTATATGTCAAACACAGTAAAAAGAGGTCGTCCAAGAAAAGTAATGAGTATTAAAACAGTTAAAATGAATAACTTAAGTTTTAGTAAAGGTTTATTTAAGCCAATGCGTACTAAAACTAAGGTTGATGAGTTTTTTAGTTCAGATAAAGGTGTAATGCCCGGAACTAATATTGTAGTTACAGGTGATCCTGGTGTTGGTAAAACAACAGTATTATTAGATGTCCTTGCTGATCTTCAAAATAACGGTAAAAAGTGTTTATTTATTTCAGGTGAAATGAATGCAATTGATATGGTAGGATATGTTCGTAGATTTCCAAAATTTGGTAAATTAGATATTCTATTTATGGGTGATTATGCTGAAGTTAATCCTGATGTTGTATTAAGAACAGCATTAAAAGAAGGTTATGATTGTGTTTTAATTGATTCACTTGCTGAAATTTCAGATAGTTATGTTGAGCAATTTGGTGGTTCAGTTAAATCAAATACAAATAGAATTCTTCAATTATTAGATGAACATAATCAGGGTAATAATGAGGATAATATAAATACAACATTTTTAGTTATTCAACAAGTTACTAAAAGTGGTATGTTCGTTGGATCAAATAAAATTAAACACATGACAACAGCAATGGGTCATTTAAAGTTTGATGAAGAAGGTCGTTACTTACATTTTAGTAAAAATCGTAGAGGTGGTAATGGTAATAAATTATACTTTAATTTAGATAGTAAAAATAAAGTTAATTGGTTATTTGAAGCCCCATTAAATATGTAAAAGGTAATTGCGAGGGGATTTGGAGAAACCAGATTCCCTTCGTATATTTACCCCGTAAATGAGTTAAGAATTAAAACCAATATTATGTTAGAATTAGTTAAAGAATTTATAAGTGAGTGTAAGTCAAATCCAAAAGAAATGTTGCTAGAAAGTGCAACAGTGTTTTTAATGTTTGCATCATTTTATTTAATAATAGTTTTAGGATCAATATTAGGTTTACAGTAAAATAATAATAATTAAAATAAAGGTTATGTCGAAAATTAGAGTAAATACAAATAATAGTAAATTAGTTAATGATAAATTATTTATAAATTTATCAAAATTAGATAGTTTGAAAAAACATCAAAGAGAAAATATTAATGATGCTAGTAGTATTATTCATCCAATATTAGGAAGAATGGTATCATATGAGGGTGAATTTATTAGAATTAAAAAATAAAAGTTATATGGCAAAGATAAAAAAATTAGTACTCACAAATGAGTGGGTTGAAATTAAAGAGATGTTTGAAGCAAACACTAATGGTTGTGAAGATTATGGTAAAAATTTCGAAATTGGGGGTAAATTAGATATTTTAACTAGATCATTTTTAGATAGATTAGGTGATATTACAACACATAAAGGTTATTATTGTGTAATTGATGGGGTAAAAATGGATTTATGGAAAGAAAGAATATGGTCTGTAATTGAAAATGCAGGTTTATTAGCTCCTATAGCTTGGAAAATAGATAAAAGTAAGCAAGAAGAAATTGAAGCAAAAGTTGCTGCCGAAGAAGCTAAATGGGAAAATGAATTTGATGAGTTGGATGATTATGAACCAACAGATGAAGAACTAATGGAAACTGAAGACCCAGAATTCAATAATATTAACTTAGAATTAGAATTAGAATAATATGGATTTTCAAATAGTAACAACAGGAGATAGTTTTTTAATAGGTGCATCATATTACGGTAAAAATGATATTGCTGAAGATGATTGGACTGAATTTAACCTTTATTTAGGTATATTTAGATTAACTTGGAGATATTTTTAATATGAGTAAAGCATTATTATATACAGTATTAATATTTTTTGTAACTCAAACAGCAGTTTGGTTTCAAACAAATGGTCAGTTTATATCTGAATGGTGTAAGAATAATCCTTTTATATTAAGTTTATTTGGTATACCAATTAGTTTAGGTTATATTTATGCTACTAAATGGGCTTTTATAGCATTTGATGATTTACTTTGGCCTGGTAGGTTATTGGGTTTTGCTTTAGGTATTATTTCCTTTACAATATTAACTAATTACTATTTAGGTGAAGGTATTACACCTAAAGTAATAGTAAGTTTAGTATTAGCAACAACTTTAGTTTTAATTCAAGTATTTTGGAAATGATAGGAGTACATTACATAAAATATGTAAATGATATAGGTTACATTGTTAAAAATGAAATATCTAAACATATGTTTACACAAAATAACCAAATAAAATTTGATTGGGTACAAATGTATAGAGATGAAATGGGTTATGATCATGTATTACAAAATGATAACGTATTTTTCTTTTGTGAGATAATACAAGAAGCAGAAATAATAGAATATTTATAACATATGGAAAATTTTGAAAACTTTTTTAATAACAATCTCCAAAATGAGATTACAGATGAAGAATTAGTTAGGTTGGCTAATGAAAATACTTTTAATATATTAATGGGTAATATTACAATGAAAGAATTATTTGATCAAGACATTGATGTGCCCTTATTAGTTGATCCCTCACAGGAATTTTTATCGAATACAACTAAAATAGAAGTTTTAGATGGCATGATAGAATATTATGTTGAAGAGGAAGATTATGAAAAATGTAGTGAATTAGTAAAATTAAAAAATAAATTATGAAATTAGGTAATAAAGTTACAAATTGTATTTGGGATAACTGTGCTAAACAAATAGTTGAAGGTTATGTTTATGTTAAGATGGATGATATAATCAAAATAGATATTGATAATGAAGATTTGATTATGGATGATTTAGAAATAACCCCTAAAGTAATAACTAAAGAAATAGTAGTTAGAGAAGAAGTAAATATGGATTCAGTAGCTAATTATTTAATTAGTGAAGGATTTAAGTATGAAGAATCATTAGAGGGTAAATCAAAAATGTGGATTAAAAAATAATATATGTTAGTAATAAAAGTAGGTAAAAATGAAAAAATTGATAGAGCATTAAAACGTTTTAAAAAAAAATTTAGAAACACCAAAGTATTACAACAATTAAGAGAAAAAAAACATCATATTAAGAAATCAACTAAATTAAGAGAGCAAAAACAAAAATCAATTTACAATAAATTAAAAAAAGATAGTTATGACGAATAAAGATTTTAAACCATTATTTAATAATTTAAATATGAATCCTGCTAGGGGTGAAAACGAAACATATGATGAGTATGTTATTAGAAGAAAAAAAGTAAATTTCATCCTAAAAAGATATAAACAAACAAGTAGAGAAGTATTTGAATCAGTATTTCCTGAAGGTGTTACTATTGAAGGGATGGATAATATAATTAAGGATACTCAAAATGGCTAAGAAAAAATATGATAAGCGTAGAGCATTATTTTGTAAGTTACTAGGTGAAAGTAAAACCTATAAAGGTTATTATAAATATTTAGTTACAATAGGTGAGAAAGATGGTACTATTCATAAACAACCTGTATACGGAAGGGATATGCAGACTGCTTTAAATAGATTAATCAATAAAGAATTAACTGTTAAAGTTGAAAAAAAATTAGAGACTAATACTGGTTGGGTATTTTTATTATGGTTATCAGTTATGGTAGCCCCAGCATTTTTAACAGATTATAGCAGTCCTTGGTTTTTATTGTATGTGTTTGGGTCTGTTGTTGTATTAGCACTAATTGCTATTTGGTGGTATAGTTATGTAAATAAAGGAGAATAAATGTTAATAGCAGTAATATCATTTTTTATAATAGGATGGGTATGGGTTATTTATGATTTATATCATTCTGAAATATTACCTGATGATTTTGATTGGGATTGGGATGAAAATAAAAAAGATAAAAAAGAATAATGGTTATAGACAGTTTTTTATTTAATGGTGAATTAGAACTTTTAGAATTAAGATTAAAGGTTTTATATAATCATATTGATAGATTTACTATAGTTGAGGGTAATCGTACCTTTAGGGGAGATCCAAAATCTATGGTATGTAAAGAATATTTAAAAACTCTTGGGTTTAATGATGATCCTAAAATTAAATTAGTTGAAGTTGATTTAACATCTATAGATAATATAAGTGATCCTAATGCCATTGAAAATAAGTGTAGAAGTTTTTTAACAAAACATTGTAATGAAGATGATGTACTTATTATAGCAGATATCGATGAATTATATCATCCCCAATACCTCCAAAAACATATTGATTTTGTAAATGCTAATCCTGATACTTTATTACTTAATAATACTTACAATTTACAATACCAAGTTAATTATGTTTTATCTATAGATGGTATTAAACCAGATTTCTGTAGGGTACCCTTTATAGCAAAAGGATCATTTTGGGAATTGCATAAACCTTCAAAAGTAAGACCTGAATGCGGAATTGGGGGACATATTGATTCCTTTCCTTATAAAATATCTTGGTTTGAAGATATAAAATTAGGATGGCATTTATCATGGATGGGTAATTCTAAAGAAAGATTACATAAATTAAATTCACATTCTTGGCATCTAGAACCAGAACAAGTAAGAAAACAATTAAGAAGTAATAGTACAAAAGAACAAATAATTAATTTTAACCCTAAAACATCTCCATCAGATCTTTTAGGAAGAGGTAGATTTTCTTTAATAGAATTTGACTATACAGAACTTTTTAAAATAATGGATAATGTTGGTAATTTATCTCATATAAAAAAATATTTGTTAAATAATTAAAATATAATATGTTATTAAGACACGATTTAAAAGATTTATTAGTTCCATTTAAAGGTAGTGATAAAATTGAAACAAATTATTCAGAAGTATTTCAAGATATTTTTGTATTACAATGTTTAGATGGAAAAAAAGGAGGAACATATTTAGAAATTGGTGCTGCTGATGCTGTAAGTGGGAATAATACATATTTACTAGAAAAAGAGTTTGGATGGACCGGTTTATCTATAGATTATGATTGGATGGATGGCGGTTATACTTCCATTACTTGTGATAACCAGACATTTACAGTAAGCGGTTTTAATAAATATTGGACAGAAAAATGGTATAAAGATAGAGATCAACCTTTATTATTAACTAATGCTATAACTTGTGATTGGGATAATATTATAGACAATAATATAATTGATTATCTACAGGTTGATATTGATCCACCTGGGGGTACTTATGAATGTTTAGAACGCCTACCATTTGACACAGTTGATTTTAAAGTTATAACTTATGAACATGATGCTTATGTAGAATCTGAATGGAGAATAAAATCAAGGAAATTTTTAGAGTCTAAAGGATATGTTTTAATAGCTGGGAATATATCAAAAGAATTAGGTTTACCTTTTGAAGATTGGTGGGTTAATTTAAAATATATAAATGAAATAAATCCTTTAATTATTAGGAACATATTTGAAGAATCTTTACCAGTAATGAAATATTTATTTAACAAATGATAAAATTAATTAAAAGTATATGGTATGAATATCATAGACGTAAAAGAAAACACAGCGTATGGGATCTATAAATAAACTTCCAGATTGGTTTGATGGAACAGTATATGATAAGGGTGATGTAGTTAGAAACCCATTTTCAGGTGAGGAATTTGAATTAACAGCTGAGGAGCTATCGATGTATGATTTTATAGTTGGTAGTCAGTTAGTGTTTGAAATGATGCCTAGTAATATACCTGAGGAAGGTATTAAACGATTTAAACATGGTTTAGATTGGTTTAGAGAAAATAATTTAGAAGCATATAAAATATTATTAGATTAAATATTATGAATAAATGTGATTGGTGTGGTGCTGAAACCACTAATAAAGAATGTTATACAGCAATGTCTCCTTTAATTGAGAAATATGAAGTTTTAATTAGAGAGTGGGATAAAATATATGGTCAATTTTGGTATGATAATGTTGATGGAAAAATTGATGAAAAAATATTAAAAGATGTTTTAACATATGAACAAGCAACTAGTACAGTAGGTAGAGGAATTATATGTAATAGTTGCCATGAAAAAGATGAAATAGTATACCAAAAATATAGACAACTTACTACTAAAGAGGGTGATCCTTATGGTATGTTAAAAATAGTAGTTGATGATAATGATAATGTTGATTATGATATTGACAAGATGGAAATGTGGTATGATGATGTAAAAAATAGTTTGGATAAGTAAAATAAAGTTCGTATATTAAAATAAAAAACATGGGTTATAGATTAACAGTACATATTGATAAAGCACCAATTATCAAAGATGATAAAACAGAAGCAAAACTTGGCATTAAAAACACTATTTCAGTTAGAAATATTCCATCACTAACTAAAGTAGATTCGGAATTAGCACGTTTAAGAGAAACACATCAAATTGCTAAAGGTAAGAATCCTAAGAAAATGCATAAGTATGATAAAGAATTAATATATGTAAGTTATGAAAAGTAAAATTAAATCATACACAGGAGATTATTTGTCATTATATGATTACTTAGGTCATGCTGCTGGTGGTGAATTAGGACAAAGAATAGCATATGAAGCAGCTAAATGTAAAGTTAATATACAGTTAAAATCAATAAAAAATCCAAGATATACAGGTAAAATACAAATGTACCCAAATGATTTTTTAAATGAATGTAAAGATAAAGGATTATTATAATGAAGAAATACTTTATTAGTTTTGGTAATGGAAAATTTAAAAATCAACTAAATAGAGTTTGTAATGAAGCTAAAGAAACAGGATGGTTTGATGATGTAGTAGCATACACACCCTCTACAATTGAAGGTTTTATAAACCAACACAAAGATTTTTTTAATAATAATCCAAGAGGTTTTGGTTATTGGATATGGAAACCTTATATTATATTAAATCAATTAATGTATATGAATAACGGAGATTATTTATTCTATACAGATGCAGGATCTAGAATATTACCTCATAGAGAAAATAAATTAAGTGAATATTTAGATAAATTAAATAAACAACCTATTTTAATAAATGGAGAAGGAAATGCAGGAGGACCTGGTGGTGGTTATACACAACAAAAGTTTGTAAAATTATCACTCCTTAAAGAATTTAATTTAGAAAGTAATGAAGCATTTTTAAATTCATCACACAGTGAAAGTGGAATGATAGCTGTTCGTAAATGTAAAGAAAGTATAGATATTATTAAATTGTGGTTAGAGTTAATAACTAAAAACAATTATTTATTTACTAATGATAATTTAGGTAATGACAAACAATTAGATGGTTTTATAGAACATCGTCATGACCAATCAATACTTAATGTATTGTTTTATTTAAACAATTATAAAGCTTTATGGTTTGAGGAATGTTATGGTGTAGGACCATTTTTTAGTAGTAGACAAACAGATGATGGTTATAGAGAATTTTGTGCCGATTGGTTTAGGGCAGAACCTGATTACATTGATAATAAAATTCACGGTCAATTAGAAGATTATTTGAGAACAAAACCAAATAAAGAGTGGTATAAAGGACAAAAAGATTATAATCCTAATACAATGTTTAGTGAATGGGATTATTTAGAGTATAGAAAAAAAATACAATTAAATTTATAATGGCAAATACAGAAGACATATTATACGAAGCACGTGCATTAGGAATATATAATGAAGTTATGAAAGAATCTAGAAAATTAGCTAAAAAATATCCACATATGGAGGTAGCAGATAGAATGGATAAAGCTTTTATTAAGATAAAGAATAAAAATCAAAAATGATATTATCTCATAAATATAAGTGTATAATAATTAATATACCTAAGACAGGCGGTTCCTCATTTAATAACTTATTCTATAATTTAGACCCAGATGCTAGAGAATCATCATTAAAAATAAATGGTAATGAACCTCCCTATGGACATATGACTGCATCTGAAATTCGATCTAGGGTAGGTGATAAAATATATAATGAATATTTTAAATTTACATTTATAAGAAACCCATATGACTGGTTTAAATCTTATTATTTACATCGTTTAAGTACTAGCAAATTTGACAAAACATATCCAGTAAGAATTTTATTAGAAGATTATAATTATCAATTACCTCCCCCAATTAAAGGTGAAATAACAGTAGATCATTTTATGAGATGTTATTCTATGGGGAAATATTGGTTAAATCAAACCGGAATTGTGAGTAATACGGGAAATATTAAAGTTGGTGATTTTTCTCAATTAGGATGGATTGATGATGAAGTTGATTATATAGGTTTATTTGATGATTTAAATGGAGAATTAGAATTTATCAAAAATAAGTTAGGATTACCTAAGGAAGCTCAACTTCCTCATAAGAATAAGGCCCATAGGAGTGATACTTATTTAAATAGTGATGTTATGCAATTAATAAGTACTGTATTTAAGGATGATATAGAATTTTATAATCAAAGGGTAATATCAAATAGACATTTTAATGTAAATAGTTGGATTAGTTCTAAAAAATAAAGCAATGGATAGAAAGTTTGTAGCACAAATTAGGTTAAAAGTAGTAAAAAAAGAGCAAGCAAGATTAAAAGTAGAGGAAAAAAGATTGAAAGCAATAGTAGGAGTAAAATAAAGCTTCAAGCTCTTTTCTACATATTGCATTGATTTACTACGTATATACAGTTATTAATTAAATTGAATAAGGTTATGATAACAATTTTAGCAGTAATAGGCATAGTAGCACTTATAGTAGGAACATTTTATTTTGTATTGTGGATGGAAGAGTGGGATGAGAAGCGTAAAGAAACGAGATTGGAAGACATCTATGAAGATGATGATGATGAGTGGTGGAATGAATGGGGTATATGAGGCGAATTAAGGAAGTTAAGTGGAGGAGAAAGTGTGTTGTATGTGATGATATGGCTTCAGCGTGGGTAGAGATTACGGTGAAGAAGGAAGGACCCGACAAGTACATTATATGTGAGCCGTGTTTAACTAAAATACTTTCACTTGAGTATTGGGGAATAAAGGTACATAGAATAGCTAAGAAGTGGGCCTTCCCCGAGTGGATAATTGATAAAATAAAAAATGGAGATAATAAAAGATAAGTGGTTTAGATGGATGATTGTTGGTATAATTTCACTAATTTTGAACTGGACAATTATTGGATGTGGGTGTATTATTTATGCGATGGCTATTAGCGATGATAGCGATGAGCTTATAAATTAATTAAATAATAGACTGGATAAAACGGGTAGCTACGTGGAGTTCGTTGTGGGCTTAATTTCTAAACGCCAAAGTAGGACAAATACCTATCAAATATGACAACGAAATAATAAATCATGATTGTATATGACAATGAGTAATGGGGTTATGTGACCTAAAAGTGATGGGGTGCTAGCCCCTATTTGACGCGCAGCCAAACCTTACCTCAACTAAAAAGTATATACTTGTGAACAAACCCTTCACAAAAATTTATTTGTGATGAGTTGTGAACCGCAAGGTATCGATAAGGAATGGCGGGAGGGCGTGGATGGGCCGAGGAGGGTTCGTATATTTACGTGTCAGCAATTGTGGTGATATAGTCAGCCGCCGGGAATGATACTACGGTAGACATAATAGCCGTACCCCCTTATACATTATTTTATACCTAATAGCTACTTACGTAGCACCTTATGTGTTATGGGGTAGTACCCTGTACATAATTATCTTCACCGTATCGATAACTGAATATGATATTATCTTCACCGTCATACCTACTACATACTTACATTTGGCGTGCGTACCGCCGCCGTACTACATAATAATACCCACCGTGCGCGGATGTCCATATGGCGTGGATATGTGGTAGAAAGGATGTGGACCACTTAAGAGATCGTAAACGTACCTACCCCATCGATTGTATATACTTATATTTCCATCCCCGGTTTATTCAATTATTTTACTTGATGGGATAATTAGTGAGAGTATATATGGATATTTGGGATGTACCATCAATCTTCACCGTACACCACTTCACCGTCGCTGGAATAATCATATCACCTCCTTGGAAAACTTTTGTAGACCAATTTCGTAATAATTTAGTCATATCAAAGTAATATTATATCCAGACCCTTAATCCATTAATTCAATATCTATGATCATGGAGACAGAAAATAAAATTGATATCTCATCAGCCGTGTATGTAATCATTATGGTGGTAGTTTTTACCCTAGCATTATAATAAACCCAATTTACACATTAATTTCCCTATATGGGTAAGGGTGTGGAAAATTCCAAAACCCCAATCTCTTTTTTTTACAAATTTTTCATGTGGTATGAGGTATATACGTATCTAGGTATGTGGATATGCTAAGAGGAAGAGTTTTTAGACGGCTTTATGAGTTTGATAATATTTATAATAAAAATTATGCCACTTACTCTTAACTTTTCTTCCACACAACTAAATGGACCTGGAAGTTTAATAGGTTCACAATTACAAAATAATTCACCTCAAAGTCCTTATTTATTTACTATATATCACCCAAATGCTTCTAATGGTTCTGCATATTTTAATATAGGGGTACAACCAAATAGTAATGGAAATTTTAGTGGTAGTTTTAGTGGTAGTTTTTCTACTGGGAGTTTTGGATTTACTGGATCTTTATCGGGTTCTTCAATAACTAGTTCTGGAATTAATTTAAATGGGTATGTATCTTCAAATTATATAAATAGTGTAGTTATTTCTCAAGTTACTTCATCATTCCAATTATCCCCTCTAAATGTTATTCCACCTAATACTTTAAATGTTAGTGGAACTGGGGGTATTTATTTAGTCATTGAGTCAAATGATGCTTAAAATATTATAAGGGTTTTTAAAAAATAATTAAAGACTTCCACCAAAAAACTTGGCTACCCAGGAGACCTTTCGTATATTTACCCCGTAAATGAGTTACAAAACAATTAAATTAATATTAAATAAAAATCAAGGTTATGTTAAATGAAAAACAATTACAAACAGCAAAGTATTTAAGTAAAGCAAATATTAGAAGTTTAGCTCCATCAGTATTCTCTGAAAAGCCAAGTGAAGATGTATCATCTAAATATACTCACATTCCAACAGAAAGAGTTATTGATGATATGGAATTATTAGGTTGGAAACCAATTGAAGCTAAAGAAGTTAAAGCTAGAAAAAAATCAACTAAAGGTTTCCAAAAACATTTATTAATATTCAGAAATGATGATGTTGTTATAAATGGTAAAGATGGTGATACAGTTTTTCCACAAATATTATTAACAAATTCTCATGATGGTAAAAATGCATTTACTTTTCAAGCAGGTCTTTATAGATTAGTTTGTGAAAATGGATTAGTAATTGCAGATACTCAATTTGAAGATGTTAAAATGCGTCATATGGGTTATACATTTGAAGATTTACAAGTATTAATTAAAGAAATGGTAGAAAAATTACCATTAACAGTTGAGTCAATGAATCAAATGAAAGCAAAAGAATTAGAACAAGAACAAATTCTTGCATTTGCTAAAGAAGCTATTAATACTAGATTTACAGAAAAAGAAGTTAATAGAATTGAAATCGATTGGAATTCATTTATTGAACCAGTTAGAAAAGAAGATACAGGAAAGGATCTTTGGAGTGTATTTAATGTAGTTCAAGAAAAACTCATTGAAGGTGATTTTGAATATAGAATGGGAGGTAAACCTCGTAAAGCAAGAGAAATTAAAAATTTCAAACAAGATATGAAAATTAATAAAGAATTATTTGAATTAGCCTTAGATTATTGTTAATATATGCGCATTTAACCGCGTAGTTTGCGGTTTTTATGCGTTATATAATATATATAATGTGAATGTCACATAATAACATAAAATAAATAAAAAATTAATATATGAGTTGGAAAAAGTTATATCCAAAAGAAACTAATTTAGTTAGATTATCTTTAAAACATGGGGGTAGTATAAAACCTTTAATAATCCCTAGTAAACTTACAGGAGGAACAGGATTATGCAATGCTACTATCTATAATGATGAAAAAGAAGGATTATTAGTTAATATAAGGCATGTAGGATATGTTATGCATCATGTTGAGTTTGGGCAAAAATATTGGGGTATGTGGGGGTGCATGCAATATATGAATCCTGAAGATTTTCAATTCTTAGAAACAGTTAATTATTTATGTCATTTAGATGAGGATTTGAATATAACTCGATTAAGTAAAATTAATACTACTAAATATGATAAACCCCCGCTTTGGGATTTTATAGGACAAGAAGATGTAAGACTATTTAGATGGGATAATAAACTATATACCTGTGGTGTAAGAAGAGATATAGATGAAATTGGAACTGGAAGGATGGAAATGTGTGAGGTTGAATTGGGTGATGAGGGATTTGTTGAAGTTACAAGAGATAGGATAGAGGTTCCCGAAAAAGAAGGATATCTTGAAAAAAATTGGATGCCAGTTTTAGATATGCCCTACCATTTTCTTAGACATGCTGATCCTGTAGAATTAGTTAAAGTTGATTGTGAAAATAAAAATTGTGAACCTGTAGTAAAAAAAGATTGGAGTGAAAAAATATCTAATACAAAATTAAAAACAGGAGATTTAAGGGGAGGATCACAAGTAATACCTTTTGGTGATTATAGATTATGTATTACACATGAATGTTTTTTCCCATATCATCCTGTTGGAAATGAAAAAGATGCCCATTATCATCATAGATTTGTATTTTATGATAAAGATTGGAATATAGTTAAAGTATCTAAACAGTTTAAATTTATGGATGCTATGATTGAATTTAATTGTGGATTAACTGAGGTAGGAGATGATTTATTAATTACCTTTGGTTTTCAAGATAATGCAGCATACATACTTAAAATGCCAAAAATAATATTAGAAAAAATAGAATATGAGAAATTATAAATTAGAAGAAAATTTAAATAAATATGTTCTTAATCCTAGAGAAGATATATGTAATTTTGAATTAGCATGTAGTTATTTTGATATAGGACAATATGCATCAGCTTTATCATACTACTTAAGATGTGCTGAATTGTCTAAAAATGATGATTTAGTTTATGAGAGTTTATTGTGTTCTTGGGATTGTATGGCTAAGGTAGGTAGAAGACCTGTATTTGAAAGAGGACAAATATTCCAAGCAATGTCACAATCACCACATAGACCAGAAGCTTATAACGCTATGTGTTTATGGTTAGAATTTTGTGGGGATAGAATTGCATCTGCTGAAGAAAAGTATTTTACAATGTATTCATATGCTTGTATAGGAATTTCTAATATATTAAGTGATAAAAAATTTAAATATTATAATAGATATGATGGGTATTTTGCATTTTTATATTATAAAGCTTTTGCAGGATGGCATATAGGGAAAACACAAGAAAGTACAGATTTATTTTTAGAATTAATTAATAATCCTAATAATAATTTAAATGAAAGATATAAAACATCAATAAAGGAAATTATTGAAAATTTAGGATTTTCACACTTAATTAAAGAAAATGGAGCTTAAAGTACCTAATAATTTATATGTAAAATGGACTGATAAAAAGGGATACGGGGTATTTACTAATAAGTTTATTAAAAAGGGAGAGATTATAGAAACGTGTTATTGTATAAAAGTAGGTGATCCTATTAGTAACAATTTACATGATTATATATTTAATTATCCAAAAATTAATAGTGTTGAACATGTATTACCCTTAGGATTTGGTTGTATATATAATCATGATGATGATTATAATGCAATGTGGTTTGATGCTTCAATTCCCTACCATTTTAACTTTATAGCTCAAAAAGATATAAATATTGGTGATGAAATTTGCACATATTATGGGGATGAATATTGGCCTAAAAAAATAGAAAGAGATGGAAGATAAAAAAAGTATACCCGTTATTGGGGTTCCTGTAGTAAATGGAGTTCATTGGGTCAAAAGATTAATGTTATCAATTGATTATCCTGTAGATAATTTATTTATAATTAATAATAATGGAAGAGGAGAGATTAATGAAGAATTGGATAAATTAAAAAATATATCTAATGAATTTATTAAAAATATACATATAACACATTTACCTTCTAATTTAGGAGTCCCTGCAGCTTGGAATTTAATTATTAAATCCTTTTTAATGGAACCATATTGGGTAATTTCTAATCATGATGTTGCATTTTCACCAGGTTTATTAGAAGAATTTTCAAATATGGCACAAGATAAAGAAATAAGTATGATTCATCCTAGAGCTGGTGAGAATAATGTAGGTACATATGATTTATTTGCTATAACTGAAATGGGGGTAAGAATTGTAGGATTATTTGATGAAAATTTATATCCGGCTTATGGAGAAGATACAGATTATATAATGAGAGTTTTAAATTTAGACCCAAAAATTTGTAGGGGATTAGATAATACTTATTTACATGGAAAAGAAATAGCTGATTGTGTTAATTATGAAAAAAATGGTCAACAAACATCTAAAGAAGAACCTCAAATAAAAGAAAAATTAGATGAGGTTGATTTAAAAAATTACGAATATTTAAATAAAAAATGGGGGAAGCATTGGAGAGGATTATATCCCTATAAATTTCCTTTTAATAATAAAGAATATTCTAATTCTTATACTTCATGGGATTTAGATTATATAAGAAAAAAATATTTAGGTTTTTAAGAAATGGAATATGATTTTATAGAAATAGGAACTTCTGATTTTGGTACATTAATAGAAAATGCAGATGATAATACTAAAGGGTTAAGTATTGAACCAATTCAAGTATATTTAGATAATTTACCTAATAAAAAAAATGTCAAAAAAGTATGTTTAGGTATATCTGATAATAATAAAATTGATAAAATTTTTTATGTTAAACCTGAAAATATTGAAAAATATAATTTCCCTAATTGGTTACGTGGATGTAATACAATTTCTAAACCCCACCCTTCACATTTAAGATTTAATTTTGCTATTAATAAAAATAAAAATAAACCTACTAAAGGATTAAAAAGACCTGAAAGAATAAATTTTGATTTAAAGGGACTAAAAGAATTAGCAATATTAGAAGCTCAAGATATTGAAATTATTAATACAAAAGAATTAATCAAAAGATATAATATAGAAAAAGTAAAATATCTTAAATTAGATACAGAAGGACATGATTGTGTAATTTTATTAGATTATATAAAAAATTGTATTCTTAATCCGTCTTTATTCCCAGATAAAATATTATTTGAAAATAATAGACTTACTTCAAAAGAAAGTGTTGATGAAGTTTTAAGAGCATTTCAAAAATATGGTTATAAAGTTGAAAAATTAAGAGCAGATATTAAATTAATTAAAAATAAAAAATAATGGAAAAAATATATACAAAAGATTCTAATAATGAATCAGATTGGGGATTAATTGAAACTAATCAATTTAAAGTAAATAAAAAAGCAAATAAAAGAGCATGGATAATTGATAACTTTTATGAAGATCCTGATGCTGTTAGAAACTATGCTTTAGGGCAAATGTATTGGGATAAAGGTCATGGAGGAGTTGGTTGGAGAACTAGAAAACAATTTATATTTGATGGGGTGAAAGAAAAAATTGAAGAAACAATGGGTTGTAATATTACTAATTGGGCTGATATTTATTCTATTTGTGGAGTATTCCAAAGTGGTTTTTGTAGTGGGGATGTCCCACCTTTAGTTTACCATGCTGATGAGCAACAATGGGCTGCTATGATTTTTCTTACACCAAATGCACCCTTTGAAACAGGAACTAAAGTTGTAGCAAATAAAAAATCTAAAATATACCACACATCTCAAAGTGAAAATATATTTGATTATTTTCCCCAACAACAAACTTTTGTAGATGGAACTTTATATGAAGATGTTGATACATTTGGGAATGTTTATAATAGAATGGTAATTTTTGATGGACAATCTATTCATAGTTCAATGGGATACTTTGGACATAGTATAGAAACTGGTAGATTGTGGCAAATGTTCTTTTTTGATGCTGATTTAAATAGATGATAGCGAAAACATTTGGTTCCCCAAGAAAGCTTTCGTATATTTACCATATAAATAATAATAAAATGGATAAATTTCAAGAAGAGTTTTTAGATAAAGTAGGAAGTGATGAGATAATAGAAATATCTCAAATATTAGATAGAGTAAATAAACAACAAAAATTAATTGAAGTTGTGTATTATGCTTTACTAACAATGAAAGGAAATAAAAATATAACTCCTTTATTAGCATTACAAATTGCTGAGGAGGATTGGAATATATAATATTTATATTTGATCGTTTATAGTTATATTAGCTGCTTTTTTGGACGTGGGTTCGATTCCCACCATCTCCACTAAATATAAACAATAAAATACGGGGATGTACAGGTATTTGACATAAAGTAAGGATATAATGAAGATCATACGCATAACTGGCGAACAAGTTGAACTAGCAATGGCTGCCTAAGAGGTACCCTAGCTAAACGGCATTTAACAGGGCAAGTCGTATAAGCCCGGTGGTGGAGGATCCTTTACAGGATAATTTGGATTTTTAGTTATAATTTAATATATTTATAACATATGATAAATCTAGATAACATATTTCATTTATTTGGACCCGATGATAATTTTGATGGAGTAGATAATGGTACTACTTATATGGATTTTAAAAATACACCTACATATTGGGTAGGAATGTATAAAAAATTAATATTAAACCATATAAACTTTAACAAAAAAATAATTAAATTTTTCCAAAAATCAGATAAAGCATTAGATTTAGGTGATGTAAAAGAAGCTGGTGAATTTGTTACATATAATAGAGCATGGTCTTATATTAAGAAAATAGATATGTCAAATAAAGAACATGTAAAAGGAATAAAGGTATATGCTGATGAATATCTTGATACAGCATTAAAATTAGGCATTTCTTTTTTTATAGAAACAGAAGAATATGAAAGATGTGCTCACCTTCAAAAAATTCTTGATAGTCTTTCAGAATAACTTGGATTCCTCAATTATTTTATATATCTTGATTATAAATTAATATAAAGGTATTAAGGTACATTAAATATTAATATAAGAGATATTGAGATATTAGGAGATATAAAAAGATAAGATATTAAATATGAACATAGAATAATACTAAATAATTAAATTATGAGAAATAAGGAAACGTGTGTTAGATTAATTGAGAAGCTAGAGGGTAAATTACAAACTTTACTTTTTATTCTAAGTAGACCAGGAGCAGATGCTAGTGAGTTTACTAATGAAATTAATCAATCAAAAGAAATACTTCAAGATCTAAAATCATTCATAGATCGTGAACAAGAAACAATGTAATTAAATAAAGGTTATGAATTTATCAGCAGAACAAATACAATCCAATTGGGAGATATTTCTTAATAATATTGAAACACATATTACAGGAGAAAGAAAACAATTATTATTAAATTTTTATAAAAAGTTTGAGGAAAGAATTATCTTAATGCCCGCAGCTCATAAAAAGGAATACCATAATGCCTTTCCAGGAGGGTATGTTGAACATGTAAATAGAGTAGTTCGTTGTGCCCTTAAACAATATGAATTATGGAAAGAGGAAGGTGCAGATATTACTACATTTACTATAGAAGAATTAGTATTTTCTGCTATTAATCATGATTTAGGTAAAATAGGTAGTATGGATCAAGCATCATACATCCCTCAGACTGATAAATGGAGAAGAGAAAAATTAGGTGAAGATTATATGTTTAATAAAGAAGTTCCATTTTCATCAGTTCCAGATAGAGGATTATGGTTACTTCAACATCATAATATTAAATATTCTTTTAATGAAATGATAGCAATTCAAACACATGATGGTTTATATGATTCTGCAAATGAAAAATATCTAAAAGCTTACATGCCAGAGCAAAAACCACGTACTTCATTACCTTTTATCTTACATCAAGCAGATTTAATGGCAGCTAGAATTGAATTTGAAAGAGAATGGTTACCTAAATTTAAAAAAGATCAAGATAAACCAAAAGATAACTTTACAATTAAAAATAAAAAAACAACTAAATCTAAAGCATTAGGTAATATATCAAGCCCAGGATTAAAAAGTATGTTAGACAATTTATAATATGGAAATAATATTAATATCAATTTTATCTGCATTAGTAGTAGTATTAGGTTTTACTACTTTTAATTTGATGAAAAAAAATGAACAACAAGAAGATATTTTAGTAGAGTATATGAAATACTTGAATAAGCTTTCAAAGGCAATAGAAGTATCGGATATGAGATTAAAAAAATTAGACGCTCAAGGAAGATTTAAAAGCGATGATGAAATAGGTTTTTTCTTTAAAACAGTTATGACAATACAAGATTTACTAAATGGATTTAAAACTAAAGATATATAACTGTGATAAATGGATAATATAATAAAAGCTGCAAAGAAGAAAAGACAAAAAAGAAATTATTTTACTCAAGAAACTGAAGATGCTATTGTTAAATATAATTTAAGTAAAGATAAAAAATTTAAGAGTAATATATACTCAAAAGAAATCCATTATCCTTTTTATAAACTAACTGAAAATATAATTCATACTTTTAAATTTTATTACACAGATGGGGTAGAAAATTTAGAAGATCTACAGCATGAAATTATGGTATTTCTTTTAGATAAAATTCATTTATTTGATCCTTCAAAAGGTGCTAAGGCATATTCTTATTTTGGAACTATAGTAAAAAGATGGTTAATAATCTATAATCAGAAAAATTATAAAAAAAGAATTGATTCTGTAGACATGGGAGATATTACTAAACATCAAAATTTAGATGTAGGTGATAATACTTTTTTTATTTTAAATCCTAAATTAGAACAAACATCTCAAAAATTTATTGAATCTGATAATAATTTTGGGGATGAATTATATAATAAAGGATATAAAGAAGGGGATAGATTATCTATTTTTATTGATTTATATGTAAGATATATGACTGAAAATATCTATAATTATTTTCCTAAAGAATATGATGCTCAAATAGCAGATTGTATTTTAGAATTATTTAGAAAAAGGGATGCTATAGATGTATTTAATAAAAAAGCCCTTTATATCTATATAAGAGAAATGATTGATGTAAAAACTCCTAAAATTACAAAAATAGCAAATAAACTGCATAAAGTATTTAAAGAAAAATACTTAGTGTATTATGAAAAAGGTTTTTTTCCGTCTTAAAACTTAGAAAATTAATATTTATAATCAAAAATTATGGGACAACTAGATTCAATAATATTTGGTGATAAAAAATTCTCTGATATTCTTCATGAGATATATGATAATCAAACAAAGAAAAAAGAACAAATTTCATCTTTAATAAGTGAATTAAAACCACTAATCCAGGAAATAGGTGATGCTACTTTAATAGTACCATTAATAAAAGAATATTTAGAAATTGGAGTTAAAAATGATGAACAACTGATAAAAATGGCTACTATTATACAAAGAGCTGTTAATAATACTAATGATGAAGGTGAATTTGGAATAACAGAAGAGGAAAAAGCAGAATTATTAGCTGAAATGGATAAACTGGAAAGAATAAATAAAGAAAACAAAAATAATGGTTAAAATTCCAACAGGTTTAAATTCACTAAAATCCTCTACATCTTTTACACCACAACAACAAGAAATAATTCCTGTAAGAGTAAAATTTGTTTCCTTAAATGGGGATGATTATCCTCTTAATTGGAAAAAATATGGGGAGTATGCTGGAATGGGAGGAATATTATATGAAGAAATTGATAATCCTGGAAATCAAACTTTAGAATCTTTAAGTTTTGCAAAGCCCCTATATTCTAATATTTCATTTTTACCTTTAGTAAACGAAATTGTTTATGTAATATCAATGCCTGATCCAACAGTAGCAGAAAATGTTAGTGCTGGTAAGCAATTCTATTATTTTCAAACGGTTAATCTTTGGAATAATGTTCATCATAATGCTTTACCTAACACATTAGCAAATAGTTCTACTAATGCTCAAAATTATGAAAGTACTGAAGCAGGTGTTGAAGTTCAATCTGATGAATCTATTAATGATATTAATTTAGGTTTAACATTCCAAGAAAGAGTAGGAATTAGAAATTTACAACCGTATGAAGGTGATGTTTTAATAGAAGGAAGATGGGGAAATACAATAAGATTTGGTAGTACTGTTAATGATAGTATTCCATTAAATCCCTGGTCTAATAATGGTGTTAATGGTGAACCTATTACTATTATAAAAAATGGTCAAACTGAAACAAATGATGATCCCTGGATACCTCAAGTAGAAAATATTAACACAGATAAATCATCAATATATTTAACTTCTAACCAACAAATTCCTATAAAAGGAGCAAGTGTTAATTATTCATCCTATGATTCTCCACCTGAAGATTTAAATGAATTTACAGGAGAACAGGTATTAATTAATTCAGGAAGATTAGTTTTTAATGCAAAAAATGATTCAATATTACTAGGTGCAAATACTTCTATTAATTTAAATACCCAAGATACTGTTAATATAGATTCAAAAAATAAATTTACAGTAAATACTAAAGAAATTTATTTAGGTAGTAAAAATGCAACTGAACCTATAATATTAGGGGATAAATTTTTAAAAGATTTTCAAAAATTATTAACTAATGTAATTACTTTAACATCGGCTTTGGGTACTGTAGGTACACCAATTCCTTTTGTACCTAATATAGCAGTAGCTCAAACAGCAACTAAAGTAGGATTACAAGCTCAAACAATGTTAACTTCAATTGAATTTTATAAATCTAAAACAACAAGAACTTTATAATGGCATTAGCAGGATTTATATCAAAGATAGTTCAAAGTATAACTAGAACAACATTCCAATTTAATAAAACATTAGATGTTTTAATAGATAGGTTTAAAGGAGGTTGTCCTACAACTAAAGAATTAGAATCCTTAGTTCAACAAAAAAACCAAATAAATGGTGCTTTAAATCAGATAAACCAAAAAATAGCTACATTAAATAAAGTTGCACAAGGATCTGAAATAGCTGTTGAAGCTTTAAAGGCTGGAAAAACTGTAATAAAACAATTACCAATTCCATCATCTGTACCTCCAGGTGTTGGGTTACCATTATCTGTAACTAATAACTTAGCTGATGCTCTAGATAATCTAGGAACATTAATAGATAAAGAAGAAGCATCCTTAGAATCAATACCAGAAGCTTTAGAATTAATTAGTAATGATGTTGGAGAAGTAATTACTAAGTTAAATGAATTTGATGTTGTTTTAAATGATTGTATAGAAAAAGATCCCAATATAACTTCTGATAATTTAAATGCAACAACTTTTGAACTTGAGGGAGTATTAAGTGAAGCAGAATTAGAAGAAATATTAACTACACCTCCAGGATTATTATATGGGGATTATTATTTAAGATTATCATTTCCCCCAACAGATACCTCATTAATTAAAAAACAAATAATAGCACAAAATAAAGAATCAGTTATAGATGGTGATTTTTATAATGAAAATGCTCAAGTAGAAGAATTATTAGGAGATGAGTCTTTTTCATCATCAAATGTTGTTTTAGTTGATGAAATGAAATGGTTAATTGATACTAAAGATTTAATATTCCCACCACCAGAACCTCAAGAAGATCCACTTAAAGCTATTTATAGAGAAAACCAAATTATTATACTAATGAGTCTTTTTGGTGCTAATAGAGAAGAAGCTGAAGAATTATATGAATTAGCTTGGGAATTGTCCCAAAATAAGGGACCAAATAAATCATACTATCCAACATTGGTTCAAGAAGCATTTGATAATTCAAGAACTATTTTAGAACAAGCAGTTGCTAATGAAGGGTATGAGTGGCAACAAGGTGACAGAGTATTAGATTCAACTATTAAAAGATTATTCTTAGCAGATTTTGAGGGTACGGATCAAGTAATAGCAGGTCAAATTAGTTTAATAAGAACTACTGCTAGAAATATACTTAATAAGGCAAATAATATAGGTGGTAGTTATAACCCTACATCAAAAAGATGGAATAGTGATGGGGCATTTGGATCTGCTAGCGATGGAAGATTATATCCATATTCAGAAAGATTAGCTTTAACAGCAGAAAATTTATTTAATGATGCTACTATTGGAAACGATTTTATAAGTTTAAGACCAGAAATGGCTAAACGAAAACCATTTTTCCAAGCTATTTTTGAAGCAGCAAATTTAAGATTTTTAGCAGGTGCAGGAATTAATTTTAATGATCCTTTAAAAGATTATTTTTTAAGTAAAAATCAAGGTTATAATCAACCAATTATTAATGAAATTCCAATAAGTGGAAATGCTAATGAATTAATTACTTCCGATGAAATAAACAATATATACCAATCAGAAATAAATATAGCTACGGATTATTATTTTAATAATACAATTCCCCCTAATTACGATGAAACTAATGATGGGTTAACATATGATCAAATAAATGCATATTCCAAAAATAAAATTCTTAAAAAACTTAAAAATGTATTAGGAATAAATTGGTACAATGCAAATGCTCAAGCAGCTTCTGAATTACCATTCTGGGCACCTGGAGGAGGAAATCCAAATTCAAGTTCATATAATCAAAATAATCCAAATGCAGGTTTAACAACAGCTGATAAATGGTATTTTGAATTTGGCAGAAATGGTTTACCCGTACCTACTGGATCATAATTGACATAAAAACATAAATTACTAATATTTATAATAAAACTAAAAATGAAATTAACAGAATTAAAAAAAGTATTAAAAGAAACTGTTAGAGAAGTAATACAAGAGGAATTAAAAGATATACTTTTAGAAGCGGTAAAAACACCAAAAGTAGTAACCCAAGCTCCTGTTATGGAGTCTTTTAAACCATCAATACCAACACCATCTCCAACTACACCTGTAATGTCAGCTCAGGATAAAAGGGATGCATATAAAAATATTTTAGGTGAAACAGCTGCTTCTTTTAATACTAATAATGTTCAAACTTTTAGACCAAATCCAGGAATGGATGTAGCTAATGGAACATTACCTGAAGGAAATGTAGGTATGGATCAAATAATGAATTTAATGAATAGTAAATAATGGCTAGAATAATAAATAATGCTTTTCCAACTATTAATAGTGGTAGTGCTGCCCTAGGGTTTAGTTTTCCTCTATCAGGAAGAGCAGTATTTAATCCTACATATACTACTAAAGAAGTAGTTAAAACTAATTTAATTAATTATTTATTAACTAATAAAGGAGAAAGAGTATTTAGACCAAATTTTGGAGCAGATTTAAGAGCTTTACTTTGGGAAGGTATTAATGATGGTACAACTTCAGCTTTAGAAGCAAGAATAAGGGATAATATCAATTCACAATTTCCTCTAATAGAAGTAAAAAAAATAAATTTTAATAATCAACCAGATCAAAATACTGTAAATTTTATTTTAGATTACGTAGTTCGTAATATAGGAACTGAAGATCAAATTAATATAGCATTATCATAATGGCAAATTTAAATAGAAATATAACATATACAAATAGAGATTTTAATACATTTAGAAATGCTCTTATAAATTATTCTAAAACTTATTTTCCTAACACTTATAATGATTTTACTTCAGATTCAACAGGAATGTTATTTATTGAAATGGCTTCATATGTTGGGGATGTTTTATCTTTTTATTTAGATAACCAAATTCAAGAAACTTTTATACAATATGCAAGGCAGGAAAAAAATCTATTTGATTTAGCTTATATGTTAGGTTATAAACCTAAAGTAACTACAGCGGCAACAGTAGACGTTGCATTATACCAACAACTTCCATCAAAAAATGTAGGAGGAACATATGTACCTGATTTTGACTATGCTTTAAAAATTCCATCTAATTTTCAAATAACTTCTAATGAAAATTCATCTATTAAATTCATAACAGAAGATGTTTGTGATTTTTCAATTTCATCATCACAGGATCCCACTGATATTTCTATTTATTCTTTAAGTGGTACAGATCCTGATAGATTTTTATTAAAAAAGACAAGAAAAGCAATATCAGGAACTATAAATACAACAACAGCAACTTTTACAACACCATCAAAATATGCAACAGTTGATATAAATGCCTCTAATATTATAAATATACTAGATGTATTTGATAGTAATGGAAATCAATGGTATGAAGTATTAAATTTAGCACAAGATACAGTATTTACTACAAAAATAAATGCAAGTTATACAGATCCAAATGCTGTACAAGATGATGCTCCTAATTTACTAAATTTAAAACAAGTTCAAAGAAGATTTACATCAAGATTCTTAAATAATACTACTTTACAAATAGGTTTTGGAGCTGGAACTGTAAGTGATAACGATGAAAATTTAATACCTAATCCTGATAATGTAGGAACAGGACTAGCATTTTCAAAAGATAAATTAACTACAGCTTATTCTCCTTTAAATTTTATGTTTACTGATACTTATGGTATAGCACCTGCTGATACAACATTAACAATAAGATATTTAACAGGAGGAGGATTAGCATCTAATGTAGCGTCAGGGACTTTAACTAATTTTAATTCAACAGGAATACTTTTTACTAATCCTAATATAACAAATAATACATTAGCAAATACTATTTTTGATTCTGTAGCTGTAAATAATATTTTAGCAGCAGATGGAGGTCAAGGAGCTGATACTATAGAAGAAATAAGACAAAATGCTTTAGGTAATTTTCAAAACCAATTAAGAACTGTTACTCAACAGGATTATTTAATTAGAGCCTTAAGTATGCCTGCTAATATAGGTACTATAGCTAAAGCTTATATCCAACCAACTAAAGTAGCAGAATATCAATTAGGTGAATTGCCTACTATTTTAGATATGTATGTATTATCTTATAATTCTCAAAAACAATTAAGAACAGCTTCTTCAACATTAAAACAAAATTTAAAAACTTATTTATCTGAATATAGAATGATAAATGATTCTATAAAGATTAAAGATGCATATATTATTAACATAACATGTAATTTTGATATAATTGTATTACCTAATTTTAATAATAATGATGTAATTTTACGTTGTATAGAATCGTTAACAAATTATTTTAGTATTGATAATTGGAATATAAACCAACCTATATTATTAAAAGATATAAGTATACTTTTAGATAAGGTTGAAGGTGTTCAAACCGTTACTAAAGTAGAAATAAAAAATATATCAGGTGCTAGTAAAGGATATAGTGATTATTCATATGATACAATAGCAGCAACAAACCAAGGAGTTATTTATCCATCAGTTGATCCTATGATTTTTGAATTAAAATATCCACAAGTTGATATTGTAGGAAGAGTAGTACCTTTATAAATAAAAAAATATGGATTTATTAGAAAGATATAGAAAATTATTTACTACTAGAAATGACGAAGGTATTGCAGGTCCTGGAGAACCAGGAAAATATCTTAGTAATAATCCTGGTCCTATACCCCCAGTAAAATCACCTATAGAAGCAGAATATGAAGAAGTTAGAGAAAATCAACCTTTAGATGGGACATCTATAGATGGAGGCTCAACAAATGATCCTGCATCTGGATTTGAACAAATTTATAATGCTAAAAATCCTTATTATACAACAAAAGAAGGAGAGGTTAGAGCTACTATGAATAATCCTTTAAACCAATCACTTAAAGTAACAGCATTAGATGTAGAAAACCCAGAAGCAGGAATTAGACAAGGAGGAAGTGGAGGTCCAAATAGAACATCAGCAGCAAATGGAGAAAAATCTTCATTTTTAGATGGAGGAAATTATAAAGTATTAAGATATCCTACAAAAGCAAAATTTATAGATACAAATATTGATACTGAAGATGGAGGAACTTTAGAAACAATGACATTACAACAATATACCCCTAATAGGACATATTTAGATGTCCTTGCAGACCCTAGTAATGAAATTGAAGAAGTTATAGGAGGTGGATTAAATCAACAACCAGGCACTGGTGGTGTACCTACATCTATTGATCAAAGTATAATTCCTAGTGATATTGGACCTAAACTTAATGATATAAAACAATTTAATATATAAATAAATGGCAATTTATAAACTATTTCCTGAAAAAGACGCTACGTTATATACTCAAAATATTACAATGAATACTGGGTTAGATGAAATACTAGAAGCATCTACTTATATATTAGATGATGCTGCCCAAACTAGTAGATATTTAATAAAATTTTCCCAAAATGAAATTAATGGGGCATATGATACATATGTGTCAGGATCTGGAATAAGTTATTTAAGAACCTCATTTGATATAATTGGAGACTTAACACAAAATCCAACAGATTTAAAAAATAGTACATATTCTCTTCCTTTAACAATATCACAAAGTAATGGAGTAGGAGGAGTAGTAGATATAACAGTATCAGGAAATACTATAACCTCGGTTATAATTAATAATAGAGGTAAAAATTATAGAATTGGTGATCAATTTAAATTATCTAATTTAGTTAGAACTAATAATAAACTAACAACAGCTTCTTTAACATTAGCTAGTAATAATTTTGAAAATAGAAATTTTCAAACAAATTTAAGAAATTACGCAGCAGTTGTAACAAATTTAAATTCAACTTCATACTTAAAGGTTTATCCTATTTCTCAAAGTTGGGATATGGGAACAGGTAGATTTGGAAATTCACCTGTTACTACTAATGGGTGTAGTTGGAGAGAAAAAAAAGAGGGTTTTAATTGGGAAACTGTATTTGGAGGGGGTTTTAACCCTAGAACTACAGGATCTTATTCTCAAAATCAGGGTACAATTCCAGGAG